>Ga0272448_1006777_pt1 | contig 12292 bp, 13 predicted proteins | sample YNPCB0191_FD_202220 | JGI IMG/M metagenome (GOLD analysis project Ga0272448, IMG submission 202220) | Hot spring sediment microbial communities from Yellowstone National Park, WY, United States - YNP-CB-019-1 | ecosystem: Environmental > Aquatic > Thermal springs > Hot (42-90C) > Sediment... | reverse complement strand
TCTGCTCAGCTTCTTCTAATGATTTCATTTTGGTCTGCCTCAATAGATATATTATATAGAAAATGTGAAAAATCTTTCATTTTCGAAGGAAAAATCGAAAAAGTGGTAGAAATTTAAACTTTTACTTCTTTTTATTAAGTATGGTTTTCACAAATAAAGAGCATTCAATAATTAACAAGTTTCCAGAAAAAAATCTGCTTGTTTTAGGAGATATTTTAGTAGACAAGTATATAATGGGAGAAGCGACAAGAGTATCCCCCGAGGCTCCAGTCATTGTTGTTCATGTTAATAAGGAGAGATATATTCCTGGGGGTGCAGCAAATGTTGCTAATAACATATCTTCTTTAGGTGCTAAAGTCTCTCTATGTGGTGTGGTGGGTTCAGACATTGTAGGAAAGCGCTTCTTGCATGATTTGAAAAATCTTAACATCAATCCAAATAAAATAATAACAGACAGGACTCGTAATACAATCGTGAAGACAAGAGTTCTTGCAAGCCACCAGCAATTGGTTAGATTTGATTATGAAGATAAGAAAGCTATTTCAGAAGAAACAGAAAAAAGGATACTATCTTCCGTCCGAAAAGACATTTCTAATTTTGATGCAATTGTTGTTTCAGATTATGAAAAAGGTTTTGTCACACCAAATTTGATTCAGAATCTGATTGCTCTTTCCAAAAAAACGAACAAACTTTTAATCTGCGGACCCAAACCTAACAGCATCAAGTTTTATGAAGGCAGCGATGTGATCTCTTTAAACCGTTCGGAAGCATTGAAAGCAAGCGAATTATTGGGATATTCTTCTCAGTCAATAGATCAGATAGGAACGTTTCTTATTAAAAAATTAAAACTCAAAGCAGCGTTAATAACTCTTAGCGAAAAAGGAATGATGTTGGTTCAGTCTAATAAGAAAGTACAAATTCCTGCATGTGCGAAGGAAGTTTTTGATGTTACAGGCGCTGGCGATACAGTACTTGCAACATTTTCCCTGGCTGTTGCAGCAGGTGCTGATTTTGAGACAGCTGCAAGACTTGCAAACAAAGCAGCAGGAATCGTAGTCGGAAAATTAGGAACAGCAACTGTAAAGTTGGAAGAATTATTAGACAGCTAATCATAATTTTCATAAGATTTTTCTTCTGTTATTTCGCTACCTGTAAGTCTATCTATTTCTTTTTTAATTCTTGAACGTTCATCATTGGTGTAATAAACTCCCCTGGCTAATTCTATAAATTGAGAGTCAAACTCTTTTTTTCTTTCCTTTTCTCTTAATCTATCCTCTATTTCCCATAATTTTAGATTTATCTCTTTCAATCTTGTAAAAAGAGGATCGACGTCTTTGTCTTTTAAATTAGTTTCGAATAACTTCTCTAACATTTTCAGTTCTTTTTTGATGTTTTAAGTTTAGCTTCATCTTTGATTTTTTCAGATTTTATTTGCAAAACAGTTATTTTATCGATAAGCTCTCCATTCGAGATAGGTACCTTAATCATATTTTAAATTATATAAATTAAGTTTTAAAACAATTACTTTTGTAGTGATATTGCAAATGATTTAAATCCTTTTATCATAATCTATTTATGCATGACGCAGATAGATTCAAATCATCAATCAGATTTGTTTATTTACCTGTTGGATTAAGACTAGCCATTAGAGATCTTTTTGTTTTTGCAAATTTATTGCAAATTAATTTTGCAAATCTTTTAATTAAACCGTTTAAATATAAAACTGAAAAAGAGATTAAAAACAAAGTTAAAAATAAAGAAATTAGGAAAGTATTGATAATAAGAAATGATCAGATAGGCGATTCAGTGCTTTCCTTAAAATTAATCGAGGCACTTAAACAAGAATTTTCTGATATCTATATACTGGCATCAGAAAAAAACGATTTTATTTTTAAAGAAATAGATATGAAAACAATCAAGCTGCAGGATTTATCAAATAAAGACATAAAGTTTGATTTGACTATAAATTTGACTGGGATGCCGATTCCATCAAACCTTAATACTCAATATATAATCGGAATGAATAAAGGTTTATCATCTTTTTCATATTCAACTTTTTATAAATACAGTATTAGTACTTCAAAAATGCAAGTTACTGATTTTTATAAAGAATTGATAAAGGATCTTTTAGGAATAAATCTAAAAGTAGATGATTCCCCACCATCAGACTTTAAAAAAGAAAAAAAAGATCAGATCTTTATCTTTGTAGGAAATAAGCCTAATAGAAATATTCCTTATGAAAAATGGAAAGAGTTAATTCTTCTTTCAGCAAGTAAAACTAAAACAATTGTGGCAGATGATCCAGATCAAAGAATTATGAATAAACTTAGTCAAGATAAGGATATAATTGAAAATAAAAACATTGAGTTAATTGTTGGACCAAAACAGCTTAAAGAGCTTGCTAAAATTGCTAAAGATTCAAAACTATTCATTGCATTAGATGGAGGAGCAGAGCATTATTTGGAAAGGTATACAAACGCATTAATTATTTATACTTGTGGTTATCCCTCAAATTGGAAACCATTTTCTTTAAATAGATATAATGTTCATCATTTAGAAGATGACCACATATTAGAAGAAACTACTACATCAGCAGGATTGAAAAAATATGTGCTGTATAGAGTCAAACAGAGAAAGCCATGCTATGATTTAGTTTGTGATTATAAAAAGTTTAAAGAGATTGATTTTAATATTATTAAAAACATTTTATAAAATAATACTCAAACATAGCTATCTTGAATATTTTTAAAATTAATATACTAACTATAGTTATGTCTAATAATTATAATAAAAGTAATATACGATTCGCATTTCTTCCAATACAGGTTAGACTAATTCTTCGTGATTTACTTTTGTTTTTGAATTACTTAAATATGCAATTCGCAAACTTATTTATCAGACCACTGAAAAGAAAAGAGGCAGAAAAACTAAAAGATGAGATCAAAAAAGGCACGATTAAGAGAGTTTTAATAAATCGTCAGGATCTAATCGGAGATGCAGTTATTTCATTAAAAATTGTCGATAAACTGACATCATATTTCGATGAGGTATATGTGTTAGTTTCAGATAACAACTCCTTTATCTTCAATGAACTGCACAGTGTTAAAAAGGTTAAAGTAAATGAGATTATAAATTCAAATATGGAATTTGATTTGATAATAGATTTAATCGGCAACCTCACAACAGATAAAAGGATAAAATCAAGATATAAAATAGGTATGAATAGAGGAATTTTTTCTATCTTTTATTCTAATTTTTATCTATGGAATTTGACTGAATCGAAAATGCAAGTTGTAGAATTTTATAACGAACTGCTAAAATATACACTAGGAATAGAATTAGAAATAGACGATCTCCCGCCATCAGACTTTAAAAAAGAAAAGAAAGATCAGATCTTTATACTTGTAGGAAACAAGCCTAATAGAAATCTTCCTTATGAAAAATGGAAAGAGTTAATTCTTCTTTCAGCAAGTAAAACTAAAACGATTGTAGCAGATGATTCAGATCAAAGAATTATGAATAAACTTAGTCAAGATAAGGACATAACTGAAAATAAAAACATTGAGTTAATTGTTGGACCAAAACAACTCAAAGATCTTGTCAAAATCACAAATGATTCAAAACTATTCATTGCATTAGATGGTGGTGCAGAACATTATTTGGAGAGATATACTAATTCAATAACTATTTACACATGTATAGATCAAACAGGTTGGCATCCTTACACTTTGAAAGAATGGAATTATTCTATTATTGATGATCATGTTTTAGGTCAATCAGAAACTTCAGCAGGTTTGAAAAAATATGTATTTTATAAACTTAAAGATCGAAAGCCATGCTATGATTTAGTTTGTGATTATAAAAAGTTTAAAGACATTGATTTTAATTTGTTAAAGTCGTTATCTCGTTTTTGATATTTTATGCACATTATTTTTTTAAAATTTTTAGTACTTTATTAAGTATCGATTTTGTTGAATGATTATTAACAAATATTTCTTTGATTTTTCCACGATGTGGTAAATATTTTATTGAACAATTTATTTCTTTCCTTCCTAATTCATCTAATGCATAAGTGTATATTATTATTTTTTTACAATATACATATGAAATAACATCAAATATTCCACTTCTAATACCAATTACTGTTCCAGCTATTTCAGCAGATGCGAACTTTTCTTCTATTGAAGTATATAATGGAATTGTGCCTTTTATCTCTTTTTCATTTCCTACTACATTTGTAGCTACATTATATCCTTTCTTTTTAATTTCTTCAGCTAGTTTTTCCCAAAATTCATTTGGAAGTAAAGGAGCAGAATAACTTACAGGATACAATATTACAGTTCTTTTCGGTTTTAAACCAAGTTTTTTGAATTTATTCATCAATTTTTTGTAAATAGCTTTTTTAGGTTTAATTGGTTTTTCAAAATTACATTTGTTAAGATCCAGTCTATCTGAAAAATTTTTTAAAAATTTATTTGTAAAAGTGATATCTTCTTTCGGTTTATATAAAAAACAGATTTTTCCTGGCTTTGAATCAATAATTTCGATTACTATTTTTTTTAATAGGACTAGGTAATACTTTAATAAATCGAAGTAAGTAAATAATAATCAAATGAGGAATTATCTTATCATGCACAATAACTTTATCTATCGACTTAAACATTTTAGGTATATCTTTATACTTAGTAGGAGTAATTATAACTATCTTTCCACCATATTTTTTTAAACACCTTCATTAAACTACAGAGTATATATGAATCACCCATATGTTCATATAGCGGAAAAGCCCATTCATTTTGTTTTATTTTTATTTTTTTCATTTTCAAGTAATTAAAAAATGCAGAAGGGGTTAATTTGAAAAGACTGTAAACCTCCCCAAAAAAAGTCGCTTAATATTCATACCATCACAATTTGCTTATAATCATATTTAGAAATATACTCATAAAATATGTGTTGTTAAATTTAGAAGGAAATAGTTCATACAATTTTTTTCGTAACTGTTTAGGTATCCTATCTTTTAAAGAATGTGCAGTATAATAACTGATTTGTGAATTTCGATTATCTATTTTTTGTGATACTGTATATATTATTATTTTTTTACAATTTGCATAAGAAATAACATCAAATATACCGCTTCTAATACCGATTACTGTTCCAGCTATTTCAGCATATGCGAACTTTTCTTCTATTGAAGTATATAATGGAATTGTGCCTTTTATCTCTTTTTCATTTCCTACTACATTTGTAGCTACATTATATCCTTTCTTTTTAATTTCTTCAGCTAGTTTTTCCCAAAATTCATTTGGAAGTAAAGGAGCAGAATAACTTACAGGATACAATATTACAGTTCTTTTCGGTTTTAAACCAAGTTTTTTGAATTTATTCATCAATTTTTTGTAAATTGTCTTTTTTGGAATCGATGGTTTTCTCCATTTGATTTTTTCAATGTTAAAATATTCTTTAATAAAAATTTCATGCTTCTCTACCTTATAAAGAGTATATATTGCTAATTTTCCTTTCGCAGGTTTTGATATAAGTTTTAATAAGTTATAATCGACATAACCCAAAAGAGGATAAGGTAATTCATAATCATTAACTGCTACTATTCTTACATTGTCTCGAAACATCTTTATTACAGGAGTATATTTTTTTTGTAAAACCAATACAACATTTGCTTTATATCTCCTTTTTATTTGATTCAAGAATACACATAAACTATATAAATCACCCATATGGTATGGGAAAACAATTCCAAGTTCATTTTTTTTAATTTTCGCTTTTCTTTCTAGTAGTTTAAATTTTATATAGTCAATTAGTAAAAGTAATAAACGAAAAGGAGTTGCAAGTTTCATTCGATCACATCTTCTTTTTATACTTTATTTTATAATCTACATTCTTAAGTCCTTCATTTCTTTTTAGATTTATTGCATACGCAGTTTTGAGTCCATCAGGTTTTGCGTCATTTATGAGTATTCTTTCACCTTTTGGCATATCCATAACAAGAAGATCATATCTTATTCCCTCTTTTTTAAGTGCTTTTTCTGTTATTTTTTTATATTTTTTCTCTCTTCCAGTGAGTAATATTATTTTATCTTCATAAGGGATTTTTGAAAAAAATTTCTTTATACCAGGTAGAGGTTCTTCTAACTCTCCTTTTTTAAGACTTTTATACTTGTTGTGTTCGAATATAACTCCATCTATGTCTATTATCCAGGTTTTTTCTAAATCTGATAATTTCAATCTAATTTTATTCATTCTGTATCGCCTCTTCAAAAAGTTCCAGCCCTTTGAAGTACGCACCCATCATTGAATCTACGTCATCTAATATGTAACCAGCTAGTGATAACCAAATAAATGCGTGCAATATCTTTAGGTTTTTCATTTCTTTTCGAGAAAAATATTTATAGAATAATTCTTCAGTTTCTCTAAAATTATTTGAGTCTATTTCTAAAGAGACAGAATTATCTTCTATATTTAGTTTGAATTTACGCTGATTAAATTTATCATAATCTCCGATTGCTGAATAATACAGCTTTGCAAAGTCATAATATGGATCACCATAAATTTTTGTGGTAGCAAAGTATCCTCTTGGATCAATAAATATAACTCTATTTGTTTTATTTTCGATTAAGATATTAGAAAAGGTCGGGTCTCCGTGAATTACTGTATATTTTGATGGTAGACTAAGTTTTTCATATAATCTATTTATATCATCAATGAATCTAGGATGATATAAATTTCTTACTTTCTTTTTATTAACATAATAATATTCAGTTTCGTTCAAAGGTATTATCGGTTTTACTTTATTTATACGTTCAATTGTCTTTTTTATATATACATCTTTTGCTTCATTTTCATCATAAGGTCTTTCCTCAATAGAATGCAGTTCTTTTAATGCAAGTATTATTTTTTCAATAATCTCTTTTTTTGTTATGTTCGGTCTTACTTTATCATAATCATAAAGTTGCCAACCATTTATCTTTTCCATTGTCAATGGAGAATAGCTATATATTTTTGGTATATTTGGATAATCTTTATCTGACATGTACTTATACCATCCTATCTCGTTTTCCATCAATCCTTTAAACGATGGGTCTTTCACAGTTTTTATAAGTTTATCTCCTTCTTGTTTTATTTCGTTGAAAAAGCGTACATTCATTCTGTTTTGTGTAATTTTTTCATAAGCTTCTAGCGTACCTACTTCAATTACTTTATCGATCCTAAGCTTTTCTAGCTTAATATTACTCTCTTTCAAAAATCTAACGAATTCTCCATTTTCTGGTATTTTAGGCAATTCCTTTAGATTTCCAAAATAGAAAAAACCAAGTATTCCGTTTTCATTACTTCTTTTTTCTTCTATAGAATTATTATAACTCCATCTACAAGGAAATGAATTAGTAATCCCGATATAATTATTTTCTTTATTAGGTATTATTACGGGCTCAGTATAAATCAAGTCACACCAAGTTAAAGCAAAATGATTACCTCCTTCATTTTGTATTTTTTCTCTTGCTATCTGTAAACCCTGGCAACTACCTTCTCCTCTACTACGTATTATTTCATATTTAAATTGAGGTTTATTGACTAGAAAATATTTTTCAAGAATCTCAAATTTGTAATCACCAACTATATACAATTTGGCATTCGGAAAAGAATCATTTAGATGATAGAGAATAGGTTTTCCTTGTATAGGTATAAGTGCCTTAGGTTTATTTTTAGTCAAATGTCCCATTCTAGTCCCTTTACCACTTGCTTGGACAATAAGGTATTCTATGTTGGGCATACTTATCACACTTTCGTTTTTCCTAATGTTCCTCCAGGATGTCCTTTAACAAACTGCTTTTTATCAAAACCATTTTCTGAACTAATTTGAACCGCTAAAGATTGTAAAAATGACATGAACACTACACTTGAAGCAACAGGCGCTAGATTCAAGTGATCTCCTTCATGTAAAATCGGAATATGTACAGTTAAAGTGCTTAGCTTTTCTAAACTAGAATCTTGTTTTGAAACTATACTAATTACTTTAGTATCAGATGTTTTCTTTAAAGTACTTATAAAGTGTATAAGCTCTTCAGTTTCACCACTTTTGCTTATTGCAATAAGAATATCTTTATCAGTAAAGATATTCATATCTCCATGTAATGTATTTACAGGATCAATAAATAAGCTTCTTATTCCTAAAGAATTAAATGTGGATGCAACTTTAGCTGCAACAAATCCGTTTTTGCCTATTCCTGTAAAATAAACGAATTCATTTGTATTTTTAATTAATTTAATTAATTCATTTGCTTCCTTCTCCAGCTGCTGATTATTTAGCATTTCTATTATATTTTCACATTGTATTTTAAGACTTTCTTTCCAATACATATCTACACCACTATTTGTATATTAATAATGGGATTGTAATGTCAAAAACTATTTTACCATTTATTATTTTACTTTCTTTAATAATAGGATATCTGATTGACTTTACATTATCTAATTATTATATTACGCTAATATTATTAATTCTTTCTACTTTTTCTTTATTTTCTCTTAGAAACTACAATAAGTCATTTAAAGTTAAAAGAGCACTTCTTTATATTTTATTGTTTTTAATGGGTTCCATTCTACTATTTTCCTTTAGTTTTGTAATTAATGCTCCTCAATTTAAAGTTGGACTTGTGCTTCTTTCAGTTATGCCACCGGCATTCATAATCATCCCATATAATAAGATATTTAAAGGAGATCAATATAATTCATTTGTATCATTTGTATTGTGTTATATTCTGGTATTTTTATTTCTACTTTTCAATAGCGACTTAATGTTCAATGTTAAATTTAGTATCTTTGATTTTATGTTTAATTTAATAATCCTTATATTTACACCATTCATTTTAGCTATGTATTTAAATAAAGTAGACATATTCAAAAAGCATGCAGACTTTTTCATATATCTTTGTTTGTTCATATTGTTTACTGCTTCTTTTTCTTCTATTAAAAATAGTATAACTATTACTTCTATTGAACCAATTTTAATATTTGTATTTATGATCAAAATAATTTTGTCCTTCCTTTTATTCTTATTATTAAAATCTAAATTCCAAAGAGATTTAACACTTTCTAGCACATTTTTCTTTTCTTTTAAAAATACAAGCCTTGCAATCGGACTAGCTCTTATGTTTTTTGATCCATTAACTACAGTTCCAGCAATATTATCCTCATTTATGGACATTTTCATTTTATTTTTGCTAAACCAGAATTAAATCTGATAATATTTAATTCTTTCCTTTAAATAATATATCATGCAATCTAAATCGCATTCAATTCTCAAGTCTTCATTTTGGTCATATCTTGGAGTGTTTGTTTTGATGTTTGTAGGTCTAATTACAAACATTGTTCTTGCTCGTCTTTTGGATAAGGATAATTGGGGAGTATTTTCTACTATCATTGCTGTTGTTTCTTTTTTATCTGCAATCTCTGAATTAGGACTTAACTATTATATAACCTATAGCACTTCTAAATATGCTGTAAAAGGAGAAAAGGAAGTCAGAAAGCACCTTTCTGCTCCATTAAGATATAAACTTATATTGCTGCTATCTATTTCAGTTTTAATGGTTATATTCTCCAATCAACTAGCAGATATATTTCATATACCTAATGGTGCAATTTATTTTGTAGCTAGCGCACTATACTTCTTCTTTTCAAATCTTTTTGGGGTATTTTTAGGTATCTTAGATGGTTTGAAGAGATTTAAAGAAGATTCATTGATTTCTGCAGGTCATTATATCTTGAGATTGATTTTTTCTGTATTATTAGTAATATTCGGATTTGGATTGGACGGTGCAGTAGCTGGATATATTGTTGCAGTTGCAATAGGAACAGTTATCCAATATTACTTACTTAAGCACGTAATCAGTCTTTCAGGAAGAGCAACAGAATCCTTATCGGAAATGCTTTCTTTTGGATTTTATTTTGGATTGGTTTCTATTGCAGGTTCATTTACATTATGGACAGATTCAGTAATGATTGGAATATTTGTGGGAACAACAGCAGTTGGAATATACAGAATCGCAGTTTCTCTTTCTACAGCAGCCGCTTCTCTTCTTAATGGAATAAGCAAAGTAGTATTTCCTTATTTTACTTCAGCTGAGGCTGAAGGAAAAGATTCAATAAAAGAGTTAAACAAAGCTTTGAAATATGGTTTATTCATTTCAGTTCCAGCAATGTTTGGGGTTATTTTTTCAGCAGAAGGAGTAGTGAAAGCAACTTTCGGTCCTCAGTATATGGATTCAACTTTGCCTTTGATTATCTTAAGCTATCTTGTTTTAGACGGAGTAATAGTTGGCTTAATCTCATCTTATCTAGCAGCAAAGAAAGAGACGAAGATAATAGGTCATTCTTCGCTTATTGCTGCTGTTCTCAATGTTGGTTTTAATATTATTCTTATTCCAATTTTCGGAATGGTTGGAGCAGCTTTAACTTCGATATTTTCAAGACTTGTCAATTTAGGTCTTATATTAAAATGGAGTCAGCAGAGATTAGGAAAGACATACGATTTTCCAATCATTTTGCCTCTGATCGGGTCGATTGTTATGTCAGCATTTCTATTTTTGCTTAAGTCATTTATTGATCCTACAGAATCAATTATTTATCTTTTAATTTTCATAGGAAGCGGGATTATTGTTTATTTAGTAACCGAACAGCTAATTGGTTTTGACGTAATTGGATTCGGAAAGAAAATAATGAAAGCAGTCGTGCCTGATAATTTAATTAGATTTTTACCTTTTAATTTAGATTGATTAATCATTTATTCACAATAAAAGTCTTCTTCAGCATATCTATTCAACTTTATTTTATAATCGGGTCTTATACTTCGTACAACTTTAGGAAGTCTTTCTTTATCTGTTGGAAGGTGGTAAGCTGAAAATGAAAGGATAGGCTTCCATTTCTTTATAGTTTCTTTTGCTCCAAGAAGCACATTTTCTTCATAACCTTCAACATCCATTTTAATAAAATCAACTCTTTTTAGTTTATTTTCTTTTACAAAGTCATCAAGTTTTATTATTGAAATTACTTCTTCGCATTTTCCTCCCTTTCTTTCTTCTTTAAGTGATGCCGAAGCATCACCAGCATTCGTAAAACTTATTGTTTTCGTTTCATTTTTATCTCCAAGTGCTTTATTTATTGGTATTACTTTATTTTCTAATTTATTTATTTTAATATTTTTTACAAGCATATCATAAGTTTCTTTTACAGGTTCAAATGCATATACTTTTTTAGCACCTAACATTGAAGCATATAATGAGAAAACACCTACATTTGCACCAGCATCGATAACAATTTTATTTTTGATATTTGATTCGTATATATTATATTCGTCATTTAAAAATATTTGATTAAATATTTCTCCGATGAATGTATTTATCTCAAGTAAAAAAATTACTTTACTAAATTTAACAGATATAAATTCGGGTTTCTTTTTGAAGTAGAATAGATTTTTTAGTATTGTCTTTCTAACTTCTACACCTTTATTAGGTCTTAAAATGTCTATCACAACGTTTGGGTGTTGTAAGATTATTTTACTGATGTTTTTCTTTAAACTTTTTTTATATAATTCTTCATATTCCTGTCTACTTAATTCTTTCTCTTCTTCATCATTTCCTACCCAAATTCTTATTCTATTTCCATGTCTATCATAAATTGCATTTGGATCTCGTTTTGTTTGTTTTTGTTTCATTTTTTCACCTTTGCTTTATTTTATCCCCTATTTACCCTTCTTTAAGGATTATTCTTATTATATATATAGAGTTATGAAAACTCTTAAATCTTTACTTTTAATTTCTGCTTTAACTTTCTAATTCTTACAAAATTATCTGTTTTAAAGTTGTATTTAATCCAAATAAAAATTAAAATATTATATCCTTATGTTGAATAGTTTGAAATTTAGAAAGTTCACACTAACTTTATCTCTTTATTTCTCGAATTTTTTTTAAAAATTAAAACTGAAAAGAACGAATCTCCCTGTAATTTCCTAGTTTTGCAATTGTTGCACGGATTGCCAATGCAAGCTGGGCCATACAGCATAAAATATTATGAATTGCAACTTTCTGTAATCCTCTTACTTTCAAATCGTCGAGTCTTAGACATTCTTTTAATCTGCTATTAACCCTTTCAGAAGCGCTTCTCTTATTATAGATTTCTTCATCTTTCGGTAGCTCTGACCTATATCTTCCTCTTCCATTTACTGCTATTACTGGATTCCAATTGTGTTTTCTTAGAAAATTCAATATTTCTGTTGCATGATATG
>Ga0272448_1006775_pt1 | contig 12293 bp, 7 predicted proteins | sample YNPCB0191_FD_202220 | JGI IMG/M metagenome (GOLD analysis project Ga0272448, IMG submission 202220) | Hot spring sediment microbial communities from Yellowstone National Park, WY, United States - YNP-CB-019-1 | ecosystem: Environmental > Aquatic > Thermal springs > Hot (42-90C) > Sediment... | reverse complement strand
GATGCGGCCTGGCTTAGGGACGCGGATGCCAGTGGATATTCGCTTCCTCTCCAGCCCTGGGTCATCCCCAACCGCTATGACATGTTCGGACAGTTTGACGATTGGTTCTGCCCGATTGACGGCCAGGCGGCATTGTGTCCGGGCGGCAACGGATATTTCCAGATTTACCGGCTCTATGCCAAGGAGGAGATGAAGCGCTACAAAGGTGTGGATGATGTGCTGACCAATTTCAAGGACCCGCATAATCCCTGCTACAATCTTGAGCTGGTGGAGGAGCGTTCGCACTTTTACAAGAACGATGAATCGATATACATCCTTTACGCCTATCAGGGTTTGATGGGAGACGACCGTATAGTATGGGATGAGGGGACTGGGCAGTTTGTTCTTACCACAGGCTTGAATGGGATAAATCAAAGCTGCGCCTCTTCCAAAGATGATGAGCTTATATCACGCAACAAGGGGCAGCCCTATCAGTATATCATCAATGCCGGGGCCAACCTGAAGATGGACACCCCGGCCTTGAAGGACAGTCTGAAATCCATCGAAATTGAAGGGGAAGAGCCGCTGCTCAAGATTGTTTCCGGTGATGACGGTATCTGCAACACCTTCCGCATCAACGATGACCATGCGGAAATATTTTTTGGCACTGGCGCGCCTGATTACCCGTGCGTAAAGGCGGGGCCTAACGGCTATGCGGATACCAAGGCCCAAGGCAACGACAGCCAGCTTTATCTGCAAGGCGAGAAAACCGGGTTTGATGCCTTCGGCATCGATACCCCGGAGGTTGTGGCTGACGGCAATAAGCTCTACCTGTATTATACCGGGCTGGGCTGGAAAAATATCCCGGACCAGGTTCCCCCTGACCGGGGCGCTTTGGCCAGCAACGGCGAATGCAAGCGGCCCGGCTTGGACAACAAGTGGGGCAATCTCTCTTTCCAATACGCCACCACCACCGATAATGTCCGGGAACGGACTTTTTACACCAGGGGCGGAGACTTCAATGGCGCGGTCTATAGCGCCCTGGATGACAACCAGGGGGTATTGCTTGCTCCGAGGATTGGTGTTGCCACCAGCACTATCGAGCGGCTCAATGCCAACCCCTCGGACTGGGACCGTGTGCTTGACCCGGTGGTTGATGTTGGCAGGGTATGTTATGGCGCGATGGCCGGCGGGCTTGGCAGCATCAGCTTGGGAGGAGCAAGTATATCCGAGGGCTTGGGCGTCCCGCCTTCTTTCAATTATTTCGGAAGCTTCTCGCCGGATGTGCTGGTCAAATATGAGGGCGACCAGCCGATTTTCCTGATGTGGCTAAGTGGTATCTACGCAACCAAGAATGATGCTCCAGCCGAGAGCAATGATGAGTTCGCAGGGATTTGGAAACCTGAATACCAGATTGGCTTGGCCAGAAGCATTGACGGTAAGCATTTTGATGTCGCCAATGACATCAATCCTTTGATGGTCAGCGGCGATATGATGCTTGACCTGAACATTATACTCGGAGACAACACCCAGAAATTCTCTTACCTTAACCCCACGGTCTTTCCGGGCGCCGAAGACGAGAGCTATGGAATGATTTTCAAAATGAACAAGATTATTCAAAATTGGCCTACTTCAGGCAACAGCTATCCGGAAACCAATCTGCTGGCCGACCAGGAATGGCTTGGTTTCGGAATAAGGAACGGCTTCATTTACAGCGGTGGTATTATGGGAATGCTTTCCTGCGGTCTGAACCCCGGCCAGGTGCATGGAACCCAGACAATTGTGCAGGTTGGTGCGAGTCTTATCATCCTCATGCCGGTTGCAGGATTGCTCTACTGGAGGCTGCGGGGAAAGAGCAGGAGACAAAAGCACAATTGAAATAGTCAGTCAGGACAAACCGGGGAACTCTCTGAAGGGTTCCCCGGTTTTTTTGCAGGTCAGAGCTTGAAGACCTCGGAAGCCGCTGCCTGGGTCTCATCCGCCAGCTTGAACTGCTTCACCATCTCGTTGAGGTCTCTGGAAAGGAAGGACAGCCCTTCCACCACTCTTTTCACTTCTTTGACCCGCTCGGTGTTTTCTTCCGCTACCTCGCGTATATGCTTGACCGCTTCCAAAACGGTCTGGCTGTTCTTTAGCTGCTCATTCTGGGCGGTGTTGATGTAATTTACAATTTGGGAAATATTCTCGATAGCCTGGGTAATCTGTTTGCTGCCCAGGGTCTGTTCTCGAATCGCCCGCTTGACCTGCTGCGCCACCTGCTCCATCCGCTGCGAGGCCTTGAAAATAAGGTCCGTGCCGCGAGACTGCTCCTGGATGGCCTGTGCCACCTGCGAAATCATGGTGTTAATGTTCTCGAAGAACGAGGTGAGGCCCTTGATGTGTTCCCGCTGCCTGGCGACCGCAGAGGCAATCTCGCCAGCGCGCTCCATGCTCACCCGCGCCCGCTTCGTAATCTGGCCGAGCGCGGCTCCGGCCTCCTGACTAAGCTTGACTCCCTCCTCCACATCTTTGGAGCTTTTGAAAACCGTGGAGACCGCATTCTGCGCGCCTTCCTGCACCGCCTTGATTAACTCGGCGATTTCCTTGGTCGATGCGCTGGTCCTCTCCGCCAAGTCCCGAATCTCATCAGCCACTACGGCAAATCCCCGGCCGTGCTCACCGGCCTGCGCCGCAATGATAGCCGCGTTCAGGGCGAGCAAATTGGTCTCCTCGGTAATATCGTCAATCACATTGAGGATGTTGCCGATTTCCTGCGCACGCTCGCTCAAACTGTCAATAACCACCGCGGCTTCCTCTGAACTTTTGCGGATGCGCTCCATGCCTTTATTGCTCATTTCCACCGCCTTGGCCCCCTGGTCAGCGTCCTCGGCAACCTGCTCGCTCAAGTTCGCGGTCTGCTGTGAGCTGTCGCCCACCGTGCGGATACCGTTTTCAATCTCCTGCAGGCTCTTCAGCGCCTCGTTGCTGCGATTGCTCAATTGCTGGACATTTGCCGAGACTTCCTGCAGAGAGGCGTTCATTTCCTGAAGCGAACTCGTGGTCTCCTCCACCGCCTCGGAAAGGGTTTCCACATTCTTGGCCACCTCGTCAATGGTGGCGCTCATCTGCAGGATTGATGCGCTCGATTCCTCGGCGCTGCGCGCCAGGGTCTCCACGCTTTCCGCAATCTGACGGTTGGAGAGGTTCATTTCTTCCATGGAAGCGCTGGTTTCTTCCACCGAGCTTGACTGGAGGGCGGCTCCCTGCTCAATCTGCTCGGAATGAACCGCGAGCTTGGTGTTGGTGTCGCCCACCGAGTGGCTTACGGAATCGATTTTGCTTATCATGTTCCGGAGGTTGCTGATCATTTTGCTAAGGTTGAGGGCGAGCACGCCGATTTCGTCCTGGGAAAGCACGCTCACATTTTCCTGGAGGTTGCCCTTTGACACTTCCTGGATGGAGCGGGTGATGAGTCCGAGCGGGACATCCAGTTCCAAGGTTGCGAACCGGGTGTAGAGAAAGCTCAAAAGCATGGCGAAAAACGCGGCGAAAATGATGAACCCCCAGACCAGGTTCAGGCTGGACTCGTGGGTTTTTTCAGGAATCAGCACGAATACATGATTTTCGCTGTCCACCGGGCGGTGAACCACGGTATAGCGGTTTTTCGAAAACACCGCGGTGTAAATTTCCTCGCTGCCAAGTTTGAAGATGAGAGGTGTATTAAAAGCCAATTTCATTTTTTCCGGGAAGAGGACATTTTTCCAAACGATTTCCAGTCCCGGAGGCACCTCCCCCTCAACCAGCCGGCCTTGCCCATCAGTGAGGATGATGAAGTCCTCATAGTCAATCCGCAGTTCCTTGGCAAACAGGTTGAAGGTGTCCAGGGCCGAAGCTGTGCCCTGAAGATTCAGGCGGTCCACATAAAGCTGTCCATCATGGAGCTGGAAGCTGGCGATGGCGTTGCTGTAGGAAAGGGTTCCGGTGAGAATTACGAGCGACACGCAGAAGGTGATGGTTGAGAGCATGGTCTTGTTCTGGATTTTATGATGGATGCTGTTGAGTTCCGGGTCCTCTACCATCTCCGGAAATTTCTCAATCAGCTCGGAGATTAAATCAATCAGCACCCTGCGGGTGGTGAAATACTGGAAAAATGAAATCACTCCGCCGATGCAAATCGCCCCAAAAAAGAGGCAAATGGTTTCGCTCAAGGTAAGCCGGAACACGGGCAGGAAAAAGCCGGCCAGCAGCAGGGTGATGCCCACGCCATAAAAAGCCAGGGAGAGATACATGGTTAGAAAAGGGGCCTTGAGCGCGATTTTAACCGCTTTGTATGCATGCTCGCGGGATTTCGAGGGCGAGTTATCTTCGGAGGAGGAGAGGAAAGCGATAATCGGCTTGAGATAGCGCATGACAACCAAGTAATGAATCAAAAGAAAACTTATGGCTACGAATACCAAGGAACCGAGTCCGTAGCTGAAGAAGATAGAGCTGCGCTCCCAAGCATCCCCCAACTGGGAGAAAGGTATATTCAGGATTTGTCCGACGAAAATCGGCAACAGGGGCATGCCAAAGGTGTTGGTGCTCAAGATAGCCCAGGTGATTCTCCTCCTGAATCCTCGAGCAGTAAATTTTTGCTTTCTGGCCATCATCTGGTTCGTTCCTCCACGCTCATTCCTGGGCCAGTAGCCAGAGCAAGACCCCCAAGCCAATCAGTCCCTCGCAAACCACGGCCAAGGCTGCCATGGTCCAGCGCAAAGTCTTGCGGTTGCCAAGGTAGAAGCCTGCTGGCAGGCCGACCACAAGTCCGGCGATGATGCTGGCGAGCGCTCGGTAGTTGCCCATGAGCAGGAAATCATAGCGGTTGGGATAAAGGGTTGGCTGCGGCTTGAGCACGCCGGCGAGACCGAGGAGGATGAGCACGCCGTAAATTAAGGTCATCGCGACGGCCGCAGTATAGTTGGCATTCTGGACACGGTCGGAGACATGGAAATCTTCCAGGAAATTAGACGCCAGATTGATGAGGGTCCAGTTGATGACCAGCGCCACCAGTATGACATTTACATCAAACAGTCCAGGCGTGAGCCATTCTCTGATTGTCATCTCGACCTCCTTCAAGGGGAAGAATATTTGTTTCGCCCTGCTTGAGTTCCAGGTCAAAGAGCTTGGCGAATTCGCGGACTATTTCCGGGACCACTTCTTCAGGTTTGAGCCTTTGGCCGGTGATTTCGAGGAATGAGGTCATTTTTCGCCGGGCGATTCCGCAGGGCACAATCAAATCGAACCCTTCCAGGTCCGGGCAGAGATTAAGGGCGATGCCGTGTCTTGAGACCCTGTCCTGGATGCGCACTCCTACCGAGGCAATTTTTTTGCCCTGAACCCACACACCAGGATATTGCAAATCCCTGTATGCTTCAATTCCTTTTTTCTGCAACCAATTCAGGACAGTGTCTTCCAACTTGTTGACGAATTTTTTGGAAGAAAGGTTGAAATGGTTCAGATTGAAAATCGGGTATGTCACCAGTTGGCCGGGGCCGTGAAAAGTGGCCTTGCCCCCGCGGTCAGTGTGGAACAACTTGATGCCTTTTTGAACAATGACCTCCTCGCTGACCAGAAGCTCGGTCTTGCCTTCATCCCCCTGCAGCGAATAGCCCAAGGTGATGGTGGGCGGATGTTCGAGAAAGAGCAGAAATCCGGGGAGCGCCAGCTCCTTAACTTTCCGGCTCAATTGCAGCTGGAGATTAAAAGCGGATGCGTAGTCCACCAAGCCGAGTTCATAATATTCCACTACCGCCTGGCTCATGGTTTTAAATTATATCTGGATAAGAAAGCTAAATCAAGGATGGTCGGTGGTGGGCTATTCCAATTCACACTTGATGGGTATTTTGTGGGCTGTCTGACTCTCATTCTTGGGAAGAATGACTTCCAGGACGCCGTCTTGGAGAGCGGCGTGAACCTTGGCACAATCGACTTCCGAGGGCAAAGGGAACACCCTGATGAATTTACCATAGGGTCTTTCCAGGCGGAAATGTTTTTCTTCCGAACTTGGCTTGCGGAGTTTGCGCTCGCCTTTCAGGATGAGCTGGCAATCAATGACTTCGATGGAGATGTCCTTACGGTCTATACCTGCGAGGTCGGCCTTGAGCACGAACATATCGTCCATCTCCACCAAGTCCACCGCGGGAGTCCAGTCAGATTGAACCTTGGGGCCAATGGTTAGGTGATGAATTTCCTCGTTCAGGAGACGACTCATCATCTCGCTCAAATGAGCGATGTCCTTGAAAGGGTCCCAACGCTTGACCATCTTAGTTTTTTATTTTATCAGACTTTGCGCGGTTTTCAAAAATGGAAAGCCGGGGGTTAAGCCCGGCTTTCCATCTTTTTTATTTTTTGCTTGTGTCTTCGTATTCCGCGTCGATGACGGTGTTGCCCGGCTTTTCTCCTGGAGGAGGCGTTTCTCCGGGCTGTTGTTGCGGGCCTTGGGGGCCGGCAGGTCCTTGAGCGCGCATCCGATAAAGGGTTTCGGCCATGCGGTGCGAGGCTTGGGTTACCTTGGCCAGAGCCGCATCCATCTGCTCCTTGGAGTCTCCTTGGATGGCTTTTTTACCCTCGGCGATGGCCTCTTCCAGTTGCTTGAGTTCATCCGCGCCCAATTTGTCCTTGTGCTCGTTCTTGGTTTTTTCGATATTGTAAATCATGGAGTCCAGGCGATTTCTGGTCTCGATTAATTCCTTGCGCTTGCGGTCTTCCTCGGCATGCGCCTCGGAATCCTTAACCATGCGCTGAATGTCAGCCTCGGTCAGACCGCTGCCCGCGGTGATGGTTATGGCCTGGGCTTTTTGCGTGGCCATGTCCTTGGCCGAGACATTGAGGATGCCGTTGGCATCGATATCGAAAGAGACTTCGATTTGCGGAATTCCCCGGGGGGCAGGGGGTATTCCGATAAGGTGGAAGCGTCCGAGGGTGCGGTTGTCTTTAGCCATGGGTCGTTCGCCCTGGAGCACATGAATCTCCACCGAGGTCTGGCTGTCTTCTGCGGTGGTGAACAGTTCGCTTTTGCGGGTTGGGATGGTGGTGTTGCGGGGAATGAGTACCGTCATCACACCTCCCAGGGTCTCCACTCCCAGACTCAAAGGGGTGACATCCAGGAGGAGGATGTCTTTGACTTCTCCGGCCAAAACTCCGGCCTGGACCGCGGCTCCAAGCGCCACCACTTCGTCAGGGTTCACCCCCTTGTAAGGCTCCTTGCCAAAGATTTGTTTGACCATCTCCTGAACTTTGGGCACACGGGTAGAGCCTCCGACCAGCACCACCTCATTAACTTGCTTCGGGTCCAGCTTGGCGTCCTTCAAAGCCTGGTTAACCGGCCCGTGTGAGCGTTCAATCAGGTCTCCTATCATCTGCTCCAGTTTGGAGCGGGAGAGTTTGATGTTGAGATGTTTGGGGCCCGAGGCGTCGGCGGTGAGGAAAGGCAGATTGATTTCGGTTTCCATCACCGAGCTTAATTCGATTTTGGCTTTTTCGGCCGCATCCTTCAATCGCTGGATGACCATCTTGTCCTTGCTGACATCGATTCCGGTTTCCTTCTTGAATTCCTCGACCAGCCAATTGATGATTCGCTGGTCAAAGTCATCACCGCCGAGATGGGTATCGCCGTTGGTGGACTTGACCTCTATGACATTGTCGCCCACTTCCAGGGTGGATATGTCAAAGGTTCCGCCGCCGAAGTCATAGACCGCAATGACATGATTTTTCTTTTTATCCAGGCCGTAGGCCAGAGCCGATGCGGTCGGTTCATTGATTATGCGTTTGACCTCCAGGCCTGCAATTCGGCCTGCGTCCTTGGTCGCCTGCCGTTGGGCGTCGTTGAAATAAGCAGGAACCGTGATTACCGCTTCCTTCACCTCCTCGCCCAAATAAGCTTCGGCTGCCTTTTTGAGCTTTTGCAGAATCATTGCACTTATCTCCGGAGGCGAATAGCGTTTGCCCATAACCTCAACCATGGCGTCTCCATTAGGGCCTTCAACCACCTTGAAGGGGACCATCTTGATTTCCTGTTGAACCTCGTTGAACTTGCGGCCCATGAAACGCTTGATGGAATAAATCGTATTTTCAGGATTGGTGATAGCTTGACGCTTGGCTATTTGGCCCACCAGCCGCTCGCCGTCCTTGGTAAATGCCACCACGCTTGGGGTCAGACGGTTGCCTTCCTCGTTAATGATAACCTTTGGCTCTCCCCCCTCCATGATGGCCACAACCGAATTGGTGGTGCCCAAGTCTATGCCTATAATTTTACCCATCAGGATTTTCCTCCTTCATCCCCAATCATAATCCAATTGGCATCTGAAATATAATCACCTTGGCAGGGTTTGTCAAGGACAAAAAATGAGAGTTTTTTGCTCTAATTATTTGATTTGTCAGGACTTTTGGTTTTTTCTTTTGTCCATAGCCTGTTTCAGGATATTCAGTTCCTGCATGAAGAGCTCGGTAGTTATCTCGCCGAGTTCCTTTTTCATCATCAGGTTTAAAAGCTCGTCAAACTGGAATTCCTTTTTCTTGATTTCGGCTTCGAGGCGGTTGATTTTTTGGAAGGCGAATTCCAGACTCATCTCGCTTGTGCTTTCTGCTGTATCTGTTTTGGCTTGGTCCTCAAGTGAGAAGGCCTGGTTAGGAACCTTTGCCTCATCGGTTCTTTCTTCTCCAGACAAGGGCGGGGTTTCAAAGATATCGGTTGCAGGTTCAGGCTCGGTGAAATCTTCCAATTTCCCCATGCCTGCTGTCTCGGGCTTGGGTTCAGTGGCTTGCTCCGGTTTTTTGGATGGGAGCACGGCTTCGAGTTTTTGTTCGATTTCGCGCTCAAAAGGCAGCACTTCGTCTTCTTCAGGAATAACCGGTGCCGGCTTGGTGCTCTCGGAGGGTGACGGTCCTTCATGCGCTTCCCAAAAATCATCATCTGCGGATTCTGGTTTACCCAAGCTAACGGGTTCGCTTGCCGGGCTGACCGGAGGCCTTGCTTCAAAAGTCGGGATTTCGCGGTTTGACTCTGCTTCGGCTTGGTACGCGCTTTCGGTGGCTGGGATGGCATTGGCTTCGCTTTGCGCGTCCGGCTGCCAGGATACGAATTCGTGAGCCGGGCTTATGTCTATTTTTTCATCAGCTCCGCTTTCGGGCGATTCCAGGGATATCTCCTGGCGGGTTTCGGTCTTTTCAGGCGGAGGTTCTTGTCCGTGAGGTTTTTTAGGAGGGAAAGGTTTTTCAATAGAAGGGCGTTCAATTTCCAGGTCAGGAACCTTGTAAAAAGTGTCCTGACTGCCTGCTTTTTCTTCGGGAACCGGCATCGGGGGAGGGCTGAAAGCCTCTACTTCCGGCACCTTTCCCACTTTTTCGCGGATAGGCGCTCGGCTGGGCACCCTTTCGGTTGCAGATTTTGTCTTGCTCCTGGTCTTGGCCGGCGCCTCTGACCGGACGAGGACCACCTCATCTTTTAAGACCTGAACATCCTCGTCTGGTGTTATCATAACTCCCTCGTTTTCAGCTTCTTCGAGGTCAACTATTTCAGGGAGTCCTTCCACCGACTCTTCGCCTCCCAGAATTAACTCTACTTCTTTTTCCGGTGTGGACTTGGCTTGGGGAGGAGGCGGCGGGGGCTTGGGCTTGGTATGTTCCTTGCGCAAATCCAGGGGCCGAGCAATGTCCTGTCTGGCCTTGGTTTCCGCAATATCCTCGGGATTGTAATGGCCGTAATGCTCAAGCACCCGGATTATGGCCGACTCGTTGGCCAAAACCGGCTCGACCTTCAACCCGGTGAGGAACTGCACCTCGTCCAGGACTTTCAAATTGGAGGGGTCGCTCATGGCCAGGGTGAGGATTTTTTTCTTTCCCGGTCCTTCTTTGAGGAATACCGGAGCCACTCCGTATTTTTTGGCCACAGATTCGGGCAGTGCGGCAAAGGCCTGTTCGGAGATTTTGCTGCGCGACAAATCTATTGCCGGCATCTTGAACTTGTCGCTCATGAAACTCAAGAGTTCGGATTCGGTGATGAACCCGAGGTCGACCAGGCACTGTCCGAGTTTTCCTCCCCAGCGTCGCTGGTGGCCGAGCGCGGCCTGAAGTTGCAGGTCGTCAATCAGGCCGGACTTGACCAGCAAATCTCCAAATTTTTCACCTGGCTTTTCCGGCATGATTGTTTCCCGCTTTTTTCCTAAGTCTGGCCTTCAGCGGCCTGTGGATAATACTCATACTGCTCCTGATGGAAATTATCCTTAATCTCCACCTTGACCCTTAGCTGGTGCTTTTCCAAAAGTCGGTCCAAAAGACGCTTTTCCTCACCCATGAGTAATTCCGCCACTACAGGATTAGCATACAATTTTATCGTCTTTCCGGCAAGTTCGCTCCGGTTTTTAAGGAGGTCTCGGTAAATGCCGTAGGCGATGGTGCGCCGGCTTTTCAAATATCCCTTGCCTTCGCAGTAAGGGCAAGGTTCGCAAAGTTTTTTAGTCAGGCTTTTCGAACTGCGTTTGCGTGTCATCTCGGTCAAACCGATTTCGCTGATTCTGACCACCACGCTTTTGGTTTTATCCTTGCTCAATTCGGTTTTAAGGGCCTCGGTTATTTTCTGCTGGTTTTTGATTCGGCTCATGTCGATGAAGTCGATGATGATGATTCCGCCCACATTGCGAAAGCGGAGTTGGGACACTATTTCCTTGGCGGCCTCGAGATTGGTCTTGAAAATGGTTTCCTCAAAATCGCGCTTGCCCACATATCGGCCGGTGTTGACATCGATGGTGGTCAGAGCCTCGGCTTCGTCAATGATGATGAAGCCGCCGCTCTTGAGCCATACCCTCTTGTCCAAGGCCCGGTCCAGCTCCAGTTCGATGCCGAATTTTTCAAAGAGCGGCTCCGGCCCGGTCCAGAGTTCGGCGATATTCTCGCGCTCCGGGTTGGTGCGAAGGAGGAAACGTTTCAGTCCTTCCAGCCGTTCCGGATTGTCGATGATGATTTTTTTTGTTTCCGGGGTGAAGTATTCGCGCAATACTCTATACTCCAGTTCCGGCTCCTGGAAGACCAGACAGGGCGCGCTCTTGCTCAAAGCCTGTTCCTTCAAGTTCTTCCACTTGCCGAGCAGATATTCTCCATCCGCCCGGATGGCTTCTTCCCGCGCATGGCTGCTGACAGTGCGGATGATGAATCCGCCAGGAGCATCTCCCCGTATGCTTTCCACCAATTTTTTCAACCGCGAGCGCTCCCGCTCATCCTCGATTTTTCGGCTCACGCCCAGATGCCGGCTCTCCGGCATATAGACCAGGTGATAGCCGGGAAGAGTTATGTAGGTTGTGAGTTGTGCGCCCTTCTCACCCAGCGGCTCACGCAACACCTGAACCAGAATATCCTGACCCTCGTGCACCAAGTTCTGAATCTGTTCCTCGCCAGAGCGCTTTCGCTCCTTTTGCTCCATGCCTTCAACATCCATTTCGTCCTGAAAGAAGCCGGCAATAGATTGAGAGACCTCGGCCACATAAAGAAACGCCGAGCGCTCCTGACCAATGTCCACAAAAGCTGCCTGCATTCCAGGCAGAACCCGGAGAACCTTTCCTTTATAAATATTGCCAACGATGCTTCTTTCTTTGTCTCGTTCGATGAAGACCTCGGAGACCTCTCCGTTCTCAACCAGTGCAACCCGGGTCTCAAAGTCCTCGGCGTTAATCAGAATCATCTCCGCCATTTTCCTACCTCATTTCCGGCGATATGGTTCGGCAGGCCGGCCCCGAACCGCAGTTCCAGGATAGTCAACAGGACGCTCTTCCCGGAAGCGCACCCCGGTGCGGCAGATGCGCATCCGGGCTAATTCTTCTTCACCCAGCCCAAAAATCGAGGCAATAACCTCATGAGGTTTTGCACTCGGGCCATCAGTGATTGACAATCCGAATTTAACTTTATTATCAGAAAGTAATTCCAAAAACTTGATTTTTTGCTTAAGGTCAAGCGAGCGGTTTCCTTTTTCGCGCTTTTGCTCGATTACAAAGCTCTGGCAACGGTTGAACCGGTCGATTTTTTCGGGGGCAAAAATGGTTTTCATATCTTCGGGCGCGGTTACTTCGTATTCCATGCTGGTTATCATTTGAGCAATGGATGGGGTCTTTAAGGAAATTTCCCTGGTTTCCAGGATTTCAATTCCTGGGGGCAAGGCCTTGGCGAGGGATTTTTTCAGGTACTCGGCGCTTAAATGCTTGAGCAGTTCGAGTTCGATGAATTCAGCCTTAGTTTCCACCCCGACCGGCGGCGCCGGACTGAAGGATATTTTAGGAAGGGGATGGTATCCTTGGGAGTATCTCATGGGA
>Ga0272448_1006772_pt1 | contig 12296 bp, 7 predicted proteins | sample YNPCB0191_FD_202220 | JGI IMG/M metagenome (GOLD analysis project Ga0272448, IMG submission 202220) | Hot spring sediment microbial communities from Yellowstone National Park, WY, United States - YNP-CB-019-1 | ecosystem: Environmental > Aquatic > Thermal springs > Hot (42-90C) > Sediment... | reverse complement strand
ATCCCTTCTGCAAACTGCCACCCATGGACGGTGAAAATCGAAGGGATCCCCAGAGTCCATGCGGCCACCCGGCCCACAAATCCTGCCTTGGCAGTATGGGTGGAAAGGAGATCCGGTTTCAAATCCTTTAGGGCTCTTCGGGTCTCCAGGATCGCCAGAAGGTCTTTGAAGGGATTCATCGGCCGTACCAGGTGGGGGAGGATTCGAACCTCTACCCCCGCATCGTGGAGGATATCGGTGAGAGGCCCTTCGGATCCGGTAAGCACCGAGACCCGGTGGCTGTCGGCGAGAAGCCTATAAGTCATGTCCCGCACATGGATCTGTGCTCCTCCGATGGAATCGGCTCGAGTAACGATGAAGGCGATGTGCATATATGCAAGGTAGCCTCTTTTCGGTACTGTATCAAGGGAATCGAGTATGTAGGGTGCATGTACTAGCGAATGCCGCGGTGTAGCCGTTTTTGATGATCCTGGTATCGAGGGAAAGGAGTCTGTAGGATGCATGTACTGGTAACTGGTGCGGCGGGTTTCGTCGGTTTCCATGTGGCCAAACGCCTCTTGGAACGGGGTGATTCTGTGGTTGGGATCGACAACCTGAACGATTACTACGACCCTTCGTTAAAGGTGGCTCGTCTGAAGGAACTGGGGATAGGCGGGTTGGTGGAAGTTGAAACCGCAAGAGAAGTAAGTAGGGAAGCCAGTCGCCCAGTTATCCAAGAATTGAAAAACTATTTTGGAGAAGGCAAACCGATCCAGAGTGCCCGCTATCCTTCCTTCCAGTTTCGGTTTCTGGATCTAGCCGATCGGGAGGGGGTGGAAAAGCTTTTTCAGGAGGAATCCTTCGATGTGGTATGTCACCTTGCAGCGCAGGCAGGGGTACGGTACAGCATCACCAACCCCTTTGCCTACGTCACCTCCAACCTGGTAGGTTTTGCCCATCTTCTGGAAGGTGTGAGGGGAAGCTGGGGGGAGCAACGGAAATTGCGGCATTTCGTGTACGCATCCAGTTCCAGCGTGTACGGACTCAACACCCGTAAACCCTTCCGGACTTCCGATACCGTGGACCACCCAGTGAGTTTCTATGCGGCCACGAAGAAATCGAACGAATTGATGGCCCATGCGTACAGTCACCTCTTTGGGATTCCCACCACGGGCTTGCGGTTCTTCACTGTGTACGGGCCCTGGGGACGGCCGGACATGGCGTATTTTCTGTTCACCAAAGCGATCCTGGAGGGCAAACCCATCACCATCAACAACTTCGGGCACATGCAGAGGGACTTCACCTATATCGACGACATCGTGGAAGGGGTCGTACGAGTACTGGACAAACCGGCCTCCCCCAATCCCCTATGGAACGGGGAAGACCCTGACCCAGCTTCCAGTCCGGGTCCTTACCGGGTGTACAACATTGGGTTCGGAAACCCTGTCGGCCTCATGGACCTGGTAGAGGCTATCGAGACAGAACTGGGGAAGAAGGCGGAGAAAATCCTCAAACCGATGCCTGCGGGGGACGTCCCTGTAACGTATGCCGATACGACGGATCTGGAACGGGATTTCGGGTATCGGCCTAAGGTGGATATCCGCATGGGAATCAAAGCATTTGTCCGCTGGTATCGATCTTTCTATCGAGTTTGATATAGTTAGTACCAAGGCGAGGGAGGCATCAGGTATGCACAACATTGCCGTCATAGGAACCGGGTATGTGGGGCTGGTAACCGGTTCCTGTCTGTCCGATTTCGGGTTGAACGTGATCTGCGTGGATGTGGATGCGGAAAAGATTGCCAAACTCCAGGCAGGCAAGGTTCCCATCTATGAACCCGGATTGGAAGCGATCGTGGAACGGAACATGTACTATAAACGGCTTTCCTTCACCACCGATGTGGAGGAAGCGGTGAAGAAGTCGGAGGTGATCTTCATAGCGGTGGGAACCCCGCCCGCTCCTGATGGAAGCGCGGACCTAACCTACGTGGAGGAGGCGGCACGTACGGTAGCACGGGTAATGGACGGCTACAGGGTAATCGTGGACAAGAGTACGGTGCCCATTGGGACGGCCCGGAAGGTGGAAGCCTGGGTGCGGGAGGAACTTTCGAAACGGGGCGTATCGTACGAGTTCGATGTGGTTTCCAACCCGGAGTTCCTGCGGGAAGGCTCTGCCGTGTACGACTTTACCCATCCGGATCGGGTGGTGTTGGGGTGCGAGTCTCCGCGGGCATTGGAGAAGATGAAACAGGTGTACCGGGTCCTTTACCTGAACGAAACTCCCTTCATCGAAACCAACTGGGAAACCGCAGAGACCATCAAATACGCTTCCAACGCTTTCCTGGCAGTGAAGATCACTTTCATCAACGAAATGGCCAACCTCTGTGAGGCGGTGGGAGCCAATGTGCAGGATGTGGCACGGGCGATGGGGAAAGATGGGCGCATAGGACCGAAGTTCCTCCATCCCGGACCGGGGTACGGGGGAAGCTGTTTTCCCAAGGATACGAGGGCTCTGGCCGAGACGGCAAGACGGGTACAGGTACCCCTTCGGATCGTGGAGGCCGCCATCGAAGCGAACGAAGCCCAGAAGCGGCGGATGGTGGAAAAGATTTCCCGTGCCTTCGAGGACAAGGGAGGCCTGGAAGGAAAAACCATCGCCATCCTGGGGCTCGCCTTCAAACCCAACACGGACGATATGAGAGAAGCCCCCTCATTGACCATCGTTCCGGAATTAGCTCGCCGGGGGTGCTCCCTGCGGGTGTACGATCCGGCAGCGATGGAGGAAGCGAAGCGTCGCCTGGCGGATCTAGAAGATCGGATCGTGTACTGCCAGGACGAGTACGATGCGGCGGAAGGTGCCGATGCCTTAGCGATCCTTACAGAGTGGAACCAGTTCCGGAACCTGGACCTTGGCAGGATCCGAACCTCACTTCGGGCTGGGCTATTCTTCGATCTACGGAATATCTACAAGAGAGCTCTTGTAGAAGGGGTAGGGCTTACCTACGTGGGGGTAGGAGTGTAGGGAGGGAGAGAACCGTATGAGTTTTCGGGATGCGTACAACACCGGGAGGTGTATTTACTACCCTCGCTTCAGGAAGCGCCTCTTGTGGATTTCCAAGTGCGTTGAAGGTGCCCGGGCCGACTTACGCAGGCTCTTTGAGGGTTGGAACCTATGTATCCGCATCATCGGAGTTGCTAGTCTTCTCTTCATCGCCGCACCTGTTTTCTCTGATCGAGGACAACGGATCGTCCCTCTGGAAGAGGAGTTGTACCGCTACCTTCGGGGAATGGCGTTGGAGGCAGGGGTGTTGCCTCCCAGCAGTTCCCTACCCTACCCCATGGCAGAGGTAGAGAGTGAGTTGGGGAGGATTATTTCTACCAATGCACTCACTCTCTCGGAGACTATCCAGGCCGCACGGGAGGCGATCAAACGTTACCTTTCCCGGAAGCCCTTCTATGCAGAGGGTGCGGAAGGAACCAACGGCTTTGCCTTCTATCCCGATCTCCGTATCAATGCGGAAGGGTACCTCCACACCAATAGGGATTACGAACGATGGGCCTATGGGTTCCATGACCGGAAGCCCTTTGTCGGTCTTCTTATGGATGGCTCCTTTTTCGACTCCTTGAGCCTCTACATCGATGTTACGGTGCAGAAGGATCCTTTCCAGGTGGGAGGGGATCCGAACAACTATACGAACCTGCTGACGAGCCCTTCCCAGTTCGACCTGAACATGCCCTACCGGGCCGGGATGAGTGTGGGGGGCTCGCACTGGAACCTCTGGCTAGGGCGGGACAGGCTTTCCTGGGGAAACGGTCGAACAGGGAACCTCCTCCTTTCCGATGCGGACCTGTACCACGAGGGGCTCCGTTTTACCACCTTCTGGGAACGGTTCAAGTTCACCTTCCTGCTGTTGGGCCTGGAAAGCTGGCAGCTCGATTCAGATGAGCGGGGGAATCCCTATCCCTGGCCGGATACCCCTGCTCCCGAGAGATTCAAGATGTTCCTCGCCCATAGACTGGAGTTCAACCTTCGTTCCAACCTGCGCCTCACGCTGAACGAATCCATCGTGTATGGGGGTAAGTATCCGGACCTTCGGGTGTTCAACCCCCTCATCGTGTACCACAATTTCTACATAAAAGAGTGGGCTAACTCGCTCATGACGGTAGAGCTGGATTGGGTTCCTTTCCCGGGTGTGTACCTCTACGGGCAGTATGCTCAGGATCAGCTTTCCACTATTTTCGAGAAGGATACCTATGGGAAGGATGAGGAACCGAATGCGATGGGGTATCTAGTGGGATTCGAACTCCAACACTCCGTGGGAGGTAGTCGCAGGGATGGAAACGGGGGGAGTTCTGGGAAGGCATGGCTACGGGGAGGATACGAGTTCGTGAAAACCGATCCCTGGTTGTACATCCGGGAAACTCCCTACGTGAGCTTCTTTTCCACCCGTAGGGTCCATAGTGAAGCTCGAAAGACTGTACTGGGAGAGAAGAACTATTACTTTCTCAACACGCCCTTGGGATACCTCTATGGCAACGATGTGGTGGTGAACACACTCTGGATTACCTACGAAGTACCCGAACGGTACCGGCTTTTCCTCGAGTATTCCCTAATTCTTAAGGGGGAAAACGAGGTTACCACCCGGTTCCAGACAGGGGATGCTGCCTGGGACCTCCATACTCCTTCAGGCACTCCCGAGGTTCAGAATATCGTGACCTTCGGGGTGTACTATACGGTTTCTCCGAAAGTTGTGATACTCATGCAGCCCAGTTTTGTGTATAATGGAAACTTGTACCACGAGGCAGGGCGCAGTGCGCTAGATTTCCAACTGGTATTGGGTATACGGTATAGAGAGAGGTAGAAGCATGCTGAAACGATACCGAAAATCCTTCTACTTTCAACTTTTGATCCTGGATGCGGTGGCTACCTTCCTTGCCTGGATCCTCGCGTACTACATACGGTTCGAAATCTTGCGGGAAGACGATGCCGATTGGGCCATGACCTTCGTTCAGCTCGGGTTCCTGGCCGTGGTATTGAACTGGCTCTTCTTCCATGCCAACCGGCTGTACCAGCCTTTTCGGATCCAGCCCTGGTACAGGGAGGTACTCTCGATCCTGATCGCCATCATCCAGGGGACGGTGACGATCGTGGTTCTCTACTACTTCTTCGCTCCCCTGAGGATATCCCGGGGACATATCCTTTTGTACCTGGCGATCTGCGAGATCATGGTTGTGCTGTTCCGAATCACCTACCGGAACCACATCTATGCCATGTACTGGAAAGGCAAACTCCTGCATCCGATCCTCCTGATAGGGAATGGTCCCCAGATGGAACGGTACATCCGGACGGTGAAGAATGCGCCCGATCTAGGCTACCGTTTCATTGGATGGGTAGATGGGGGAGAAAAAACGACAGAGTACGATATCCCCTCCCTCCCCGAGGATGAGTTGGAAAGGTTGATCGAGCGGTACCATCCCGAACTGGTGGTGATAGGGTATTCCCACCTGGATGCGGCAAAAATAGAAAAGCTTCTGCAATCCAGCTACAATGTGGTGACCCCTCTGGTGGTGCTTCCTGACCTCTCCTACGATTTTATCGGAAGTACGGTGGAAGATTTTCTGGGGATCCCCCTCATCAAGATCAACCAGCCCCAGGAGCGGTTCTTTGCAGGGTTGGTGAAGCGGTTCATCGATATCGTCGTATCCCTGATCGGTTTAATTCTTCTATCCCCCCTGTTCCTCATCATCGCTATCTTGGTCAAGCTTACCTCCAAGGGGCCTGTGTTCTACAAACAGGAACGGCTGACGATGGACGGAGACCGGTTCTACATGGTGAAGTTCCGCACCATGAAGGTACTTCCCGATGGTTCCAACGAGAAAGGGTGGACGGTGAAGGATGATCCACGGGTGACAAAAATCGGGGCTTTCCTTCGCAGGACATCGTTGGACGAGTTCCCGCAGTTGTGGAACGTGCTGAAAGGGGAAATGAGTCTGGTGGGCCCGCGGCCAGAACGCCCCATCTACGTGGAACAGTTCAAGACAAAGATCCCCGCTTACATGCTCCGGCATCGGGTGAAGGGGGGTATCACGGGCTGGGCGCAAGTGAACGGATGGAGGGGGGATACCAGCATCGAAAAACGGCTGGAGTACGATCTGTACTACATCCGTAACTGGAGCCTCTGGTTCGATCTGAAAATCCTCTTCCTTACCTTCATCAAAGGGTTCGTGAACAAGAACGCTTATTAGGAAGAAGGGATTACTAAAAACCCGCAGCAAACCAATTCTTCAAGGCTTCGATCCGTTTGTAGAAAGCACTGGGTAGGTGGATGAGGGATCGGACCATGTCGCCTGCCTCAACGGCAGCTACCCCATACACCAGGAGTTCGGAGTCTAACGGCACAATTACCAGCTGGGTCCGGAACTGCTGGGCTCCGATTACAGGGAAAATATACTTCAGACTGGTGAGGTTTTTCAGACCGAATACGATGGTGTTGTCTCGAACCAGGTAGGAAGCCTCGTAGTACTCGCTGCCGAAGTTGGCATCTACCAGATGGAGGGGAAAGGAGTCTTCCGGAGGGATGATCTGTACCAGGGGATCGGGAATCTTCGCTTTCGATTTCAAGTCTTTGACGGCGTACACATCGGAGAATAAAACCCGCATCCCTTTGGCCTTGCTGGAGCGGTACTGGATCCCGCTCAGAGTACTGACAGCCCGTAACCGATTGTATAGGGGTAAGAGGGTTGTAGCGCTATTTTCCGAACCTTGAGTAGCCCTAGGGTTTTGAGCCGGAGCATAGGGAAGAAGGAACAACGCTTCGTCCCCCACGTTCGGCGAAAACCCTTGAAAGTAAGCTTTCACCCGCACCGCGAGAGGAATGGAAGGGAGAAATCGGAAATCCGGAGCCCCATCGGTATAGTACACGAGTTCTTTCTTTTCCCGCAGTTCGGCCCGCTCCTGGGGCGTAAGTTGGGGAAGGACATCCTCCAGGGTCAAAGGGGATACTCGAGGGGAAAGGGCGGTTCCCAGGATGAGGGTCAAAAGAACTATGGATAGCGGGCTGATGGATCCATAACAACTCATCCAATCGAATAGAACAGTAAGCCCCCGATGACCCTTTGCGGCAAAATGTCTTCTTAAAAGGGAAGTGCCGGCCTCGGGAGTGTGAAGTTTCATGCCGTTTCCTTGTGCTATAATCTGGAGAAATCCAGGGTAGCGAAGTAATCCTCTACGGTTTCGGCCCTCCGAATCTGTTCCACCGATCCATCCTCCCGCAGAAGGAGTTCCGCGCACCGGAGTTTACCGTTGTAGTTGAACCCCATGGCATGACCGTGGGCTCCACCGTCGTGGATGCAGATCAGGTCTCCGGGAGAAGCGGGAGGAAGCTTTCGGTCGATGGCGAACTTGTCGTTGTTTTCGCAGAGGCTGCCCGTTACGTCGTAGGTTGCCGTTTCGGGCCAATCTTCCTTTCCCAGGATGGTGATGTGATGGTAGGCGCCGTACATCCCTGGGCGCATTAGGTTGGCCATGCAGGCGTCCAGCCCCAGGTAGCGCTTGTAGGTGTTCTTTTCATGGATGATCCGGCTGATCAGGTATCCGTAGGGACCTGTAACACAACGGCCATTTTCCATCACGATTCGCAGAGGGTGAAGCCCATTGGGTTTGATGATCCGATCGTAGGCTGCTCGGATTCCCTCGGAGACATAGAATAGATCCACCGGTTTCTGTTCCGGACGATAGGGGATCCCGATTCCACCTCCCAGGTTCACGAACTCGATCCTGACCCCTGTTTTTTGTAAAATTTCCACTGCCAGTTCGAAAAGGATCACCGCTGTGTCAACGAAATAGTCGGGATTCAACTCGTTGGAAGCTACCATTGTATGGAGACCGAACCTTTTGGCACCCTTTTTCCGGGCGATCCCATACCCTTCGATGATTTGAGGACGGGTGAATCCGTATTTCGCTTCTTCCGGCTTTCCGATGATGGCATTCCCCCCTTTCAGGGGACCTGGATTGTACCGCATGCAGATCAAGGTGGGAAATCCCGCGCACTGTTCCAAGAAGTCGATGTGGGTGATATCGTCCAGGTTGATGATCGCTCCCAATTGCTTCGCTTTCACGTACTCGTGGGCAGGGGTATCGTTGGAAGTGAACATGATTTCTTCACCGACGAGGCCAACCCGTTCTGCCAGTATCAGTTCCGGTAGGGAGCTGCAATCGGCTCCCATCCCCTCTTCTTTCAGAATTTTGAGGATATAGGGGTTGGGCAGAGCCTTCACAGCGAAGAAGTTCTTGAAGCCCCCAGGTACCCAGGAGAAAGCTTTTTTGAACTCTCTTGCTTTTTCTCTAATTCCTTTTTCTATATAGAGATAGAAAGGGGTAGGATACTTATCCGTCAAATCTTCGATGAACTCTTTGGAGAAGGGAGGTAGTTTTTTGTTCATGACACTTCGCCTGGCATAGTACCAGAAGGGGTGGGAAAGATCAACACGCCTTGCCCATACAGGCTACTTCCCAGTACGTGTCGCACAGTTTGTTTGTAACTTCAGTTTCTTCGTAGCAAGCCAGGATTTCTTCCCGAAAACCTTCCCTTTTCACCATCTTGGCAAGGGAAGAGAGGCAGGACAGATAATCTATATGCATCGTGGGATTGGTGGCAAAGACGAATAGGAGATGGACAGGCTTACCGTCCACCGAATCGAAGTGGATTCCTTTCCGTGAGATGCCGAGGGCGACTTTCAATGCCGTAACGTCGGGAAGCCGTCCGTGGGCAAAGGCAACCCCATGGCCCAGACCGGTACTCTGCAGTTCTTCCCGCTGGATCACAGCCTGTTCGAAGGCATCTAGATCGGGTAGGTCCTGGAAGACTTTCGCTTCCCGAATCAGTTCCCGGATGGCTTCATACTTTTCTGTGCTTTTTAGCTCGATTACCACGGTTCCGGGAGTAAACAGTTTATAGAGCATACACCTCACACATTCTTTCGTAAAAATCTAGTACTCTTCCCGATAATAGTCAAGTAGATTGTCAAATAAAGCTATTCCGTGTAGTCTTGCCGTATCCATGCGGATCGAACGTTATTCCATCGCCCTCGAACTGGATAGTAGAGGGAAACGGGTCTTGAAAACGGTGAACCACGCCCTGGGGCCGATCCTCGAGGTGTGCACGGTGATCGATACCTACCTTCTGGAGGGGATTCCCGACCTTACCCGGGACCTGGCAGAGGAGATTTTCCTGGACCCAGTAGCCCAGCGAATGGTTATCGGTCAGGAGGCGGTGGGGGAAATCCTGCCCCAGTGGGATCTACGGATAGAGGTAGCCTATAAGCCGGGGGTGACGGATCCCGAGGCGCTGACAGCCCGGGAGGCGATCCAGCTGTCTCTTGGGCATGCCCTTCCGGAGGGGGCCGTGGTGCAGACCGCCCGGCAGTATGCCTTTAGATTCCGGCCGGAGGAGGTAGAAAAAGTGGAACGGTGGGCTCCCCCCATCGCAGGGCTCCTCTATAACTCACTCGTAGAGACAGCTTCCTGGGTGTACCGGGATTCGAACCGTAATTCCCTATCCTTCCCCTCTCTCTATCCGCATCGAGTACCCCCCAGTCGGGGGGAGGTGGAACGGATCTCCCTCGATTCCCTGTCAGGGGAAGAGTTAGAGGCCCTGTCCCGAAAACGGCTCCTGTCCCTGTCCCGGGAAGAGATGGAAGCGATCCAGGCCTACTATCGGGACACGGAGGTCCGTTCAGAACGAGAACGGCTGGGGCTGGGAAGGGAAGCTACGGATGTAGAACTGGAAATGATTGCCCAGACATGGAGCGAACACTGCAAGCATAAGATCTTCGCTGCCTCCATCCTGTACCGGGAAAAGGCAAGGGATGGGGGGCATCTGAGGGAGGAACGGATCGACTCCCTGTTCAACACGTATATCAAGGAAACTACCCGGAAGATATCGGCACGACGAAGGGATCTGCGGTCTGTATTCCACGACAATTCCGGGGTAGTGGATTTCGACGAGGATTTCCTCGTTTGCATGAAGGTAGAAACCCACAATTCCCCTTCGGCTCTCGACCCCTATGGGGGGGCCATAACGGGAATTGTGGGGGTGAATCGGGATATTTTAGGCACCGGATTGGGGGCCAGACCCCTATTCAACACGAATGTGCTCTGTTTCGACTATCCGGACACCCCGCCCCAAGAGGTGCCTCCGCCCCTCATCCATCCCCGGCGGCTCCTTCTCGGTGTGCATCGGGGGATCCTCGATGGGGGAAATCAGTCGGGCATACCCACGGTGGCAGGGGCTTTCCTGTTCGATGAAAGCTACCGGGGCAAGCCTCTCGTGTTCTGCGGGACAGGGGGGATCCTTCCGCGGACCATTGCAGGAAAACCTAGCTGGGAAAAGCGAATCGATCCTGGAGATCTGGCGGTGATGGCCGGCGGCCGGGTGGGGAAAGATGGGATCCATGGGGCAACCTTTTCCTCTGCCGCTCTGGAGGAAACGAGCCCTTCCTCTGCGGTACAGATTGGAGACCCCATTACCCAGAAGAAGCTTTCCGATTTCCTTCTGGAAGCCCGGGATCGGGGATTGTACAAGGCTCTTACCGACAATGGGGCAGGGGGGCTTTCCTCCTCCCTCGGCGAAATGGCCCAATTCTCCGGAGGGGTAAAGATCTTCCTCGAGCGCTGCCCCTTGAAGTATCCGGGTCTTGCGCCCTGGGAGATTCTCCTGTCCGAGTCGCAGGAACGGATGAGTTTTGCCGTAGGGAGGGAGCGGATCGATGAGTTCCTCGCCCTGGCAAGGGAGCGGGGAGTGGAGGCGGCAGTGGTGGGAGAGTTCACCGATTCGGGGCTGGTGGAGGTGTATGATGGGGAGCACCTTGTGGGGTGTCTCCGTCTTTCCTTTCTCCATGAAGGGGTTCCCCGGATGCACCTGGTGGCGGAATGGATTCCCCGTGAATCGAGTTCCCGTACCGAAGGTGCTGGGGACTTGCAGGGCGCAAAGGTTTTCCTATCGAAGGGCGTTCCTGATTCTCACCCTGTTGATTCTCTCCCCGTAGCGTCCCCTGAACTGAAGCAAATCCTCCTGAAACTCCTGGAGGATCCCAACGTTGCCTCCAAGGAGTCCCTGGTACGGCAGTACGATCATGAAGTGCAGGGGATTTCCATCGTGAAGCCCTTCATGGGGATAGCGTTCGATGCGCCGATGGATGGAGCGGTGATCCGGCCGAGGTACGACTCCTATCGGGGGCTTACGGTAACCCATGGAATCAAACCCCGGTACAGTGACCTGGACACTTACGCCATGGCAGTTGCTGCCGTGGACGAAGCGTACCGTTCCCATATTGCCCTGGGGGGGAATCCAAGCCTGGCCTCTGCACTGGATAATTTTTGCTGGCCCGATCCTATTCCCTCTCCCCAAAATCCCGATGGTTCCCACAAGCTTGCCCAGCTCGTGCGGGCCTGCAAGGGGCTCCAGGATGCCTGTGTGGCCTACGAGTTACCCCTGATTTCCGGGAAGGATTCGATGAAGAACGACGCCCGCATCGGGGACCGAAAACTTTCCGTTCGTCCTACATTGCTGGTGACCCTGATGGGGATCATCGAAGATGTGCGTAAGGCAATCACTACCGATTTCAAGGGGGAGGGAGACCGACTGTATCTCCTGGGGATCACCGCAGAAGGGTTGGGGGGAACCTACCTCGAGCAGGTGCTGGGCAAGAGACTGGGGAGCCTTCCTCATTTCGATCCGAAGGAAGCGCGAAGGCTGTACCTCCGGCTCCATGAGGTGATCGAGAAGGGACTTGTTGCCTCCTGCCACGATATTTCTGACGGGGGGCTCGCCGTGGCGGTATGCGAAAGCGCCCTGGGGGGACGTTTGGGGGCCACTATCACCCTAAGGCCTGAAATGGTGTATAAAAGCGGAACACTCCAGCCCCAACAGGCGGGCGCGCAAGGCAGTTTACATGCCAGAGGCCATGAAATGACCAGCAGCTTCGAAAGAACCAGCGGCACAGAAATGACCAGCAGCTTCGAAAGAACCAGTGGCACAGAAATGACCAGCGGCCCCGAAATGACCGAAATTACAGGAAAAAAGAATCGAGGGGCGCTGGGTCACGGCAAGCCGGGGAGAGAAAAGTCCGATCAAATTAGGCGAGATAGCCGTGAAGCTGTGCTGAACCTCCTGTTCGGAGAATGCCCAGGTAGACTCCTTCTGAGTGTTAAGGAAACGGATGGGGAAGCCTTCGAGAAAGCCTTTGAAGGGTATCCCTGCTATAGGATAGGAAATGTGCTCGGGGAGGCTTCGTTACAATTCCGATGGGAAGAGGGAG
>Ga0272448_1006770_pt1 | contig 12299 bp, 14 predicted proteins | sample YNPCB0191_FD_202220 | JGI IMG/M metagenome (GOLD analysis project Ga0272448, IMG submission 202220) | Hot spring sediment microbial communities from Yellowstone National Park, WY, United States - YNP-CB-019-1 | ecosystem: Environmental > Aquatic > Thermal springs > Hot (42-90C) > Sediment... | reverse complement strand
CGGCTGTTATTCAGTTAGCGACACTCTATCAGGGAAGCGGTGCTTTGTCAAGCAATGGAGCCTCAACCAACAGCAGCCTGACTACCGGCCAGATTGTTGATGCTTCCAGCGAGGTGTGACTAGCAGACTATCCGTTGACTAATCGTCTGCATGTGTTATAATACACGCGCCACGTCTAGCGCCAAGGGGGGATTCCGTTGCCTAGCTGTGCAACAGTGTCTGCGCAGACGAGTGGACACAATGCTCGATGAGGAGGCTTTAATGCTCACCCGTCTACCCCTGATGCTGCTTGCCTGTTTCACCCTCTTCTTCGTGGCCCAACCCCTCGCTGCCCCGAAACCGGCGCTAGCTGCCAACTGCGAATTCGTGCTCGGTTTCAAGATCCTGCACGATATGATTCCTGACAAAGTTGGCGACTGCAAGACTAACGAATACCACAACCCGCAGAACGGGGATGGCTTACAGGAGACCACCGGTGGCTTGCTAGTGTGGCGCAAGGCCGATAACTGGACGGCCTTCACTGACGGATACCGCACGTGGATCAACGGGCCAAAAGGACTGCAGAGCAGGCTCAACACCGAGCGGTTTGATTGGGAAGCGGTCCCGCCCGTGCAAACGCAGACGTTAGGTCCGATCTGGGACCCGCTGTACGACTCCCAATACTCGATGGAAATCGCCGTGAACCGCGTCCGCTGGGACAGAGGCGAGAGCTACTGGGGAGCTAAGCCGGGTAATACGTTCGTAATAGCCGATGTGAGCATTAAGAACCTAGGCCCTGGACCTAGCCACAATGTGTCGCGCTCAATGTTCAAGGCTTTGGATGCCAATGGCGTGCTTCACGACACGGAGTATCTGGTGAAGTACAATGGCTGCTCCCTGGATTGGGTCGACTTGCTTCCGAACGGGCAAGTCCAGGGATGTGTCGCTTTCGAGGTACCCGATCACGGTGCCGTGAGCTTGATCTACGCACCCTACATGTACGAGGGTATGGAACCCGGTAGATTCCTGTCTTTCACCCTCAGGCCATAACCATCGATCCGAATCAGGGCAGCGAGACTGCAGCATCCTAATCTCAGGGTATCTTGCCACCTTCTAGGATACCCTGGATCGTGCTTATACTTCCTTTCTTGTGCCTCTGTAAAGACAAGAACGAGCGGAGGACGTTGGAGGTCGATGACACCAGGCAAGGCGCTCACTTGTATGCTAGACTAGACGGGAGGAGCTAAGTCAGGTCTAGTTTGGCGACCCGTCAAGCTCGCCTAGAGTGGGGAGTCTCTAATGGTTATCGGCCTCTTGCGCAACCCAAGCGACGCTTCCGCCTGTCTGGACAACCTGTACGAGGCGGAATTCCGTCCCGAAGACATCTCACTGGTGATGAAGACCAGCGAGGCAGTCGAGGAGATCGCCGACGTCTCTGGTCCGCTGAACAAATTACCCGTAGATGAGCTACCGGCCCGGCTGGCTGGCCTTGGCCTCGCACCGGCGGCGGCTGCACTCTACCGCTTAGGCGTCGAGAAAGGCGGAGTCTTCATCGCCATTACTTCGGCGGACGGCGAGGAAGCAGCCGAAGAGATGCTGCACGATCATAGGGCCGAGGCAGTGCTTCGTTTTCGTGCCCTCGAACCGGGAGCTTCCGATGGCGAGTAGGTTCTGGCTACTTCTGTACTCGCTCATCCTCTCGACGCTGCTGTTACCAGTCGCCTGCCAAGGGCAGGGACGATCTCTGGCCCCTTCAACCGACAGCCAACTTCGGACCACTCTGACTGCTCTCCCTACCAGAGCACACTCGGCGCCACTGACGAAGACCCCAGCTACATCAGTCAGTGCTCAGGCACAGGCTACCGCAACTGCCATCGTCGAGTGGCGTCCGGCCCCGCGCACGAAATCCTCCGGCTGTCAGGTGAACGGCCCCTTGCCGGATCAGGCCTGCACACCCGGCGCTATCTTTCCCGACGTCACCAAAGAACAGGTCTGCACACCCGGCTACTCGAAAAGCGTGCGCAATGTGCCGCAGAGCGTCAAAGACGACGTCTACGCCGAGTACGGCGTCAAGACTCACAAACCCGGCCAGTACGAAGTCGACCACCTCATCCCCCTTGAGTTAGGGGGCTCCAACGACATCGCCAACCTCTTCCCCGAGGCCGCCGAGCCGCGGCCCGGTTTCCACGAGAAGGACCGAGTCGAGAACTACCTGCACGACCAAGTCTGCGAAGGCAAAATGAGCCTGCGCGAGGCACAGCGGCAGATCGCAACGGACTGGACGAAGGTATACCACCAGATGACCAGCGGCCAATAGATGTTATAATGCTCCCGCCGTTCCTTCCAGTGGCGACGGCAGGCCAATGACGGTCTTTATGTGAAGGAGGGCTCGGTTCTAGATGGGCATTTACGAGGAGCTGGGGGTCAAGAAGTTCATCAATGCTTGGGGGCCAATGACGATCATGGGAGGCTCGCTCATGCGCCCGGAGACGGTCCAGGCGATGGTGGAAGCCAGCCGCGCCTTCGTCGATCTCCACGAAATGCAGCGCAAGTGCGGTGAGCGCATCGCAGAGCTGATCGGCGTCGAGGCCTGCTACATCTCCGGCGGCGCCGCTGCTGGCCTCGCCATCGCTACCTCTGCCGCAGTGGCCGGCGATGACCCAGCCAAGATCGCGCGTCTACCTGACACCTCGGGAATGAAGAACGAGGTGATTATGCAGCGGCTTCACCGCAACGTGTACGACCACGCCGTTCGCCAGGTCGGGGTGAAGCTGGTCGAAGTCGGCTACGGCGGGGGGGCACAGGATTGGGAGCTAGAGGCAGCGCTCAACGAGAACACGGCTGCCATCGTCCACGTCTACGCAAGCTGGACCCGTAACCGCGGCCTGCAATTGCCTGACGTCGTCAGGATCGCCCATAACCACGGAGTCCCCGTGATCGTTGACGCGGCCGCCGAGACGCCCCCCTTCCGCAACCTGCGCGGCCTTAGCGAAACAGGTGCCGACATGGTTTGCTTTAGCGGCGGAAAGGGCATAATGGGACCACAGAATACCGGCCTCATCCTTGGCAGCAAGCACTGGATCGCCCTCTGCGCCCGCAACGGCCCTCCCCGCCACTGCCTCGCTCGCTCAATGAAAGTCGCCAAAGAAGACATGGCCGGCATCGTCAAAGCAGTGGAACTATACGTATCGTGGGACCACGAAGCTATTCAGCGCCGCTGGGTCGAACAGGTGGACGTAGTTGTCAGCGCTCTGCAGGGCATCCCCGGCGTCAAAGCTGAGCGCCTCGACGCCGGCTACAGCGAGGGGCTCCCTGTAGCTCGCATCACTCTGGATTCCTCACAATGCCGCCGCACCATCGCTGAAGTGTTCGACGAGCTTGAGAACGGCGAGCCTGGCATTCGCGTTTCACGGGGGACGGACTGGTTTGCCGTCAACCCCCACTTCCTGGAGCCAGGCGAAGAGCAACTCGTAGCAGCCCGGCTGAGAGAGATCTTCAGCACATAGTGTCTTCTCAGATAAAGCCATCGGGGAGAATGCAATGGCCCTGAAAACTGGCCAGGAGTATGTCGCCAGCCTGCGCGAACTCAAGCCGCAGGTATATGCCTTCGGCAAGAGAATCGAGAACCCAATTGATCATCCGCTTATTCGCCCGCATGTCAACTGCGCTGCCCAGACCTACGACCTGGCGTTCGATCCACATCATTCGCGCCTAGCCATTGCCAAGTCGCACCTGACCGGGAAACCCATCAACCGCTTCACCCACATCCACCAGAGCACGGAGGACCTCATCAACAAAGTGAAGATGCTGCGCTTGCTGGGACAGCGGACTGGCTCCTGCTTCCAGCGCTGCGTAGGCTTCGACGCCCTCAACGCGCTCTATATCACCACATTTGAAATGGACCAGGATCTGGGCACTAGTTACCATTCTCGCTTCCGACGGTTTCTGGAATGGGTGCAGGATAACGACCTAATGTGCGTAGGCGCCATGACTGACCCCAAAGGCGATCGCAGCCTCGCCCCCAGCCAGCAAGCAGATCCCGACCTCTATCTACGCGTAGTCGAGAAGAACACAGATGGCATCGTCGTGCGCGGCGCCAAAATGCACCAGACTGGCGCCGTCAACGCCCACCAGCTGCTCGTTATGCCCACCATCGGTATGCGCCCCGGCGACGAGAGCTTTGCCGTCTCGTTCGCCACCGCTACTGATACGCCCGGTGTCGTAATGATCTTCGGTCGCCAGACCAACGATACCCGTCGTCTGGAAGGCACCCTCGACCAAGGCAACGCTCACTTCGGCTCCGTCGGCGGCGAGGCGTTGGTAATCTTCGACGACGTTTTCGTTCCCTGGGATCGCGTCTTCATGTGCGGCGAGACCACCCACACTGGCGCTCTGGTGGAGAGGTTTGCCAGCCTGCACCGGCAGAACTACGGCGGTTGCAAGACTGGCTTAGCCGATGTGCTTATCGGCGCTACTCGCACCTTGGCAGAGTACAACGGCACCTTGGGCGCAAGCCACGTTAAGGACAAGCTGGTGGAAATGGTGCACTTGGCTGAAAGCCTCTACGCTGGCTCGCTCGCCTGCTCGGCTGAAGGGAGGCGAACCCCTTCGGGCGCGTACTATGTGGACGGTTTGCTAGCCAATGTGACCAAGCTCAACGTTACTCGCAACGTCTACGAGATCGTTCGCCTGGCCCAGGACCTGGCGGGCGGCCTCATTGCCACCCTGCCCTCGGAGCAGGACTTGCAGGACCCCAAGCTCGGCCCTCTGGTACGAAAGTACCTTAAGGGCAACGCCAGCGTGCCGGCCGAGGACCGTTATCGCATCGCCCGCCTCATTGAGAATATGACCGGGGGCACGGCCCTGGTGGAGTCAATGCACGGCGCCGGCTCGCCCCAGGCCGAGCGCATCATGATCCTGCGTCAGGCCAACCTCGACCAGAAGAAGCAGCTCGCCCTTCGCCTGGCCGGCATAACCCCGTTGGACGCGCCGATAGAAAGCCCACACAGCAATCATTAGCACGCTTATGGGAAGTAGGTTTCTAGCTTCGCCACCTGTCACAGCTCACAAGCCGCCGAACCGGCCCGATCGGCTCTTTAGCTTCAGCCTGGGACAGGCTTGTGCCATCAGTTGCCTGCCAGGGTTAGCGTTGCCTTCCAGATGGGAAAGAATAGCTTCTCCGATCTGCAGCAACGCCAGCACGCCTTCCCGGCCACACCTGATCTTGGGAGGTACTCCGTGAATTCGCGCCAGAGAGTGCTCGCTGCCCTACGTCACGAGGAGCCAGACAAAGTCCCCGTGGACTTCGGTGCTACCACTAACACCGGCATCGTCTACACCGCTTATAAGGAGCTGCGAGACTACCTTGGCCTTCCCAGTCGTATCCCCCGAGTATACGACCTTATGCAGATGCTGGCTGAGGTAGACCAGGACGTCAGAGAACTTTTCCAGGTTGACTGCATAGGGATCGAGCGCCTCAACCTGCGCTATGGCCTGAGCAACGCCCGATGGAAAACCTTCACCATGCCAAACGGCGAGCAGATCGAAGTCTCCACTGATTTCAGCCCCGAGATAGAGCCTGACGGTGCTTTGGTTATCAAGCGGCAGGGCCATTCGGTTGCCCGCATGCCCGCCAATGGCTACTGGTTCGACGCCACCTACTTCCCGCTCGCTGAAGCCAAATCGCCGGCAGACCTGAAGGGCGTAAGGCTGCCCGATTGGCCAGATGAGGAACTCGAGGTTCTGCATCAGACAGCTCGCCAGCTTTACGAAGAAACCGAATATGCCATCGTTGGCACTCACGGCGGGGGACTCTTTCAAAACGGCCACAGCCTGCGCGGCTTCGAGCAATGGATGCTTGACCTCGGCGGCGACCCCGAGATGGCAGAAGCCGTGTTGGACCTGATGCTCGACCAAAACCTGCGGACGATGAGAGCCTACCTGGACGCAGTCGGCGACTACATCCAGGTAGTCAAGGTTGGCGACGACCTCGGCACCCAGACGGGGCCCTTTATGTCGCTGGCAATGTTCCGCCGGCTTTTCAAGCCCCGCTATCGGGAGTTCTACGGCTACATCAAGCAACGTTGCCCGCACCTCCATATTTACCTCCACTCCTGCGGCGCCGTCTCCCAGTTCATTCCCGATCTCATCGAGTGCGGGGTGGACATACTCAACCCGGTGCAGATCTCGGCCGCCGGTATGGACCCTGTGAGGCTGAAGGCGGAGTACGGCGACCGACTGACTTTCTGGGGCGGCGGCATAGATACGCAACGGACGCTGCCATTTGGCACAACCGACGAAGTGCGGGCTGAAGTAAAGCGCTTAATGGACATCTTTGCGCCTGGCGGTGGCTTCGTCTGGGGCACTGTCCACAACATCCAGGCCAAAGTCCCGGCAGCCAACATCGCGGCCATGTTCGAGAGCGTACAGGAAAACCGAGCCTACTCTCGATCCTGACGCGGCAGCCGTCTATGTTGACATAAGGGAGCACTGTCGCTATAATACGGCTACAAGCCGAAAATGCTCTTGGGCACTCGCCCGGCGCTTCGGCTCGCAGCAAGACTAGCGCCCCGGGTGGTTTGAGGAGGTGTGAGGATGAGTGAAGAGCGTGAGATGACCGTCCGTGAGGCTGGGCGCCGCGGTGGCGAAACGGTCAAGGAGAAATACGGCTCCGAGTTCTACTCCCAGATCGGGAAGAAAGGCGGCGAGACTGTCGCCAAGGAGCGCGGGCCGGAGTTTTACCTGGAGATCGGCCGTAAGGGAGGCCAGACCGTGAGCGCCAAGCGCGGTCGCCAGTTCTACGCCGAGATCGGCAAGAAGGGCGGCGAGGCCATTAAGGAGAAGTACGGGCCCGAGTACTACTCTCGCATCGGCAAGAAGGGCGGCGGCGCGATGAAGAAGACCCACAAGCCCAAGGCCGAGTGAATTCTTCATCTCGGAACGCACGACACGGGAAGAGGGGCGCCGGCAAGCCGGCGCCCCTCTTCCCATCCCACCAGGCTCTCTCCTACGCTTCTCTTACCCAGAATACCCTCGCGAACTTCTCCCGAGGCAGGCTCTGCACCTCCAAGTCTCCGCCAAAGGCTTTTTCGAACTCCTTGCCGATGCGCACAGCCAGCCAACGCGTGGTCGTTAGGACCCTCATCTCGATACCGTGGTCTTCCACCGACGCAAGACGAGCGATGGGGTTTGACGCCTTGGCCTCGTTTTCGGTGTGATAAATGAGGTGCAAGGCTTGCTCTTTCTGCGTCTGCAGCAGCGGGCTGCGCAGGCGTACCTCTCCGCTGTACATCTGACGCTCAATCCGCAGGCAGCCCGGGCACAGATCGAAATGGGCATCTGGCCGAGACTTCAACTGCTCGTAGCGAACCTCGTCGAAGTACCAGCGCTTCTCTTCCGAGATGGCGTGACAGCGTGGACAGATTCTCAAGCCTGGTTTGTCCAGGCCCTTCTCGTAGTCCTTGCGTGGGAAGAACCAATCCTCCGCGCGCCCCAGCTGCCATCTTCGCACCTGGCGCTCCGTCGGCTTTTCCTTGCCCGGCAGCGGAATCCCTTCCGGCATCTTTACCCACCTCCTCAACAGGGATCCTAAAGCCTGATGCCTTTGTCGTCTGACCGCACGCTCACGCGATCGGTAATGATGATCTCATTGATGACTTCGCGCACCCCCGGTACTCTCTGCGCCACTTCGACCGCCGCGTTCTGATCGTCCACGCAATCGACTTGCCCGCTGAGGATAACCACGTTCTGGTGCACCGAGACGCGAACCTGCGCGGGGCTTACTCTGCCGTCGAGTTGGAGGGCGTGAATGACACGGGCCGCCAGAGCCTCATCAGGGTCCGCGCTCGCCTCCGACCGGCGCACCACAAGCTGCGCCCTGACGTTCTTCACTCCCGGCACACCCTTCAGGATCTCGATTACCCGCTGCGCGTCCTCTTCGGAGTTGACCTTGGCTTTGATATGGATTACACCTTCCTCGGCCCAGAGTTGCTCATCGCGCAGGTCAATACCTGCTTCCGACAGAGCGCCGGCAGCAAAGCTGGTAAGGGCAGCATCGTCAGCGGGCATGATCACTTCCTCCGCCGGCCCTCTGCCCACATTAAGGCGGGACTGCACATCTTCCATGCCGGGGATAGCGCCCACAATCTGCTTCGCCCGCTCCTCCTGGGCTCGAGTGGGTACCTCCCCTTCTAGGAAAGCAACCCCGTCCACGACTTCGACTCCCAAGGCCTGGATGGCCGGGTCATCGGCCGCCGCCAGAGCCCGCTGTGCTGCCTGGGCTAGCTCCCGGTCGGATACGGTCCCCTCCGTGAAGACGGTCAGCGCGTTCACAACTTCCCGCACGCCCGGCACCAACGCGGCAATGCGCCCGGCGCTGGCCTTTTCTGCCGCCGACCTCACCGTTCCCGATAGCAGCACCCTGCCGCCTTCGACATCGACTTTGACTCGGTCAGCGAATTCAACGCTACCGTCGCGAATGAGAGCGGTCGACACTCTGCCCCTAATATCCTCGTCCTGGATGCTCCTCACGCCAACCTCCTGTACGAGCAGACAGCCCTGAGTACCGTGCGATACGTGGAGCCAACGTTCACCCGACTCTCGGCCCCCGACTACGGCTCACAACCTCCGCCTCTTGCCACCACGCCCGTGGCCGCCGGGGTTACCGGATCCCTCCTGGCGAAGGCTGGGGTGTCTATCGCCTTTGCCCTCACGCTCAGACTGTTCCGGCGTGCCTCGCACACTGGGATTGATCGGCACTTTGGTTCGCGCTCTTTCGGCTCCGGCTACAATGTGATGCTTTGCCATAGCGCCTCTCCCTTCGTTGGTTGGTCTTCCGGCTCTAGGCTGCATAATTCGGGCCAAGAGCCCGGGAGCAGGGGAGGCTGCCCAATAGAGCCAAACCGACTTTTCGAGATTGACTTTTCGAACATATGGCCTATACTGTTTTATGGCAGACAATCGTTCGTCCGCTCGTGATGGAGCCCGGTCACCCGGGTTTGCGCCGTGCTTTGACGCCGGCGGGAGGGAAAGAGCGTGCAAGGTAGGAAGTACGCCTTCGTAATCGTGGGCTCCGGAATGGGCGGAGCCACTCTGGCACGGGAGCTGAGCAGAAAAGGTAACGAAGTGCTAGTCATCGAGCGAGGCAAGCGCGAGAAGAAGCTGGGTACTTTCCAGGACAGCCTCCGCTATTTCGATGCGAACAAGCTCACCCAGATGCCGGCCAAGTCCAAGGAGGGTGTTGTGCTTTGGCGCACACTCATGGCTGGCGGGTCCACCGTGGTTGCTTGCGGAAACGGCGTGCGTTGCCTGGAGAAAGAACTCAGCGAGCGAGGCATCGACCTCACCCAAGAGCTAACGGAGGTCGAGAAGGAGACCCACACGGCGCCTATTGACGAGCGCCTGCTCTCAGAGGGCTCCAGGCAGATCATGCAGGCATCCAGGGATCTGGGCTACAAAATGGAGCTCATGCCCAAGTTCATCGACCCAGCTAAGTGCGGCCAATGCGGGAACTGCGTGCTGGGCTGCACCAAGGGAGCCAAGTGGACTGCCCTCGATTATCTCGATGAAGCGAGCCAAGGCAACACCGAGGTGTTGTACGACTGCACAGTTCAGCAGGTCCTCATTCACAATGGAAAGGCGACCGGAGTGAGGGTGCGCGGCCCGCAAGGCACGTCAGACATCCTAGCCGACAACGTCATTCTTGCCGCCGGAGGTCTGGGCACCCCAGTGATCTTGCAACACTCGGGCATCCAGGACGCAGGCTCGTCCCTCTTCGTGGACTTGCTAGTCAATATCTACGGCACGACCAAGGGCCTGAACCAAGTCCGCGAGCCAACCATGGCGCTGGTGGACCTCGAGTTCCACGAAGAAAAAGGGTTTCTGCTCTCCCCTTACGTCAACCACTCGCGGCCGGTAAGGTTCATCGAGATGGGGCCCCGCGGGCTCGCTAGTTCCAGCCAGACTCTGATCGGTATCATGACCAAGACCAGAGACGACGCTGTTGGCCGCGTCTACCCCGATGGAAGCGTGTCCAAGCCTGTCACGGAGGCGGACCAGAAAAGGCTGCGGGAGGGAACGGAGGTATCAAAGCAAATTCTTGTCAAGGCTGGAGCCGATCCCAAGTCCATCGTGGTAACAAAGGTACAGGGCGCCCATCCGGGCGGTACGGCTGCTGTCGGCAAGGTGGTGGACAAGTACCTGCAGACAGAGGTAGACAACCTGTTTGTCTGTGATGCCAGCGTTCTTCCGGCCACCCCCGGCCTGCCGCCAATACTGACCATCGGAGCGCTTGCCAAGAGGCTCGCTAGGACTTTGGCGCCATAGCCGATGCCGCCGCTCGTAAGGCAACCGACAACAGGCCCGGCCCAACTATGGTCGGGAAAGGGGAAGAGCCTGTGTTTGGCAAGAGCGTCCTGTACATCAGCGGATCATTCGGCCTCGGCCACGCAAACCGAGATCTCGCCATTGCCACCGAGTTGCGACGCCTGCATCCGGGAGTGCAGTTGACGTGGCTAGCCGCCAAGCCGGCCAGCACAGTTCTCCGTCAAGCTGGCGAAGCCCTCTCCCCAGAAGCTGATAGCCTTGGAGACGATAGTGCTGCGGCCGAGGCGAGCGCTGAGGGACAACGCCTCAACCTAATGCTCTACACGTGGAAAGCACGAACGCAGTGGATAGAGAACGTGCGGGCCTACACTAGCCTCATCTGCCGCCAACCCTTCGAGCTCGTGATCGCTGACGAGGCCTACGAGATAGCAGTCGCAATGATGCTGAGACCGAAGCTAAGGGTGGCGCCCTTTGCAATGATATACGATTTCGTCGGCTTCGACCCTATGAGTATGAACCCCTTCGACCGGTTAGCGACTTACTTCTGGAACTGGGTCTGGTCCCGCGATGCTCAGCTATCACACAAGCACCAGCAACTCTTCCTGTTCGTAGGCGAGTTGGAGGATATCCCCGATCGAAGCCTGGGCCCGGGCTACCCAACCGGCGCCAGCACGCTCGCCAGCACTATCACCCGGTGGGCTACATCCTCCCCTTCGATCCCGCAACTCTAGCCGACAGGGCAGGACTGCGGCACCGCCTCGGGTACGGCAACGAGCCGCTGATCATATGCTCCATTGGCGGTACAGCCATCGGCAAAGACCTGCTCGAGCTTTGTGGACGCACATACCCACTGCTGCGAAACCGGTTACCCCAGTTGCGAATGCTTCTGGTGACTGGCCCCAGGCTGGCACCCGAATCTCTCAACGTGCCTGTTGGAGTAGAGGTCGTTGGGTTCGTGCCCCGCCTGTACGAGCACTTGGCCGGGAGCGATCTGGCCGTGGTGCAGGGAGGGGGAACCATCACCCTGGAACTGACCGCGCTTCGTCGGCCCTTCCTCTTCTTCCCGCGCGAAGGCGACTTCGAGCAAGAGGTGGCGGTAGCCGGTCGTCTTGCACGGCACGGCGCCGGGGTACGCATGGCCTATTCACGAACTACCCCTGAAATGCTGGCCGAGCAAGCCTTAGCCAACCTGGGGAAGACGGTTGGTCACCCTACCATCCCCGTCGATGGCGCCCGTAAGGCGGCCGAACTGATAGGCAAGCTTCTGGCCTCCGGTCCCTAGCGTTCGAGCCCTTTCGTGCCGGGGATGACTGACTCGCCCTCTCACGTCTTTCGCCCTGCCGGTGTCTCGATTCCGAACTCGTGCCGCAGCCGGTATGCCACTAGCCGCTCGATCGTTAGAATGCCGATACCGTGCTGGGTCGAAAACGCTTCCAGATCGGGCATACGAGCCATATGCCCATCATCTCGCATTATCTCGCAGATCACACCAGCTGGCGTGAGGCCAGCCAGGCGAGCAAGGTCCACAGCCGCCTCAGTTTGGCCGCGGCGCTCCAGAACGCCGCCCGGGGCAGCTCGCAAGGGGAAAACGTGGCCGGGGCGAACTAGGTCTTCCGGCCGCGTGCGGGGGTCCACTGCCACCCGAATGGTGTGGGCACGGTCGTAAGCGGAGATGCCGGTAGTCACGCCGTGCCGGGCTTCGATGGAAACCGTGAAGGCGGTGCCAAAACGCGATGAGTTGTCGCTCATTGGCACCATCAGCGGCAGCTTCAGTTCATCCAACCGCTCGGGCGTCATGGGCAAGCAAATAAGGCCCCGCCCGAAACGAGCCATGAAGTTGATAGCCTCCGGCGTCACCAGTTCCGCCGCCACGGCCAGGTCCCCTTCGTTCTCCCGGTCTTCATCGTCAACGATAATGATGAGCTTGCCGGCGCGGTACTCCGCGATGGCCTGCTCAACGCTCAGCAAAGGCATCGGTTGTCTCCCGGTTCTAGGCC
>Ga0272448_1006766_pt1 | contig 12302 bp, 13 predicted proteins | sample YNPCB0191_FD_202220 | JGI IMG/M metagenome (GOLD analysis project Ga0272448, IMG submission 202220) | Hot spring sediment microbial communities from Yellowstone National Park, WY, United States - YNP-CB-019-1 | ecosystem: Environmental > Aquatic > Thermal springs > Hot (42-90C) > Sediment... | reverse complement strand
TAAACGAGATTGGAACAAAAGCCGTATTAGCCATAGACTCAAAATTTAGCGGAATCGCCTGCGTGGACTTGAAGGAAAATAAAGAAGGCGAACCATGCGTAACAGAGATTAATGCTGGAAGAATGTTCACAACATCCTTTTTCTTCTCCTACGCAAGCAAAATAATACGAAAGGACTATTACGCGAATATTCCATATCTTTACGTGAAACTTGCATTTGAAGAAGAGATACCAAATATACCCAAATATAATATTTTACCAGAAAACATTTACTGGATCCGCCACATTGATGCGCCAGCAAAACTTGTTAAGGATGGAAAAATCATTGGGGAAATGTACAGTTGATTGAAGCGGTTATATTTGACCTTGACGGCACACTAATTTATTTACCAATAGACTACGAGAAACTCTTTCAAGAAATAGGCAAAATAACAAAAATGTCTAATGTGCGCCCATTAACAAAAGTGGTTGCCGAATTGGATGAAGAAACTAAAAGAAAGGTTTTTGATGTCTGGAATAAAATTGAAGTCGAGGCGTTGGCAAACATGAAAGTGAACAGTGAAGGCATTGCCTATTACAAAAAATTCTTGGAAAAAAGGAAAGCCCTTGTAACAATGCAAGGCAAACCCTTAGTACAGATTGTTTTAAAAAATTTGAGTTTATCCTTCAATTTCATTATAACAAGAGAAGATTCTCTTAATAGAGTTGAACAGCTCAAAATTGCCGCAGAAAAACTTGGAATCCAAATGCAAAATATTCTTTTTATTGGAAACACAAATGAAGACATGCCGGCAGCAAAAACTGTGGAATGCCAATTTATGAGGGTTGGAGAATGAAAGTTTGGTATGATGCGTGCACGGGAAAACATGTAAGATATGGTATAGCCATAGCAAAAAAACTTAGGAAGAGTGGATACGAAGTTGTCTTAACTACTCGTGAACATCCTGACACAATCTCTCTTGCAAATCTTTTAAACGAAAAGTTCATTGTGGTAGGAAAATACAATCCAAAATCTTTACTTTCAAGGCTTAGGGAGGGAATTCGTCGTCAACTTTCATTTTGCAAAATTTTTGAAAAAAATATTCCTAATGTGGCTATTTCTCAGTGTTCTGTGGACCAAATACGAGTGACTTTCGGCCTAGGAATACCATCGATAATGACAATTGATACCCCTTATGCTGAAGCTGTGAATAGGCTTACGTTACCTCTAGCAGATTACATTGTCGCCTCGAAAGCTATTCCTAAAGAAGTTCTGCAAATTTACAATGTTAAGGGTGAAATAATCAGTTTTGATGGTGTGGATGAAGTCGCATGGATCAAGGGTTTCAAGCCGCTGGTAAATTACGATTATGGAAGACCGCTAATTGTTGTAAGAGAGATGGAAGAAAAGGCCGTCTATGCTAAAAAGAGGTTTTCTTCGGTTTCCTTGGCAAGGAAGCTTACAAGACTCGGCAAAGTTGTTCTACTCCCTAGATATCATAAGAGACCAATTAAAGGTTTGATTGTTCCCGAGGGATTTGTTGATTCTGCAAGTTTAGTGGCACAAGCAGACTTATTTGTTGGAGTCGGGGGAACAATTACTCGGGAGGCTGCACTACAAGGAACACCAACTATAGTAGTTAATGTTTTTCCAAGCCAATATGCGAACAGCTATTTAGCTGAAAAGGGTTTCCCTATATTTACCGTAAATTTAAGTGACGTGTTTAATTTCGCTAATAAACTCTTGTGCAAAAAATGGAATGTTAAGGGTTTGCTTGAGGAACTTGAAAATCCCGTTGATGTTATCGAGAAGATAGTTAAAGAGAAAATCTCAAGATGATGTAGTGAAATTCAATGAGCGTTAATGGGAAAAGTGTTTTAATAACTGGCGGAGCCGGGTTTATAGGTTCACATTTGACAGAAGAATATTTAGCAAACGGCGCAAAGAAAGTTATAGTTTATGATGACTTTTCAACGGGAACTTTGGAAAACTTGGAGCATATTAAGGATCAAAGATTGAAAATTATTAAGGGTTCGATTCTCGATGCAAATATGCTCAACAGTGTTATTCAAAAAGAGAAAACCGACATTATAGATCATGTGGCAGCCCAGTTGGAGGTTTATAGCGGCATAAATGACCCAGAAAAAGATTTGCGAATAAACATTTTAGGCACATTAAATGTTTTAAATACAGCCTTAAAAAATCATGTTGAAAAAGTTTTGTTTGCCTCTTCCGGAGCAGTTTATGGGGAGGCAAAATACCTACCTATTGATGAGAAGCATCCGCTAGAACCTCATTGGCCTTATGGGGTTAGTAAGCTTTCTGCTGAGCTTTATGTAATGCAATATTATAAATTGTTTGGTTTGAAGACTACGGCGTTTAGGTATGGGATTGTCTATGGTCCTAGGGAATGGTTTGGTCGTGTGTTAACAATGTTTATTAAAAGGATATTCCTGGAAAATAAGCCGCCCATTGTATTTGGTGACGGATCTCAAACAAGAGATTTCGTCTATGTAGGCGATGTTGTTAAGGCGCATATGCTGGCTATAAAAAAGGCTGAGGCTGAAGGACAAGTATTTAACATAGGAAGCGGAAATGGAATGTCCATAGGGGAATTGGCAAAAATTCTTATCGAAATATCTGGCAAAAAACTTGAAATTATATATGATAATCCAGAGGAAGGAACAGCCTCACGTTTTCAGCCAGAACGTGTCCGCTTGAGAGGGGAGCTGAAAAATTTCGTTTTAAGTAGCGAAAAAGCTAAAAGAATCTTACAATGGCGACCACTTGCCAAATTTCATGATAAAATAGAGGAAGAAATAAAATGGATAATGCAAAATAAAAGACGATGGATTGCTAAACCGAGGGTCTAATTTTTTATAGTCTTAAGCTCTTTATGTGCTTTAGATGATAAGACATGAAAAAGAAAGAGGTTGTATTGGTTATCGGGCTTGGTGAAGTTGGCAGACCAATATTTGAGATATTAAGAGAAAGCGGGAAGTTTATAGTTTATGGTTTTGACACTAATGAACAGAAAATGCGTGAACTCGGACAGAACAGTGATGCCCTACCAGATTATTGTAATATTATGCATGTTTGTATACCTTGTGTATCTAAAGAAGAATTCACAACGATTACAGTTAACTACGCAAAGAAATTTAAACCAGAGTTGATAATCGTTGAAAGCACTGTCCCGCCCGGAACAACATTTCACATTTATAAAAACTACGGGCACCTTGTGGCTCACTCTCCAATTTATGGTACGCATAAAAGCTTGGACTATATGAAATGGGAAATTAGGCGTTGGACTAAAATTGTTGGCGGTGTTAACGAGGAATCCGCAAGAGTTGCATGTCAACACTTTAAGAAAGCTGGGATTAAAACGCGAAAATTAAAAAGCCAAAATGAGACAGAACTGGTAAAGCTTTTGGAAACAATTTACTCTGCGTGGATGATTGTTTTCTTTCAAGAAATGCACCGCATTTCAAAGCATTTTGGTGCTGATTTTGATGAAATTGTTAGCGCAATCGAAGATATTCACCGGGTAAGGTTAGATAGGCCTATATGGTATCCAGGAGTTATCGGTGGTCACTGTCTGATTCCAAACACCGAGTTGCTTTTGAAAGCTCATGATTCAGAGTTTTTACGTTTAATATTGAAATCTAATGAAAAACGGAAAAGGGAAATGGAAGACGAAAACGTTAGAATTGAAGTGGAAAAAGTTAAGAAAAGGGTTGAAGCCCTAAAAAAGGAACTAATAAGAGACTTTCGTACGTCAAAAGTTGATAACTGAGCCATTTAACTGATATTACACTTTTACGGTTTTAAAATGGATATTTCTGTAAGATAGATTAGTCTCAGATTAACAGTATGGAATTTTCTAAAAATATATAAGTGAGAATTTAAACTGGGAAATCAGAATCCGAATCAGATTGTGTGAAACTTTGGACTATAAAGAGATAGAAGAAGAGAAAAGGTTATGGGATGAAAAAGCAGAAACCGTAAAAGACGATGTTGAACTTAGAGGACCGCTAAAAAATCCTCTTGCCCAATTAGAAAAAAGCAATTCCCAAATTTGCAAGTTCTTCCAGAAAAGCAGAAATAACCGTTTTCTTCTTGATGTAGGATGTGGAAATGGATTATTCACAGTTCCAATGACGGAAATCTTCAATTTCGTTGTCGGCATAGACATTTCGAAGGCTATGATTAAGCGATGCCGAGAGAAAAAAGCCAACATGGATTTCATAGTGGCTTCTGCAACGAACCTCCAATTAAAAGATAACGTTTTCAATGCCGTTCTGAGCCTTTCACTTCTGCAACATTTAAGGACAAAACAAAACGTCGAAAAAGCCTTAAAGGAAATTTCAAGAACAGCTACGAATGGCGCTCTAATCTTCTTAACGTTTTGGGATACGCCTAACTCACCCTTAAAATTCGTCAAAGAAACCCTAAAAAAGGAAAAATACAAACTGCGCCAGTCCTTGGTGTCAAAATTCCAGTTTACAGGGTTTCAGTTTACAAAGTACGTTAAACTGAAAGGTTATAAACACTAAACATTTTGCAGAACTGAATAAGTAAGCTTATTAACATTGAAAGAAAAATGCTTCAAAGGTGAAAAATGATGCAAAAAACGATTCCCCCAGTTAAACCCTATTTCCCAAGAGAAGACATTGAAGAAATAAAGGAGCATATAGCAAAAATTCTCCAGTCTGGAATGCTTACCCTTCACACATATACAAAGGAATTTGAAGAACAATTTGCAAAACTTTGTGGCGTAAAACATGCGGTTGCTGTAAATTCTGGAACAAGCGCCTTAGAAATTGCTCTACGCACAATGAAACTCAAAACAGAAGATGAAGTGTTAGTTCCAACAAACACTTTTTCAGCTACAGCCGCAGTGGTGATTTTTGCAGGAGCCAAACCCAAGCTAACAGACATAAACCCAAACAACCTTTGCATAGACATGGAAAACGTTCAAAAAAACATAACGTCAAAAACAAAAGGAGTTATTGCAGTCCACATCGGCGGATTGATATGCCCAGAAATTGAAGAGATAAAGGAACTATGCCGAGAAAAAAAACTTTTCCTGATTGAGGATGCGGCACACGCTCAAGGCTCAACTATAAACCAAAAACCAGCAGGTTCCCTCAGCGATGCTGGCTGCTTTAGCTTTTATCCCACAAAAGTTATGACGACGGGCGAAGGAGGCATGATAACAACAGACAATGACAAAATAGCAGAAAAAGCCAAAATCCTAAGAGACCAAGGCAAAGAAAACTTCAACAGCAACATAATCATAGAACTTGGCTACAATTGGAGATTACCAGAAATAAGTGCAGCAATAGGTTTAACCCAGCTAAAACGGCTACCAGAAATTATTAAGAAGCGTAACGAAATTGCAAGATACTATGACAAAGAGCTAAGCAGAATTAGTGGAATAGCACCTTTAAAAACTCCTTCAAACATCCTCAACAACTACTACAAATATATTGCCCTACTAGACAATGGCATAGACAGAGAAAAATTGAAGGAAAAGCTTAGAGATAAAGGCGTAAGATGCAGCGGAGAAGTTTACTGGCCACCACTGCACCTCCAACCAGTTTACAAGCGATTATTAGGCACAAAAGAAGGCGACTTCCCACAGGCTGAAGATGCATGCAAAAGAATGATATGCTTACCCATATATGCTCAAATGATAATGGAAGATGCACAGTTTGTAGTGGAAAAGTTAAGAGAAACATTATCAGAAATGTGAACAGGTGAGCGATTATGAATATACTCGTAACTGGCGGTTCGGGTTTCATAGGAAGCCATGTTGTTGACAAACTTGTTGGAGAGGGGCATAATGTTCGGGTTTTTGATGAACATAAGCCATTAAGAGGAGACGTGGAATGGTTTAAAGGAAACTTGCTGAATGAAAATGACATTTTAGAAGCATGCAAGGACATAGAAGTAGTTTATCATCTTGCAGCCGTGGCAGACGTAAACGTAGCCCTATCCCACCCAGCCTTATGCCTACAAGTAAACGAGATCGGAACTATGAACTTACTAAACGCAGCCTCCTCAATGGAAGTTGAAAGAGTAATACTTGCTTCAACAACATGGGTTTACGGAAAAACAGAAGGCGTAGTAGACGAAAACACTCCTATACCACCGCCGGACCACATCTACACGAAAACAAAGATAGGTCAAGAACACTTATTCATATCATGGCAAAAACATACGGGATTGCCATATACCATTTTGCGATATGACATACCTTATGGACCACGCATGAGAGCAAACATGGCTATTGCCATCTTCGTGAGAAAGGCCATGCAAAAAGAACCCATCACCGTTTTTGGCGATGGAAATCAAGGCAGATGCTTTATTCATGTAGATGATTTAGCGCGAGGAAATGTTGCTGCGCTGCAATCTTCTGCGAATAATCAAATTTTTAATATTGCGGGTTCGGAATTTGTCACCATAAACAAGATAGTGGATACCCTACGCGAAAACTTCAAAAATTTAAAGATTGAACATGCCCCTCCTAGACCGCATGATTTTAAAGGAGCCATAATCAGCATTGAAAAAGCTCGACAACTGTTAAAATGGGAACCAAAAATATCATTCAAAAATGGTTTAAAAGAGTTTATTGCGTATATGCAAAGTCAAAGGAGTTAATAAATTCCTTCAATCCCTCGCGAATGGAAAATTTTGGTTTAAATCCAAGTTCTTTCTCTGCTTTGCGAATGTCTGCATAGCTTTCTTTGATGTCTCCCTTTCTTTCTTTAACATGTATTATTTTCACGTTTGATTTGTTAATTTGCTCAATCAAAACTTGTGCAAGTTCGTTTATGGAGGTTTTGGTTCCGGTGCCTATGTTAAATGTTTTTCCTGCACAATTTTTATGGATGAGCGCAAGAGCGCAGGCTTCAACTGCATCTTTTACGTAAATAAAGTCTCGTGTTTGGTTTCCGTCGCCGTATATGATTATAGGTTTGTTCCTTTTAAGCGATTCGAGAAATGTTGTTATTACTCCTCCGTAGGGTCCGCTTGGTTGTTTTGGACCGTAAACGTTGAAGAATCTTAAGCAGATGGTTTGTAAGCCGTATATTTTGTGGAAGACTTTGCAGTAGTGTTCGGCTGTGAGTTTTGAAACTCCATATGGCGATAGGGGATTTGTGGGATGCTCCTCATCTATCGGTAAGTATTTTGCTTCTCCATAAACGGCGCATGTTGAAACATAAATAAAACGCTTTATACCATTTTTAATGCTTGCCTCAAGCAAGTTTAAGGTTCCTTGAACGTTTACGTCATTGGTGAGGGAGGGATTTTCTATGGATAAGGGAATGTTTACTATTGCGGCAAGATGGCATACAGCATCGATGTTTTGGAGAGCTTTTTTAACATCTTCTGGATTTCTTATATCCCCTTTTATTAGGCGAAAATTTTTGTTGTGTAAGTGTTCCTTTATGTTTTCGATTTTGCCCGAAGAAAGGTTGTCTAGGACTGCGATTTCGTATCCGGATTTTAGGAGGTGATTGAGAAGGTGGCTTCCTATGAAGCCCGCTCCTCCCGTTATTAAAACTTTCAAGTTGTGCTTTTCCCCGTTAGTGTGGGTTATTTTTCTATTCAATATGGCTTTTGTTTGTGTTTAAAGTTTTGGTATGTTGTGTTCGTAAATGATTTATAGTTAGTTTTGGTTGTGAAAGTTTGAAAAAGGTGGTGTTGTTGGTTAGGCTTGTGTATGCGCATGATGGTATAAGTAGTTATGATGAGCTTTTTTTGAAGTCGTTTAGGGATAAGTATGAGGTTTATGTTTTTACGTTTCATCCTTCGCCTAATTGTGTTCCTGAAGGAGTTAAAATTGTTAAAATGAGGGATTTTATTCCTGAAATAAATCTTCACCCTTTTGAGGGGGCTCGTAAACATCTTTTGACCCCCTTGAGGGTTTATGCTTTAAAGAAAAATTTGGACAAGGTTAAGCCTGATGTGCTTATTGGTTGTTGGGCGAGCACTTATGGTTTTTATTCCGCTTGTTCAGGTTTTCATCCGTTTATTTTGTTTGTTTGGGGTTCGGATGTTCTGGTTTTTCCGAAGAAGTATTTTCCTCTGAAGCCTTTTGTTGTTTATTCTCTTAGGAAGGCTGATGTGGTTGTTGTTGATAGTGAAGTTCAACGAGAGGCTGCAATAAAGCTTGGGTGTGAACCAGCAAAAATTGTTAAGTTTCCATGGGTTAACTTGAATGGATTTAAGCGTAGTGAGGCTCAGCGGCGTAAAATTAGAAGAGAATGCGGCTGGAGAGATGACGACATTGTTGTTATAAGTTTAAGATTTCACAGACCAATTTATGGTGTTGAATATTTGATGGATGCAATTCCGCGAGTATTAGCGAAAAATAAGCATGTTAAATTTCTCATTTTGGGCGAAGGCCCACTTACCAACGTATTTAAAATGAAAATGAAGGATTTCATGAGAAGTGGACATGTTAGGTTTGTAGGAGCTGTTCCCCACGATAAAATTGTAGATTATTTAAGCGCTGCGGATATTTATGTTTCAACTTCGTTTTCGGATGGAACATCTGCAAGCCTATTAGAGGCTATGGCTTGTTCGTTAGCGCCGGTGGTTACGGAAATTTCTGGCAATGTGGAGTGGATTAAAGATGGGGTGAATGGGTTGCTTGTTTCTGTGGCGGATTCTGAAGGGCTTGCGGAGAAGATTCTTTTGTTAGCAAGTGATTATAAACTTCGTAGGGTGTTAGAGGAAAAGGCTGTGGAAACTGTGAAAGCGAGAGTGAACTGGCACGAAAATATGCGCCAGTTAACAAGAATAATAGATAAGATAGTATATGCTTAGGGAAGCACAATGAAAGTTTCTGTTGTGGTTCCAACGTATTGTCGTGTTGATGATTTGTCTGAACTTTTTGGTAGTCTTTTAAAGCAAACTGTGAAGCCTTTTGAGGTTATTGTGGTGGATGATACCCCCGACGACACGATTAGCGTCTTATGCGAAACATATAAAGCTGTATTTGAAAGTGTAGGTAGTAAGCTTATTTATGTTAAAAATCCCAGAATGCGTTCCTTGACTATTTCACGCAATTTAGGTGTAAAATTAGCGAGAGGAGAGCTTATTATGTTTTTAGACAGTGATGTGATTCTTCATTCAGATTATGTCGAAAAAATTTTGGAGGTGTTTGGGAAATATCCGAACGCTTTGGGAGTGCAGGGGTGGATTTTAAATTCCGGAAAAGATAAGCTTGACCGTTTTTCTCAAATTTTAAATAAGATATTCTTTCTTGATCGCTCCGCCAAAGATAGCTGCAAATTTTCTGAATATCCCGCTATCCTTACGAAGATAGTTAATTGCGAACATTTAAGCGGAGCAAACATGACTTATAAACGTGCAGTTTTTAGTGAATTCAAATTCGACGAGAGTCTCGAAAAATATTGTTACATGGAGGATGTTTTGTTTTCGCATTCAGTTTTCAAGAAATATCCTAAAGGGCTGTATATAACTCCGTATGCTAAATGTATCCATAAAAGTAGCGAGACGGGGCGTGTTGAAAGGAAAGAGCTGGAGAGGCTTAAGAATAAGCATAGGAAATATGTTTTGGTAAAATTGTTCGGCTTGAAAGGCTTGCTCCTATATTACTGGCAGAGTATAGGCATAAAAGTCAAGCTAAAGGGGAAAGCCTTGATGCGGTAAGCCTTATTAATAAAAGTGTGCTTATCTGCAGTGCCTTTAATTTCCAACATTTTTCGAAAAACATTGCTACTTTTTCTTTTATCTAAGCATGCTTTTAGTGCTATAATACGTAAAGCTGGATATGCCCAGAATATATTTGGCTCTCTTTTTGTAATAGCTATCCATAAGGCTGATAGAGGGCTTGTAGCTAACATTCTGATATAGGTTCTAAGGGGGTATTGGTGGTTCCAGCAGTAAGGTGTGCCAGAACACAACAACGCATGAGTATATTGGTGTTGAATTTCTTGCCGAATGCTCGGACGTATATGCAATGAAGTAACATTTCTGTCAACTATCCATTTGTAAGGTGTTTCATATTGGATTTTTTTAATAAGTATGGTATCAGTACATACCTGACACATGGTCGGGAACCCTCCGATGTGCCTTAATAATTTTGTGCGAAAAATATTATTATCTATACTTACGAACCTCAAAGCGTATGCTGATTTGCGCATTGTGGTGTATTCCTCTAACTTTAATAATGCTAGATTAGTGGGGATTCTCCAGCCTTGAGCACAAAAAACCATACTATCACCCATATAGCTTGGAATTTTTTCCCACCAATTTTTTGCTAAAACAACATCTTGTTCGATGCTTATGAAGAATTCACGGTCTACATGTTTTAAGGCTTCGTTTGCTCCGCTTGGTATTCCAGTTTTTGGGTTTGGATAAACATTCCAGTTGAACTCTTTGGCGATTTTGGTGGTTCTGTCAGTGCTGTGGTCGTCAACCAAAATTTTATGGCAAATAACTTCGTGTGGAATAACTTCGTCTATCCGCTTCAAAACCGTAGGAAGTACATTCTCACCGTTTTTAGCCCACATCACCAAATCAACTTTACCAATCATAACCAATCTAGATTATTTGTGCTGAAACAATAATATAAAATAGTCGCTGGAGCAGTTAAATAAAAAGAGACGTCAAAAATGTGCCATATGTCAATAATCGAATGGTTTATTGACGAAGTTTCTAAAGAGCCGAAACAATTTAAAGACAAAAGAATCTTGGAAGTTGGTAGCAGATATGTCAATGGGAGCGTTAGACCTCTTATAGAAAAGTTTTGTTTTCCACGTGAATACATTGGGGTAGACATTGAATCGGGAAAATATGTGGATATTGTTCTGCCGGCTGAGCGAGTAGTGAGTTATTTTGGTGAAGGCGCATTTGACATTGTTATTTCAACTGAACTTTTAGAACATGTAAAAGATTGGCGAGTTGTAATTAACAACATGAAAGACGTTTTAAAGCCCAATGGAATCATTTTCATTTCAACCCGCTCTTACGGTTTTCCATATCACGGTTACCCTCACGATTATTGGCGCTATGAAATAGAAGACATGGAAAAAATTTAAGATTTCACAATATTGTCCCTTCAAAAAGACCCTTTAGCTAACGGCGTATTCCTTAAAGCTTGCAAACCTAAACCATATACTAAAAGTAATCTTGATAACATAGCCATCTACTCCATAGCAATAGGAAAAAGAACACTAGATACCCCAAATCTTTCCTTAAATAGGAAAATCTTGCTTGGACTACGCAAGTTTGGAGTCATAAAGAATGTATTTTAACCATTATTAGCGTTTTCATTCTTCCATGCCATAACAACGTATTCGTATGGTATTCTGAAATGTTTCGTCAACCATCGAAAATACTTCGCTTTTCTGCCACTTTCCAAGCCGCCGAAAAGACATTTATCACCTCTTGCGCATTTAGTCTTCCAGCCTTTTTGTTTTAAACGTTCCATTATAATCTCCGGATTTAAAACCCACAAGTGCAATTTCTTTTTCCTCGTCAAATACGCATGCTTAATTGATGAGATATTGGGTATGGGAAGAACATTTGAAACAAACACGGTCAACACATCCCATTCTACTGGAAACTTCAAAATAATTCTCGCTTCAGCCACTCTCATCATCTCATCTAAAGCCTTTAACGGATCTTTAAGATGTTCAAGCACATGACTCGCTTTAACGATACTAAAGCTTCTATCTTTAAATAGCAAATAATGAGCGTCAGCCAAAATTGTTGGCTTAAAAGCATCCATAAGAAAATTAAAAGCCACGTCTAAACGAACATCTCCCCATGTGTCAGCCCCACATCCAATGTTCAGACTTTTCATAGTTTTCTTTTCCTTCCATCAATAGCATTTTAAGGTAAAGTAAAATATAAGGGGACTCGTATTAAAAAACAATAGAATGGGACATTATTATGAAGGCTCTTGTGTTGAGTGGTGGCAGAGGTACTAGGCTTAGACCCTTAACTTTCACAACAGCTAAACAATTAATTCCAGTCGCAAACAAACCAATTTTAGGCTACGTCTTAGACCACATAGCCCAAACAAACATAAAAGAAGTAGGCATAATAATAGCTCCAGAAACAGGACAAGACGTCAAAAACTACGTTAAAGACGGCACAGAATGGAACATCAACATAACCTACATACCTCAAGAACCATTGGGACTGGCGCACGCAGTAAAAACAGCACAAAACTTCCTCGATAAAGACAACTTCATAATGTGTTTAGGCGACAACCTAATAGGAAAAGACTTCAATACATTATTGGAAAGATTTGAAAACGAAAATTTAGATGCCCTAAT
>Ga0272448_1006765_pt1 | contig 12302 bp, 9 predicted proteins | sample YNPCB0191_FD_202220 | JGI IMG/M metagenome (GOLD analysis project Ga0272448, IMG submission 202220) | Hot spring sediment microbial communities from Yellowstone National Park, WY, United States - YNP-CB-019-1 | ecosystem: Environmental > Aquatic > Thermal springs > Hot (42-90C) > Sediment... | reverse complement strand
TGGTGACCCCATAGGTGAAGAGGGTCTGGTCCGGCGAGATTTTTTCAAACAGGAAAAAGCCCGCGGAGTCCTTGATGTCGTGCGGCCGGTTGAGGTCGATGGAGAAGTCGATTCGATGGTTGGGCTGGTCAATCAGATACTGATTGTAGTACTCGATATCGACCAGGTAGAACCGGAATTTTTTATAGACCAGGGCAAAGCCGGGTTTCTGCTCAATGACCACGGAGGCGGTTTTGCGGGGGAAATATTCCTGCTGCTTGTCGAAGCGGGTGAATATCTCCCAGCATTTATCAATCGGGGCGTTGACCAGGGCCATGGACTGGCCGCCGCCGCTGATTTTTCCCTGCGGGTCAGACTGCTTGAAGCTTTTATAAATGATTTCGCCCTTGAAGAGTCTGGCCTGTTCGTCCTTCTCGAGCTTTTCCCATTCCGAGGCAGTGATTGGACTGGAAACCAATAACAAAAGGATGAGCGGGACAAATTTCTGCTGCTTGCTCACGGTCTTAATAGTTTTCCAGCAAAGCCGCGGCTTTGAGGGTTAGGATTTCGTTGGTGCCGTCCATGATTCTGGCCAGATATGAGTCGCGGGCGTATTTTTCCACCGGATACTCCTTGGAAATTCCGTATCCGCCCAGCACCTGCACCATTTCCGAGGTCTGTTTCACGGCTTGGGTCGTGGCGTAGACCTTGGCCGCCAGGCTCGTCTTGAGGTCTCCCGGGAACTTTAGTTTGCTTAGCCAGCTGGCTTTCCACAAGAAAGCACGCACGGATTCAATCGCCTGGAAAGTCTCAAACAGCTTGCCGGCAATCAATTGGTGCTGGTGGATAGGTTTTCCCCATTGCACTCGCCTCCGGGCATATTCCAGGGCGCTTTCATAAGCGGCCCGCATCAGGCCGACCGCCAGATAGCCGACCCCCAGGTTGCCCACGGTGATGATGGAATTATGAAGCATGGGATACGACTCGCCGTGCGCGAAAATCTGGTAATGGGCCGGTATTTCCACATCCTCGAAAAAGACCGGGGCCTGGTTCAGAACACGGAGTCCGACCTTGTCCAGGGCCTTGCCGCGCGAGACCCCGGGCGCGTCTGCCGGAACAATAAAAGCCCCGGAACCTTTGATGCCGAGTGAAGGGTCCACGCAGGCAAAGATGATGTAAAGGCTGGCGATGCCTCCGTTGGAAACAAAATTGGACTTGGTGCCGTTGATAATGAAGCGGTCATTTTTTTTAACTGCGTTGGTGAAATGATGGACCTTGGGGTCATAATAGTTGCTTCCGTCCGTGCCGACCTCCGGCTCGCTGCTGCCCCAGGCGCTGATTAGTTTCGCCTGGTCTTTCTGGCAAAAAGGAACCAGATATTTATCCACCAGTTCTTTATTTCCAGCGGCCAGAAAGGCGATAAGCTGATAAGCCACCGAGCCGGACATCAGGCTGGCGGCAAATCCCGGTCCCCAGCGAGCCAGCTCTTCCCAGACCATGCCCGTGGTCTGGGGGTCCAGGCCGAGGCCTCCGAGCTGCTCGGGCAGCGCCATTTTATGGAATCCAAGTTGAAAGGCCTGGTTCATGGCATTCCAGAAGAGTTCACTTTTGAAGACCTCTTCCGGGTCCTGGAGCAGGTCAAGCTTGATTTCTGCAGGCTGGAGGATTTCTTTCCCGAAATCCCTGGCGGTGGCGACTATCTGGCGCTGGGCCTCGGTAATTTCAAAGTCAACCATGATTTTTTCCTTTTTTTATTCCCCGGTGAAGAAATCGAGCATTTTGAAATAATAGGGCAGGTAGGCATCCGGGTCCACCTCTGCCAGAACCTTGCCTGGTTGCATGGTGTTGTCAGAGACCAGGTAAAAGGCGATGATGACCTTGGTTATTTCGACTTCCGACCAGGGGTCTGACCGGGACTCTTGAAAATTGATTTGCGCGCCGCCGATTTCCAGGCTTTTTGAGACGATGTCGGTCTGTTGCCGGCAGAGCAGGACCGGGCCGTCAAAGCCCGGGGTCAGGTCAATCCTGGGCATGGCCTTGAAAAGGAAAGTCGGGCCGAGTTTGGGCAGTTCCGGGAGCTTGCCGGTGAGCTGCGCCTTGACCTCCACAAATTTTATTCCCTTGCGTTCCACCCAGCCGTGCACTTCCTGACCGTTCCTCGCAAGATGTATCCTGGCCATTTTTTTGGGAAAGCCGAAGATGTCGCGGCCGTTATGCATCCGGTCTTCCTCACTGTCAATCGGCATGCTCAAGCAATAGCTGCCGGCCTCTCCCTGATATTTGCATCTTAAAAAAAGCGCGGATTCCCTGTATCCCGGCCCGAGATTGGTCTCCGGATAATTGGCGATGAAGAGCAAGCCGGCTGGCGCATCGGCCGGCTCCAGTGGAGGAGGGAGCAGCCTTTGGACGATTTCGGGTTTGGTTTCAAACATCGCACCCAGCATCTGGGCGCCCAAAAATTTCCTTACCCCCAAGCTGTAATACCGGTCAAGCTCCTGTCTGGTTTTCACAAAGCCCATGTTTGGCCCGACCTTTCGATTTTATTACTTCCCTGAAACCGTTGACTTCACAACAGGTTTTTGATAGATTGAACATACCAAAGGGAAAAAGCAGTGTCAAATTTAGTTCTGGTTACCGGCGGGGACGGTCTATTAGGAAGTAATCTGGTCAGGGAATTATTGGAGCAGGGATTTACAGTGCGGGTTTTGCTCCAGCCCGGGACCAGGTCTCCCACCTTGCAGGGATTGGCGGTGGAAACGGTCAGCGGCGACCTTCTCGGCGAGGATGAGCCGCTCCGGGCCGCGGTGCGAGATTGCGAAGCGATTTTTCATTGCGCGGCCATCACCAACCAATGGGCCAAGCCGGAACTGGTCTTCAAGGTGAATGTGGAGGGGACAAGGAAGATACTGGACTTGGCACTGGCGCATGGCGTCAGGAAATTGGTTTTTGTCGGCTCGGCCAGTTCCTTTAAGTTCGGCACTTTGCAAAATCCGGGTGATGAACGCAGTGCCTTTCCTGCAGAGTATCGCGGCGTGCCCTATATGGAGTCCAAGCATCAGGCTATGAAGCTGGTGAGGGACTATGTCTCGACCAGGGGACTGGATGCGGTGATTGTCGGGCCGACCTTCATGCTCGGCCGTTATGATTACGGCCCGAGTTCGGGAGAACTAATACGGCAGTTCATCAGGCGCAAGATGCGCTTTGTCTCTCCGGGCGGCCGGAATTTTGTCTATGTGCGGGATGTTGCCAAAGCCATGGTCTCGGCTTTGAGCCGGGGTCAAAAGGGGGAAGCATATATTTTGGCGGGGGAGAATTTGACCTATATGGATTTTTTCTCCAGAGTGGCCAAACTTGCAGGCGTTGAGCCTCCGCGGTCGGCACTGCCCGGGGCTGCGGTCAGGATGGCCGGGCTTTTAGGCTCGGCTTACGGGAAGCTATCGGGTCGGCCGGTTCCCTTGAATTCAATGATGGCAAGACTGGCCTGTCTGGGCACCTATTACAGCGGCGCAAAAGCGAGGCGGGAGCTGGGGATGCCCATGACTCCGGTGGAAGTGGCGATTGAGGAGTCTCTTCGAAGTTTGAAGGATTACGGTCATATCTGAAAAATGGCGCGGGATTATTTCAGGGGCAAGGTGGCCTTGGTCAGCGGGGCGAGCAGGGGAGTGGGCCTGGCTTTGGCGCGTCAGCTGGTGCAGAGCGGTGCCAAGGTTGTGATGACGGCCCGGGGCGAGAAGCGGCTGCTGGCTTCCGAGCAAGAGTTGAAATCGTTAGGCGGGGATGTGGCTGCCTTAGCCGGAGATGTGGGGAAATGGGAAGACGCGGAGAGGATGGTTCGGCTGGCAATGGAGAAATTCGGCCGGCTGGACATCCTGGTCAATAATGCCGGGGTATCGATGCGGGGTCATTTTTCCGAGCTTGCCCCTGAAGTCTGCAAACAGGTTGCCGAGACCAATTTGATGGGCAGCATTTATCTTTCCCGCGCGGCCATCCCGTTCTTAAAGGCGGCCAAGGGGCATCTGGTTTTCATTTCCAGCATCGCCGGCCTGTTCGGTCTGCCCGGCGCGTCCATCTATTGTGCGAGCAAGGGAGGTCTTAAGGGGCTGACTGAATCGCTAAGGCTGGAGCTGGCAGCGGAAGGGGTTCATGTCGGGATTGTCTATCTCGGGTACACCGAGCACGACCCGGAAAAGAGGATTTTGCTGGCTGATGGAAAACTGGCGCCTCCGGACCGGCCCGCGCATCATTCGCAGGCTTATGCCGCGGGTTTGATTCTCAAACTGATAGAGAAGCGCAAACGCGACCTGGTGATGACCCCCATCGGCAAGCTCGGTGCTTATATTTATCGATTTTTTCCTGGCCTGGTTGAGCAGGCGGTGCTTTTTGCGCAGTCCCGTAATCTATCGATTTACCGGCGGTTTTCCTGAAAGGCCGGAGCATGGAGCAAGGTCTGGCAGCCGGTCTTTTGCTCGGGATTTTCGGCTCCCTGCTTCTGAATGTGGGCAAGGGCGTGCAGAAGCAGAAGGTTCTGGTTCTCAAACAAGGCCGCAAGATGTTCTCCCCCCTGTATCGCCGGGATTTCAGCATCTGGCTGACCGGGATACTGATGACTGTTGCCGCCTCCGGGTTTTATTCCGCGTCTCTCAAGTTCACGGATAAATCTTCGCTGGTGGCCAGCTTGAGCGGGATTGGCCTGGTCGGGCTATTGCTCTATGCCTGGCTGGTTTTGAAAGAAAGGGTGGGGTTCCGGGAGGTTTTCAGTTCAGCCCTGATTATTCTGGGGACCGGGATGGTCAGTTATTTCAACCAGCCGCTGGCAGAGGAACAGAGATACAACCTTGGACATTTCCTGTGGGTCAGTCTGGTTCTGGCTTTGGTTTTCGGTGCGCTGGCCGGTCTTGGGGTCAAGGTGGTCAAGTTCTGGGGCTTTGCCTTCGGGCTGATTGCCGGCAGCTTGATTGGCTTGGCCATGATTCTCGGAGATATGGCCCTGGTCAGGAGCGGGGGCAGCATGTTCAGGCAGTTCCAGAATCCGTTTGTGTATTTGGCTCTGTTGAGCGCCAGTTCGGCTCTGGTGCTCACCCAGGTGGCTTTTTTCAAGGGTGCGGCTGTGCTGGTGGTTCCGACCATCAATTCGTTTATCATCCTGACGCCTTTGCTGGTTGAATATTTTGTTTTCCAGACACGGCTCAACCTGATTCAGTATTTCGGGGCAATGATAATCATAAGCGGGATACTGATTCTTACCACCGGTTTCAAGCAGGTGTTTCAGAAATAGAAGGCACGACTCCGGCGGCAATTTTTCAGGTCGATTGCCAGGCTCCGGCCAGTTTGGCTCCCAAAGCTCTGGCTTTATCAAGTTGTCGGCGCTTCTTTTTGACCTCTGCTTTAGGCCCGGCCTGGACCGCAATTTCGCCGGCCCATTTCATTTGCAGAAACTTGCAGGATTCGCGGAGCATCCCGCGGAGAAACGGAGTTGCCAGCTTGACCGGGTCGGCGCAGGCGGTAATCATCACCATTTTTTTACCTTTGATAATTCCGGGGTTCGCGCCGTAGGCCAGGCAATAAAAGCGGTCAATGGCGGCCTTGATTTGCGCGGTCGGTCCCCACCAATAGACGGGAGTGGCAATCACCCAGACATCCGATGCAAGCAACCGTTCATACACCGCGGTCATGTCGTCCTTCTGCCTGCAGCTCCCGGTCTTATGACAGGCAAGACAAGCCTGGCAACCGCGGATTTTCAGCTCGTTCAAATACGCCTTTGCAACCGATGCGCCTCTTGATTTCATTCCCTGCTCAAAGGCATCAACTAAAAGTTCGGTATTGCCTTTCCGGCGTGGACTTCCCAAAAGCACAAAAGCTTTCATGTTTATTTATCCTTTGCCAATGAGATGGTTTTCTGAATTTAACCATAACAGAGCGGCTGAAACCCGTTTTCTGAAAAAGCCCGGGCGATTTTCTCCAATTCCGCTTGCGACATTTCCGGCGGTTCGGGATTGAAACCGCTCCGGCCCAGGCGTTGATATTTGCCCTTGGCCCAGCCATGATAAGGCAGGAGATGAACCAGGCCCTGATAGCCGGCCTGTTTGAGAAAGGCAATCATCGCTGACACGGATTCCGGGTCGGCATTGAATCCGGGGATTAAGGCGATGCGCGGAATGATTCGCCGGTTTCCCGCCAGACCTAGGATTTGCCGGAAGTTTTGCAGAATCTGTTGGTTGTCAGCGCCGGTGGCCTGTTTATGTTTTTGAGGGTCGATATGCTTGAGGTCAAAAAGGAAGAGGTCGGTTTTCTGGGCGAGGAGCTGACACAATTCTCCCGGAAAAAATCCGGAGGTTTCAATCGCGGTATGAATTTCTGCGGCTTTGAGCTGGGCCAGGAGTTCCAGGAGGAATTCTTTTTGCGCGGTCGGTTCCCCTCCGGTAATTGTGACTCCGCCCCCGGAATTATCATAAAAGGCCTTATCGCGCATGACCGTTTCCAGAATCTGGCTGGCGCTGGTCTCCCAGCCGATTTTTTCCATGGCCTGGTTAGGGCAGGCCTCGCTGCATTTGCCGCAACTGACACACAGTTCATAATTCCGCTTGATATGGCCGTTGACAAGTTCGAGTGCGCGGTTCGGACACACCTTGACGCAGGATTGGCATCGCTGGCATCTTTCCTGCCAGTAAGCCATTTCCGGCTTGGGTGACTGCGATTCCGGGTTATGGCACCAGTAGCATTTGAGCGGGCAGCCCTTGAAATAGACGGCGGTGCGGATGCCGGGACCATCATAGATGGCGTAGGATTGGAGCTCGAAAACCATACCGCTCATTGGATTGTCATGCCCGGTGTTCGGTCCGGGCTATCACTTCTTCCTGAATCTCCCTGCCCAGGTCCACGAAATAGGTGCTGTATCCGCCGACCTTGACAATCAGGTCGCGATAACTGTCCGGGTCCTTTTGAGCGCACTTGAGCATCTCGGCGCTGGCCACGGTGGGCTGGAGCTGGGCGCCCCCCAGCTGGAAATAAGTTTTAATGAGTGAAACCCATTTAGCGCGCGCCTCCTGGTTCTCGCCGATTCCGCTGGGATGAAATTTGACATTGACCGCGCAGCCCATGACATGCTGGAAGGGGAGGGCTGCCACCGAGCGCAAGACCGCGGTCACGCCGGCTCTCTCCACATTGTAAGGATTGCAGCTGGCCGCATAGGGGGTTGCGGCTTTGCGTCCGTCCGGAGAGGCGATGGAGAGCCTGCCGTCAATGGTGTGGGTGGTCATGCTGATAACATAGACCACGAACGGCCCGCCCTTGAATGAGCGATGGTTATAGGTCTCCTGAAAAAGCGCCTGCATCACGCTTCTCGCCAGCAGGTCGGTTTCAGGATTGCCGTTTCCCCATTTGCCAGCGAGATTTTTTATCTCCCGATAGAGCTGCTCATGGCCGATGAAATTATGGTCAACGGCTTCCAGCAACTCCTTGACCGTGTATTTTTTCTGCTCAAAGACCAGCTTTTTCAGCACATACAGCGAATCAGTGAGATTGGCGATGGAATTTATCATGGAGATGCCGCTCAAGTCGTATTTGCCTCCGCCGCGGGTCACATCTTTTTTCTTCTCAAGACAGCCGTCAATGAACGCCGAGATATAAGGGGCAGGCATCAGTTCGGCAAAGAGCCGGTCCCGGAGATTGGATGCGTCCACAATTTTTTTAATCAGATGTTTTCCCTGCTTTTGCAAGGCTGCGAGCAGCTCATCGAATGAGCCGAAACTGTCCGGGTCCCCGGTTTTTAATCCCTCGTCCCTGATGAAGGCCGCGAGCAGGCGGGAATCGCCGTTGCGGAGGGTGAGGTCGAGGAGTCTGGAAAGCAGCAGGGCGTTTGCGCTCATACTTCCGGTTTTGCCCGGGCAGGTCATCTCCACGCAGCCCATCACCGCATAATCCCGGGCGTCAGCTTCGGCAAAGCCCCTGTTTTTCATGGCCTGGATGTTGACCTGGTCATTGAACAGTGCATAGCTGGAAGTGCCGTTGTGAAGTTCCTCGGCAAGTTTGTGGAGAAGCGCGTCCGGAGTTCCGGGATGCACCCGGATGGAGATATTGGTGATGGCCTTGGACCGGGAAGCGGCTTCAAGGAACAGATAGGTCAGCTCGTTGGTTCCATCTTTACCCTCGGGCGTAAGCCCTCCCAGGGTCACCGGCGTGGAGCCGAGATAGCGGTGGTAAAAGTTGGCCAGGATGTTGGACTCCGGACGGATGTTCTGGGACATGACCTTGAGCAAAAGCTCTTCCAAAAGCTCCCGCGCCTGCTCCCGGGTGATGCGGCCCAAGGCCAGGTCCTTCTGGTAATACGGAAACAGAATCTGGTCCAGTCTGCCAAAGCAGTGAAGGTTGACCGGATGCGCCAGCTCCACCGCGGTCTTGACGGTCCAGATTGACTGCACCGCCTGGGCGAAGGTCTCGGCCGGCTCCAGAGGAACCTTGATGCAGTTATCATGCATGACCTCGAGCTCTGCCTTGCGGCCGGGGTCGCGCTCTTGTTTGATTTCCTGCTCAATCCTCTGCGCCAGCCTCTGCGAAAAAATGCCAACCCCTTCCAGGGAGATGAGCAGCGAGTCAAGAAAATCCCGTTCCTCTACTGGCAGACTTCCGTTCCCGTTGCGCTGTTCCTCAACCTCGGCCCTGATACCGGTCAACCCCTTTTTCAATACCCGCTCGTAATCAAGGATGACATGGCCCTGATAGCTGGCAATGGTGGCGGCGGTTGAGACCATCAGCACCTGGCGGGAAGTATTGGCAGGAAGAGCGAGCACAAGTTTATGCATGTTTTTAGAGTATAGCCCTTGGTCGAGCAGGGCCTTTTCCAGGCGGTCAACGATGGTTCGGCCCTTCCAATAAGGCAATAATTCTTTTCGCAGGATGGTTTTATCTTCGGGGTCGATTTGATAAGGATTGATTTTCCGCTCGGGCATGGTGTCAAACCCGAGGTTGAGCGGACTTGAGCCGGCGCTGCGCATGATTTTCTGGTTTTTCCAGAAATCAAGCAACGCTCCCTGCCCAAGCAGATAGGCCAGGGATTTGAGGAGCGAGCTTATCCTGAAATAGACGAGGGATTTTTTGTCCAACTCGACTTCCAGCACCTGGTTGAACACGCCCCGCTCAATGTCAATGGGCACGCCCAGGAAGAATTCGGTCCAGTAGCCGGCGATGCGGTCGTCCGGGTCCAGGTAATGGGTCATGTTCTCATAGACATTTTTCATGGCCAGCGCCACCCGGACCGGAAGCGGAATGCCCCTCTGCTCGGTTTGCTTCCAGCTCTCCGTGAAGTATTTCGCCCTCGCTATGGAAAGATAAGCCGGTCCCTTCTGGTAGCGCTCGCGCATTCGGGAAATCCGGTCCTGGCCCGGAGTGGAAAGCTTCGAGCTTGAACCGAGCCGATTTTGATTTGAGGACCCGACCGCCATTTTCAATTCCTTGTCTCTATTATAGCAGATTTGGATTAGGGGCTGCCTTGCTCGCTTGTTTTCAGGCCGTGATTTTCAAACTTGAGCGCCTCGTTATTGCAGCCCTGCGGCTCGCGACATCACCAGATAAACCTCGGTATTATCCAAAAGCTTCGTGCCCGGATAACGGACACCCTCATATTCCGAGAACAGGTCCAGATTTGCTCCCCGGGCATAGAGAGTCACGGGCTCGTTGGTATGTGAGCCGCTGAAATAAGAAAGCTCATTGTCAGGATAGCTGGAGCCGGACTGCCTTGGCAGGTCGCCCTTGCCCAGGGGCAGAGCGTCATTAAGACGCATACCGCCGGTGCAATGGTCAGCGGTCACGATGAGCAGGGTATTATCCCAGTTCATATCGTCGCCCGGCTGGTCGATGAATTCAACAGCTGCGGCCACCGCCTCTTCCAGTTGCCACATTGCTCCGACCATCCAGGCAAAATTATTGGCATGGTTCGCCTGGTCAATATCTCCTCCTTCCACCATCAAAAAGAAGCCGTTTTGATTCCTGGCCAGCACCGTAAGTGCGGCTTGGGTGGCTTCAGACAATGAAGGATTCTCGCCTTCCACCATAAATCCCGGATAGCCGGGATTATCACGAGGCACCGGCGGCTCAAAGATGCCCCCTGTGCCCCCGAACAAACCGAAAAGCTTGCGGTCCGATGGCAGGGAAGCCGCGGCGTAGAGCAGGTTGACTCCGCCGTCCTGCCCGCTGACCCGCTCAACCAGCGTATAGGTTGCAGAGCTGCGAAGCGTATCGAGCTGGGCGGTGCTCATATAACTTCCGTTCCAGGACGGATGTCCTCCGCCAATCACCACTTCAGGAACGGTGGTGCCGATAATCTCGTCAGCTATCTGGTAATAATTGCTCCGGGAGGTGTTGTGGCTGACAAAAGCTGCGGGCGTGGCATGGCTGAAGGGCATGGTGCTGACCACTCCGAAGGCTGCTGACTTTTGAGCGCGAAGCTTCTCGCCGATGGTTTCGATGGCGCCGTTCAGGGGGTCGTTCCGCAGCCAGGAGATGTTCCCGGAATCGGTCTTCAAGCCGGTGGCATAGGCGGTCGCCGCGGAAGCCGAGTCGGTGTAGGCGCGCAGCAGATAGGCGATATTGCCGGTGGTGTCAAGCGGGTAGGGAGCGGTTCCTCCTTGGGCAGGGTTGTAGCCCAACAGGGGGTCAAAGGTTGTCTCGTCGTAAAATGGCTCCCCGAGGTCCCCGGCATAAGCATTGTAGGTATCGACATCCCAGGTGGTGACATAGGCCTGATAAGGGAATGAGTGCCAGGTCAGAGAGTAATCTTTGCCATATAGATAGCGACTGGCGGCGATTTCATTCTCCAGGGACATACCGTCGCCGATGAAAAGAATAATGTATTTGGCCGGTCCGGGAGGCGGGACCACAGGAGGCGGGTTTTCTGGAGGGGTCTCCGAAGGCGGCGGTGCGGAATCATCATCCCCGTCATGGGAAAAACATCCGGCCAAGCCGGCTCCCAAAAGGAAAAGCAAAAGAAGCAGAATAATATCATGAAAGACCGAACTGTACTTTTTCATCGTCAGCTCCTTGCCGAGTTTACAACCTTAACTTGTTTTATTATTTTATCATATCTTAAGTCAGAATTTCCACCTGTTTCAGGCAAGCGCTCAACTTTTTGAATTAGTCAGCCGGTGTGATAAAATTTATAAAGTTAGCAGAGAAAGCCCAAAAATTCCGGATAAGAATTTGAGTTTTCGCAGCCAGCCAGCTTATGCGGAGACAGCGCTGGCTGCTCATAACTTCATTTATTCAGACCTGGCCCGGGTGGCGGAATGGTAGACGCAGGGGACTTAAAATCCCCTGGGGCTTTGCTCCATGAGGGTTCAATTCCCTCCCCGGGCACCATGCTTTTTGATGGAAAAGACTGCCGCGATTTTTCAAACCGAGCATCCTTGCTATAATTTTTCAGGGCCGAAGGAGCGCGCTTAAAGTTTAATGATTTTCAGGCACAGATATTTTCTGCTGACGGTTTTGGTCGGCGGATTTTTTCTCTGGCTCACGCTTTGGTTCGGGCTGGGCACTGACCAGTCCATATTTATTTATGGTGCCTGGGTGTGGAGGCATTTTCATGAGCCTCCTTATGTGGGTGTCTGGGACCCGAATTTCCCGGGAATCTTCATCATTCATCTTCTGGTGATGCGACTTTTCGGCGAAAGCATTCTCGCCTACCGCTTCTTTGATTTCATCGCCCAGATGCTAAGCATGGGCATGATTTACCAGCTGACGCGCAAGGTCTCCGGCTCGGAGAGGGCGGGATTTCTTTCCGGGGTCTTGTTCGCCATTTTTTATTTCGGAGGCGGCCTGACCGACACGGCGCAGCGTGAGGGATTCATCATGTGCCTTGAGCTTATCGCACTTACTTTGAGTTTCAGATTGGAAAAGCGCGTCTGGACTCGGGCCGTCATCGCCGGGTTGCTTCTGGGTTTTGCCTTTCTGCTCAAGCCTCCGCACGGCCTGGCCTGGCTCGTGTTTGGAATCTGGTTTTTGGCTGAAGGGATTAAGGGGGGAAGGAAGAGCGTTTGGCTTGAGGTCATGGTCTTTGCGTTTTTTTGCCTGCTCCCGGCGCTGCTGGTGATTTTATATTACTGGCAGATGGGCTGTGTCCGCGAATTATACCTGGCAACCATCTGGTACAATTTCGCAGTCTACCGGCACACCCCCAATGTGATATTCGCGCTCATGCCCTGGTGGATGACCTTGCTCACGGTTTCCAACCAGATTTTCATGCAGGCGCCGTTGATTTTCCTCTTTGCGCTCTTGGCGCTTTTTGCCGGCCGGCCCCAAGTCCAAACTAATGAACAGCGGAGATTGCTCCTGAT
>Ga0272448_1006764_pt1 | contig 12302 bp, 11 predicted proteins | sample YNPCB0191_FD_202220 | JGI IMG/M metagenome (GOLD analysis project Ga0272448, IMG submission 202220) | Hot spring sediment microbial communities from Yellowstone National Park, WY, United States - YNP-CB-019-1 | ecosystem: Environmental > Aquatic > Thermal springs > Hot (42-90C) > Sediment... | reverse complement strand
TGCCTAAAAACTTTAACTACTACGCTTCTGGTCATGTTCATTTAAGAGGTTTATTTTCTGAAAAAGATTATGGTGTTATTGCATATCCAGGAGCATTGTTCCCAAACAATTTTCTGGAGATGGAAAAGTTCAATTTTGGTGGATTTTACATAGTTGAGGTAGAAGATAATAAAATACTAAACATTGAATTTGAGTCAATAGTTGTTAAAAATGTTTATCCCATAATAATCAATGCTGAATCAAAAACACCTTCAAAGATAGAATCGGAATTGAAGGAAAAGATTGGAGACAGGGAGTTCTTTGACACAATAGTTTTAATAAGAATATTTGGTAAACTCAGCTCTGGAAAAACATCTGATGTTGATTTCAAAGAGATAATCAATCTGTTGTATGAAAAAGGAGCTTTTTTTGTAATGAAAAACACTTCTCAGTTCTTTTCAAAGGATTTTGAAGAGACAAGAGTACAAGCATTACAGCCAGAAGAAATAGAAGAAAAGATTATTGAGGAGAACTCAAGCCAGAAGATAGAGGGTTTTGACGATTCTCCAAAAGATTTAATAAAGAAATTAATGAGAATATTATCTGAAGAAAAGGACTCTGAAGAAACAAAGAAAGTTTTTGAAAACAGGATTCTTTCAAATTTTAAAAAGGAATTTGGCGAAAAGTTTTCGGAAAAAGACAAGAAGTAGTTATTAATTTCTTTTAAATTTTTTTTATTATGAATTTTGAAATCCTTAGAAAACTGTATCAAAGGATTGAAGAAAAACACAAGAACAATGATACTATTGAATTAATAATAAGAGCATCCTTTCCTCACAAAAAGATATTAATTGAAAAATTAAAAAGATTCAGCAGGATAAAATATGAATCAGAATTCCTGCCTTATTTTTCACTGGAAATAAAAACAGACATTGCCTACAAGATAACAAATTTTGTTTACAAGAACCTAAATGATGAACTCTTTAAAAATTTGGAGGATGATTTAAGTTACATTGAAAGCATTGAGCCCTCAAATAAGGTTGTGATTCCAAAGCCAAAACACCCTCCAAGAGTAAAGTCAGGATACAACACCCTATGGAATCTTAAAGCAATTGGCTTCTATAATCTAAGAGATTTTGATTCTGATGTTAAAATAGGAATAATTGATACAGGTATTGATTACTACCATAAGGAACTTTCTGCTAATTTTCTTGAAAACAAGGGATACGATTTTGTTGAAGAAAACAATCAGCCGCTGGACAAGAACGGACATGGCACCCATGTTGCAGGAACAATATGCTCAAAGAATTGTGGGATTGCAAGAAAAACAACAATCTATGCACTAAGGGTTTTGGATGAGAATGGTTCTGGAACAGAGGTAAATGTTATGAGGGCAATAGAGTGGGGATTGAAGCACAAGATTGATGTCTTGAACATGAGTTTGGGTTCTGAAGATGCTTCGTCTGCATTTGAAGAGCTCTGCAACTATGCATCCAACTCAGGGATGTATCTTGTTGCAGCAGCAGGAAACAGTTATTTTGGTTATAACTTCCCAGCAGCATTTGATTGTGTGATCTCTGTTGCAGCAATAAACGAGGAAAAGAAACACGCATACTTCAGCAACATCTCTGACAAAAATGACATCTCTGCTCCAGGAACAAATATTCTATCAACATTTCCAAACAACCAATATGCTATTATGGATGGAACATCAATGGCTTGTCCTCATGTGAGTGCAAGTATTGGAATTGCAATTTCAAAAATGAGGAATCACAACAAATCAAAGGATGCAGAGTCAATAATGAAGAATTGTGCAGAAAAACTTTATAATAACACACATTATGATTATGAAAGCGTTTTCGGAGCAGGGCTTTTGAGAATTGATTCGATGATTGAAAAGATTGTTCAGGAGAATCTCGCATTTGAAATAAAGGATTATTTTAATGATTATTTCAGGGATTTTTATGAGCAGAAAGGATGAATACAAAAAACCTGAATCAAAAAAAGAAAAGAAAAAGATAAATTATATTATCATGCTTTATTTTAGTCACAATAAATACGAAAAAAACTTGAGCAGGGTTTTTGAGCAATTAGAGTTGTGCTTGAAATCAAAGAACAAGAATTATGAAATCAAAAGATTTGATAACATAAATTCCTTTTATACTTCTTTGCAAGAATCAGAGTTAGAGAACTTTGTGAAAAATCTTGACGATTGCATTAAAAAATTTACCAATCTTGAATACAAAATTGAGAAAGAAGCGATCTTTAAATCTTATGAAGATTAAAGTTAAAAGATTAAATCTATTTTTAAATTTTTTTCTCATTTTGTTTTGAATTTTTTTACAATTTCTCTTTCAAGTTCTCCTATGCTTCCATCTTTTATTGATGCTCTTATTTTTCTCATAAGGTCCTGCATAAAATATTGATTATGATAAACTGCAAGGAATTTTCCAAGTTCTTCATCTGTTTTGAAAAGGTGATGAATGTATGCCTTTGAGTATTTCCTGCATACCTTGCAATTGCAATTTTCATCCAAGCGCTCTTTGTTGTTTGAAAACTTTGCTTTTTCAATATCAATCTTTCCATTACTCGTGAATATGTTGCCGTGCCTTGCATTCTCAACAGGGTATATGCTGTCAAACAGATCAACACCCATCCTTACAGCCCTTACAATGTCAGCAGGATTACCAACACCCATTAAGTATCTTGGTTTTTCATCATCAATCTCGCTTATAGAATACCTTAACATTTCAAATGTTTTTTCAAACGACTCTCCGATTCTCAAGCCACCTATTGCAACTCCATCAAAATTCAATGAGTTTATGAACGAAGCACTCTCAATCCTTGATTTCTTAAAAAAACCGCCTTGGCATATTCCAAAGATTAATCTTTTATCATTATTTATATTTTCAAATTCTCTCAAACTTTCAACAGCCCAAGAATGAGTTCTTTTCATTGAAATCATTGTTTCTTCCAAAGAACTTCCATATGGAGGGCAGTCATCCAAACTAACCAGCACATCACTTCCAAGTTCGTATTGTATGTTTATTATCTTTTTTGGATTTATGAAATGTTTTTCTCCGGTAAATGGTGATTTAAAGGTTATTCCAAGATTGTTGCTTTCAAGAAACATTGGCCTTAATTTTTGAAAACCACCACAATCAGTAAAGATCGTTTTATTAAAATTCATGAATTTATGCAGTCCTCCAAATTCTTTCATAACCTTAACTCCTGGTTTTAAGTATAATAAAAAAGAGTTTGAGATTATTGCCTCAACCCCGAGTTCCTTAAGATGATAACAGTTCAAATACTTTGCAGCTGCTTTTGTGGCAACAGGCATGAAGTTTGGAAGTTCAACTCTTGAATGTTTTGTCCTGAGCTCAGAAATCCTTGCATTTCCAAAAAAATTCTTTATCTTGAAATTCATGATAACAACTTTTGATAAAATTTTTATGGGGCTGCCCGGATTTGAACCGGGGTCGTCCGCTCCCAAAGCGGAAAGGATAAAGCCAAACTACCCCACAGCCCCTTGAAATAAGGGGTTTAATATTTCTTGTTTTAAATCTTTTCTTTTTTTTGTTTTAATCAAATATTTAATAAAACTATGAGAAATCAAAAATAGGATTTTTAAAAACATTTATAAATTTCTTTTTATTACCAACGCGTATGTTGAAAAGATTTTTGGTTAAGCAGCTAGATGATAAACTTGAGAAAAAGGAAGTTTTGTTAAAGGGGTTTGTGCAGGAGATAAGAGAATTAAAAACAATAAAATTCATCCTTCTGAGGGATTTCTCAGGAATTGCTCAAATCACAATAACAAAAGAAAACCCGCTATTCAATAATTTTCCAAAAATAACATTGGAAAGCGTTGTAGAAGTAAAGGGAAAGCTTGTTAAGAGCGAAATTGCAAAATCAGGTTTTGAAATCATTGCAGACAATATAAAAGTGCTTTCCCTGGCTGAAAAACTTCCTATGACTGTTACTGAGAAAGGAGTTAACATTGAGCTTCCAACAAGATTGGATTACAGAACTATTGATTTAAGAAAACCAGAAAACCAAGCAATCTTTAAGATTCAAGCAGCGATATTGAGAGGATTGCAAGAATATTTGGACAACAATGGTTTCTTGCATGTTTTCACACCAGCACTGATGGGAGCCCCGTCCGAATCTGGAAGTCAGGTCTTTGAGGTTAAATATTATGACAAAAAGGCATTTTTAAGACAAGACCCTCAGCTTCACAGGCAATTAACAATAGCAGGAGGGTTTGAAAGAATTTATGATTTGGGAACCAATTGGAGAGCAGAAGAATCCTACACTTCAAAGCATCTTTGCGAGCATCACGCCTGTGCTGTTGAACTGGCTTACATTGAGAGTGAATATGATACAATGAAGATAGAGGAAGATTTGGTAATATCTGCTCTTAAAAGGGTTAAGAAGGACTGCAAAGAAGAACTTGCTTTTTTGAATGCAGATTTCAGAATACCTGAAAAGCCATTCCCTGTCTTGGAGTTTCCAGATGTTTATGATATCATCAACAGAATGGGTAAAAAGATTAATTTTGGAGATGATTTGGATGCAGAAGCAGATTCTTTGCTTTGGAAGTATGTTAATGAAAAACTGCACAAAGAATTTTATTTTGTTAATAAATTTCCGTTTGTTCTAAAACCATTCTATGTCATGAGATATGATGATGCTCCTGAGTTTGCAAGGAGTGTTGATTTGAATTTTAGAGGATTGGAATTGAGTTCAGGAGGACAAAGGGAGCACAGGTATGAAAAGATTATTTCACAGGTAAAGGAAAAGGGTTTAAGGCCTGAGAGTGTTGAGTGGTTTACAAAGTTCTTTAAATGGGGAGTTCCTCCTCACGGCGGTTTTGCACTTGGCATTGAAAGATTAACACAAGCTTTGTTGGGAATTGACAACATTAGAAAAACTGTTTTGTTCCCAAGAACTCCTGACAGGTTTTTGCCATAGGCAAAAATAGGTGAAAAACATGAATTTTGTTAGTATTAAAGATGCAATGTCAAAGGTTGGGGAAGAAGTAAGTATTAGGGGCTGGGTTTATAGGGTTAGGGGCAGCAATGAAAGGGTTTTTATAATTTTAAGGGATTCAACAAACATAATACAATGCCTGGTTGAGAAGAAATTTGTGAGAAAAGAAATTTGGGAGCAAGCTCAAAAGATTACTGTTGAATCATCTTGCGAGATAACAGGCAGGATTAAAAAAGATGAAAGAGCACCAACTGGTTTTGAAATAGAAGTTTCTGACTTAAGAATTTTTGGATTGGCAGAGCCGTTTCCAATAACAAAAGACAAGAGCGAGGAATTCCTTTATGATATGAGGCATTTGTGGCTGAGGAGCAGAAGGCTGACAACCATAATGAAAATTAGAAGCAGTGTATTTGAAGCCATTGATCTGTTTTTCAGGGAAAGAGGATTTTTTGAGATTACTCCTCCAATACTTACTCCTGTTGCTTGTGAAGGCGGCTCAACACTCTTTGAAGTTAAGTATTATGATAAGAAAATGTATTTAACCCAATCCTGGCAACTTTATGCAGAAGTATTAATATCTTCTCTGGAAAAGATTTATTGTAATAGTCCGTGTTTTAGGGCAGAACGCTCAAAGACCTCAAGGCACTTGTCAGAATTCTATATGGCTGAGATGGAGGTTGCATGGGCTGATTTGAATGATATCATAAAGTATGGAGAGGAATTAGTTAGTTACATAGTAAAGCATGTTTTAGAAAAGAATGAAGAAGAATTAAAGTTTTTGAATAGGGACATTGAAGTTTTAAAGAAGGTAAAGCCACCATTTCCAAGGATAACATACGATGATGCATTAGAAATTTTAAAAAAGGACAGAATAAACATTCCTTGGGGAAAGGATTTGAGAACAGTTGAAGAGGATGCTTTGGTAAAACATTTTGAAAAACCAGTTATTGTTACAAACTATCCCAGTGATGTTAAAGCGTTTTATATGCCTGACGATCCTAAAAAACCAGGGACTGTTTTGTGTTATGACATGCTTGCTCCAGAGGGCTATGGGGAGATTATAGGAGGAAGTCAGAGGAGCACTGATGTTGAGGAGATAAAAAGAAAACTAAAGCGTGAAGGAGAGGACATTAAGAAGTACTCTTGGTATTTGGATTCAAGAAAATATGGGAATGTTCCTCATAGCGGTTTTGGATTGGGGGTTGAGAGGGTTATCTCCTGGATTTGCAAGCTGGAAAATATTAAGGAAGCTACTCCTTTTCCAAGAACAATAAAAAGGTTTTATCCATAATTTTTATTTTTTAAAATCAAAGAGTTTTCTCTGTTTCTTGTTTTTTTCTTCTTTTTTAGCGGATTCTGATTTGTAGTTTTCAAATTTCTTATCCTCTAAAATCTTTATTTCTCTGCCTTTTACAATTGGAACTCCATAAACCCCATCATAACCTGGTCTAACAGCAATCTTTTCATTCCTGTTGTTAATTATAATCTCAGCAAGTTCCATGTCAACAACACCAACCAGTTTCTCAATTTCAGCATTAAGCAAAACATTGAATTCATTTCCAAAAGTACTTATTAGTTTATTATAAATTTCCCAATTTTCCTTTGTTAAAACCCCTTTTTCTGTTCTCAAAGAAATTAGTTCTTGCAATGGTAATAACCTCTTAAAACCAACAGCACTCTTTGGTTTTATGTATTCCCTTCTGTCAGCAAGCTCAAATACCCTATGAAGAACGCCGATAGTTAGTTTTTTATGACACACAGGACAAATGTTGTTTAATCTTGTTGATTCTTCAGGGCTTAATATCACATTACAATTTCTATGTCCATCAAAATGATATTTTCCATAAGCAGGATCAACTTCTATTGTCATTAAAAAATTCTTTCTGGTTCTTATTGAATTAATAAGCTTTTCATAACTCAAATCCTCTTCTTTTAAATCAAAAACATTACACTCCCTTCCTATTCTGTAAGGCCAGTAACTATGCGAATCAGAATTGGAAACAAGGGTGTAAGAATCAAGTTTTGAGAGTTTCCAGTTCATTTCAGGATCACTGCTAAGCCCTGTTTCCAATGCAAAAATGTGCTTTGTCTGGTCTTTGAAGCATTCCTCTAAACTATCAAAACCAGAGTTTGATCCAAATACAGAAAACCAAGGAGTCCAAATGTGTGCAGGAATTATCTCTATGCTTTTGTCAATTTCTTTCAGCAATTCAACAATCTCATACGCATTAACCCCAAATGTTGGCCTTCCATCATAATCAAGTCTTCCAAATTTTAAAAGCATAGAGTTTATCTGTTGAGCAATTTCAAAACTCTTTGCAAGGATTATCAAATGCACCTTCCTTATTTTCTTATCCTGACTATAAACTAATGAGAGCTCTGTTTGCAAGACAAAATTAAATTTGGTTTTTGTTTTTAGTATTCCTGTTTCATCTTCAGAGAGTTTTTCTTTAAGTTCAGAAAGCCATTTTGGATGAGTAAAATCTCCTGTTCCTAAAAGATTTAGTCCTTTTATCCTTGCAAATCTTTCAAGATTATCAATGTTTAAGTCCTTTGATGTTGCTCTTGAATATCTGCTGTGGATATGAAAGTCAGCGAAAAGCATTTTAATTAAAATATTCTTAGTTATTAAATACTTTTTCCTTTTAAATCTAAATAAACTAATCAAAAACCAAAAATTTTTTAAAATAAGGGTTTTTTAGCATTGTAAGGGGTGATAGTATGAAAAAGAGGAATTTTGAAAAGATAGGGGTATGGGCTTTCTACATTGGTTTGGTGATAACAATTTTATTGGCTTTGTTTCAGAACGCACTGACTTCAGGAACACTTGTTTTAATAGGAATTTTAGGAATTCTTGTTGGTTTGTTGAATGTTACAGCCAAAGAAGTTCAGAGCTATTTAATAGCAGCCATAGCATTTGTTCTGAGCTTTACAACACTAGGGGAAATAGTTAAGGCATTTTGGACAAAAGCACCAGTGTTCTTTAACTTACTTGCAGTGTTTATAGCATCTGGCGCAGCAATCGTTGCTTTGAAAGAAATCTATGCAATTACAAAGGAAAAATAAATTTTTTACTTATTTTTTATTTTAATTTCTTTTTTAATTTTTAATCAAAAATTTTACCGGGCAAAAATCAAAACCACAAAAATACAAATAATCTTTTTGAGAAAATAATAAGTTTTACACGCAATTTAACACAATTTATGTATAATAAAAAAGTTTTGTAATAAAAGCGCTTCTGCTAAATTCCATTTTTTATTTTAAAAGTTAATGTTTTATTTCTGCATACACAATCTAAAAAATCTTAAAGCATTTTTTAAAAAAGTTTAAAATATTTTTAACCCCTTAAATTTGTAGAGATAAAGGATAAAACCACCAATTCCGATAAACAAACCGAGCAAAAATCCAATTATGAAATAAATTATTGGTTTCTTTGTTTTTGGAAGGTTTTCAGTTGTAATTGCCCTTTTTACAGCATTCTCGCTTGTTTCCTGATTTTCTTGACTTTGCTCACTTTGTTCAACACGCTCTGCAATATTTGTTTCTAACCTTTCTACTTTTTTCTCTTCAACCATTTCAATGTTCTCTTTCTTGGCTTCACTTGTTCCTTCTGTTTTGCTGAATTCAAAATCAACAACCTTTTTATCCTGTTTCTCAGCCATTTCAACCTCATTATTTAGGATGTTTATTATTTCCTTTCTGTCTTTTGTTGCATAAATCTTTCTTGCAAACTCTTCCTCTTCAAAAACATACTTTATCCAATTGGCAAAGTCATTCTTTTCATCATTTACATACCTCCTGAAAACATCCTCATTCATAATCTTTAATTCTTCAACAAGCTCCTTCAAGCTCTTTATGCTCTTACCATCAATGAAGAATGCCTTTTCATCCTCAACAGTCATTAACAATTTGTTCATAAAACCACCCCTTTTTGTATTTTAAAATTAGTTAATTTTTGTTTTGTTATTTGATCCTTTGTGCATTTGCCTTTTGGGTTCTATCCCTTAAATCATTTAAAATATTTATGAAGGTTATGAAAGCATCGTAAGGATTGTCATAGGGATTAAAGTATTTGTGAACATCACCGTCAGAAAACCACTTTATGCACATGTAATAAAAATGATCTGATGTTTGTAATCTGCGCCAATCATTTATCAATTTTTCATCCTTTGTTTTTAGTATTTCATCTTCCATATTGTAAAGCTCTTTTATTGCAGCTTGCTGAAGTTCATTTCCAAGCCAAGCGCTCAAATCACGCTCAATGTCTGCCCAGGAAATGAAGTTGTAAGAATTAAACTCCCCCACTACCTTGCAGCTTTTTATTATTTCACTCGGAGTTTTAAAACCTATTTTTTTCTTTGTAAATTCTTCAGGAATCCTTTTAAGAAACTCAAAGATTCCTGTTTCAGGCCACTGATGCTCTCCGAATGTTTCATAATCAAGGAACAGATTGACAACATCCTCTTTTATCTCAGAAATCCAGGAAGCGTATTTATCAGCTGTTAATGGAAAACCAGGCCAGTTTGGGTTTGAAAACCTGAATGCAATATCATCAGATAACCTGTAATTTTTTAATAGAACCTTTAAATTTTCAGTTCCGTGGGCTTTGTAGACAAAATTTGGGCTTCTCCAACCAAGGATTTTATCAGCACCCTCGCTCAAAACCGCCTTATACCCCATCTTTTCAATCATGTAAGCCAAGTCATTATTGTATATTAGCTCAGTGTTCCTGAAAACCTTTGGGGTGTATTTAAAAACAGATTTTATCTTTTTGTTATGCAATACAACCTGTCTTTTAAACTCATTCCTTGAATAGATAAAAGAAAGCGAATGATGGTATGTTTCATCCAATATTTCAACATTCTTTGTTTTCACAAGTTCCCTGAAAGATTCAAAGGCTTCTGGTTCATGTTCTTCAAGCTGTTCAAGAATAGTTCCTGAAAAACTAAAACTTACTTTAAACTCAGGATGCTTTTCAATCAATTCTAACAGCAATTTGTTTGTTGGTAAATAACATTTATTGACAACCCTTTTTAGTATCTCTTTGTTCTTTTTTTCATCATAGTAATCATGATTTTTTCCAATATCAAATATTTGATAGTGCCTTAACCTATATGGCTGATGAACCTGAAAATAAAAACAAACATCAACCATTTATCTCACCCACCAATGCTTTGTAAATTTTTATGCATTTTCTTGCTGGCTCATTCCAACTGAATTTTTTTATTTCAAGAGCGCCGTGTTTTTTTAATTCATTATGTAAAGCTCTATAATTTAAAACAGCAATTATTTTGTTGGCAAGCTCATTAACATCCCAAAAATCCACTTTCAAGCAATGCTTAACAACTTCTGAAACCCCGCTTTGCTTTGATATTATTACAGGAGTGCCATTTCTCATTGCCTCTAAAGGAGTTATTCCAAAGGGTTCTGATACAGAGGGCATTACATAAACATCAGCCATCTTATAAGCCCTGTCAACATCTTTCCCTCTTAAAAACCCAGAAAACAAAAATTTGTTTATCAGCCCAAGCTCAATAACCCTTTTTATCATTTGCCCTTGCATATCTCCACTACCTACAACAACAAACTTAACATTTGGTATTCTTTCACTAACAAGCTTTGCAGCCTCTACAAAATAATCAGGGCCTTTTTGCAGAGTAATCCTTCCTAAAAACAAAACAATCTTATCCTCTTTCTTTATGTAAAAATCATCCTGAACATCATAATCACTAAAATCAACAGCATTGTGAACAACAAAAACATTCTCAGGTAGGACTTCATAATTTTTTAATATTATGTTCTTTGTAAAGTTACTAACAGCAATCACAACATTGGCATTTTTAATCCCAAAGTTTTCTATCTCATGAACAACAGGATTTCCAAAATTTCCACCGTTCCTATCAAACTCTGTTGCATGAACTTGTGCAACTAAGGGTTTTTTTGAAAGATTTTTTAATTCAACTGCTGCTGGAAAAGTCATCCAATCATGTGCATGTATTATGTCAAAATCTCCTAAGCTTCCTTGCAAGAATAACTTTTTGATTAGCGCCTTATACCTAAAGACCTCCTCAAAGAGATTCCTTCCATAAATTTGTTTATCCGCTTGTGTTTTTGATAAAATCATTTCATAATTTGATTCTGTAGAATAAGGAATTAATAACAAAGGGAGCTTTACAAAGACAACCTTCGCAAGTTCTTCAGCACCTATTAGTTTTACATGGGTTTTTAATTGTTGAGGGGCTCTTGGCATTACAAATGTGATTTCAACACCTTCGTTTACCAGGGCTTTTGTTAGTCCATAACAAGCTGTTCCAAGTCCACCAGTGTTGAACGGCGGAAACTCCCACCCCAGCATCAAAACCTTCATTAAAGCTCCTCTGTTTTTCTGATTAAAATTTAGTAAAAATTTTTGTTTTATGAATTTAATCTAAAGGGTTTTTAATCATATAAAAAAGTTGTTAATAACTATTTAGTAAAAAAAATAAATAAAATGTTTTTTTTGAGGAGAAAAAGTATTTTTCTTATCAAAAATACAAAAAACGAAATATATTTATATATGTATTGTTCTTATTATGACATAAAACTTATAATCTTTTTCAAAAAAGGGGTGGTAGTTTGCGAGAACTTGATGAGGCAGAAAAAAGAATACTAAAAGAGATAATAAGGAATCCAAGAATATCTGATAACAAGATAAGCTTGAGAACAGGAATTCCAATAAAAACAGTTAACAGAAAGAGAAAGATTCTTGAGCAAGAAGGCATATTATACTATTTTGCAAGCATAAACAATTTAGAATCAGGAACAGGAGCATTTGAAGCTTCCCACTTATATATTGTTATTCTCAAAAATGGTATTACAAAAAAAGCAGTTAATGACTTCTTTGAAAAACAGGAATTCAATCTTCATGATTTAAAGCACATAAACTTTTGTTATTTAGGAGAGACTTCTGGAAATGTTGTTTTAGTGTTCATAATTGAAAGCAGAAAGGATGAAGATATCTCAGAAATATTTAATGTTGATATATATTCAAAATTAAAAAAGGAGTTTGGTGAATGCATAAAAGAAACAAGTGTTGTAAAACTCAATAAAACAATATCCTTACACCACAACTATCTGATGCAAAAAAACATAAAGAATGGAAGAATTGATGAGAACTGGCCTTCAAACTTGTTGTTTGTTGAATAAAAAAACAAAACAAAAACAAAAAAAAAGGAATTTTCAATATGAAAGAAAACCAGGAAACAAAAAATAATCATCAGAAAACAATTGTATTTGAATTATCATGGGAGGTTTGTAATAAAGTTGGAGGTATTAATACAGTCATAACATCA
>Ga0272448_1006763_pt1 | contig 12303 bp, 11 predicted proteins | sample YNPCB0191_FD_202220 | JGI IMG/M metagenome (GOLD analysis project Ga0272448, IMG submission 202220) | Hot spring sediment microbial communities from Yellowstone National Park, WY, United States - YNP-CB-019-1 | ecosystem: Environmental > Aquatic > Thermal springs > Hot (42-90C) > Sediment... | reverse complement strand
AGACATACAAAAATAGGCAAGGTGCATCCTAATTTGCCTTTCTATAAAAAATTTACACAAGAATGTTGACACTACCAAAGAGATGATAGAAAAAATTAGAGAAAAAAACATAAAAGTTTTTATAGATGATTTTGGAACAGGATATTGTGCGTTAAGCTATTTAAGAGAATTGCCTGTTGATTTGCTTAAGATAGACAGAGGTTTTATCAAAGACATAGTAGAAAATAAAAAAGATAGAGACTTAATTGAGGTTATAGTGCTTTTAGCCAAAAGGTTAGGGATAGAAATCCTTGTTGAAGGGGTTGAAACTCAAAAACAACTTGATATAATAAAACAGATTGGCTGCACTTATATGCAAGGCTTTTTATTAGACAAACCTTTGCCAGAAGAGGAACTTCTTGCTAAATATCCCTTTATAGTTGAGACGATTGAATAGGCAATGCCGCTTGATTCATTAACCAGCTGTAGACATTAATTTTAAAGATTGAATAAAATAACAAAAGATACAACAATAGTTTAAAATGCAACAAATAAAAAACAAACTTCCTAAGATGTGTACGGATGAGATGAAATGCCGGAATTATTGTCTTTAATCTTGCAGTTAAATACGAAAATAGCAAAACATAGTCCAAAAACTAAAATTCGCATAGAGAAAAAAACAAATCCTTATTATCATGAAATTTTTTAAATTATTAATTTTTTTGATTATTGCTCTATCTATCTCCTGTGGCAAATCAAAGGAAGAAAATATAAAAACTGAATCAGAGCAACTTTTAGGGAAGCCAATTATTATTGGTATTCTCTCTGAGGATTCCCCTCAGTCCATATACGAAAAATTTTATCCTCTTCAAAAATCTATAGAAAAAAGCCTAAAAAAGCCTGTATCAATTGAAATTGCAAAGGATTTTGCTAATTTGGAAAAGAAAATCAAAGAAAACAGAGTAAATCTTCTGATTGTAAATCCCGCTACATATTGTGAACTTAAATGGTCTATGAAAAATAACATTTCCCCTCTGGTAAAGCCAGAAGGTGGAATAGCTGAAACAAGAAGCGTTTTTATAACAAAGGAAGGGAAAAATATAGATAAAATTTTTGATTCCCTCGGTAAAAAACTCGCATTAGGTGATGAAAAATCATCATTTAGTTATCTAATTCCCCTTTCAATGTTAAAGGATGTAGACATATCCCTGAAGGACTTTAAATCTGTCGATATGTTACAAAAGGAGCAAAGAATTGCCCTTTCAGTGCTTATTGGAGATTATGATATTGGAGCAGTAAGTGAAATGACTGCTAATAGATATCTTAAAGATGGCCTTAAAATAATAAGATATTCTGAGCCAACTCCAAGATTTCTTATTGCTTATTTAAACAATTTTGAAACAGAAGAAATTGAAAAAATAAAATCTTCTCTTCTTAATCAATTAGACAGGGAAGTTATAAAATCCTTAGGCATTGAAAAATTTTCCTATGCTGAAGACAGGGATTTTGATTACATAAGGGTACTCATAAGAAATATAAAAGGAAAGGATTATATAGAGTACGCTCCAAAAACAATAAAAGTTGCTGTTCTTCCTCTTTATAGCCCTCTTACAATATATAAACGATATGACCCTTTGATGAGATATTTATCTGAAAAGACAGGTTATGAATTTAAGCTTGTTATTCCAAAAAATTTTGAGGAATTCATCCAGATTGTAAGTGAAGGAAAAGTAGATTTTTCCTATCAAAATCCCTATGTTTTTTCAATTGTATCAAAAAAATATCCAGTTAAAGCCCTCGCTATAACAGTTGGAGAAGACTGTGGTCAAGATGAGGGTATTTGCGGTGATGAAAGATTTAGAGGAATAATTATTACAAGAGTAGACAGCAATATAAATAAAATAGAAGACCTTAAAGGTAAAAAAATAATGATTGTATCTCCAACATCTGCGGGTGGTTTTTTGTCTCAAAAAATTTATCTTGAAAAAAAAGGCTTTAATTTGAAAAGAGATTTTAAACTCATAGATGCAAAAAGACAGGAAAAGGTCATTATAGGCGTTTATAAAGGTGAAGCAGATGCAGGATTTATAAGAGAGTCAGCATTAAGTGCATGGGAAAAGGAAGTAGATGTATCAAAAATAAAGATTCTTGATTACGGTGAATATCTTCCAAACTGGCCCTTTGCAGAGGTTAGGAATAAAAATCAGGAACTGACAGCTAAACTTAAAAAAATAATCACCAATTTAGAGCCAGATATACTAAAAAAAGCAAAGATTAAAGGATTTAAAGATGCAACAGATGAGGATTTTGCAAAACTTAAAAAACTCAGTAACAAGTAAATTTTTAAGTAAAATAAAAAGAATAAGTATTGGGGAAAAAATTTTTTTTGCATTTTTAATTCTTTTTATAATTCTTATACTTACTGTTAATTTATTGATACTCAATTATCAGAAAAAATCCCTCAAAAACCAGATTAATAGGAATATTACGACACTCCTTGAAAATCTATCAAAGGATACCATAGACCATATTGTGTTTTTTGACCCTCTTGCCATAGATGAAAAAATAACACTAATCATGGGAAATCCCGGGATTGAATATATAATGATAGCTGATAAAAATGGCAGAATCATCGGACATAGCAGTAAAAAGGAATTAGGAAATTTTATCAAAATTGGAGAAAATAATCTTAAAAGATGGCAATATACGGATAATGAAGGGATCAGGCATTTAAATATTCCAATTATGGCAGGTGATACATTCATTGGAATTTTGAGAACTGGGATTTCAGAAAATAAAGTAAATCAATATGTTACAGAAGCAACAAAAAATTTAAAAAACTATATTTTTATTCTCATTTTTTTTGCCTTTGGTTTCACTGTTTTTATGTCTTTTATGCTTTCAAAAACTCTTATAAAACCTCTTCAAAGACTTAAAGATAGAATGTCAAGTATACAGGCAGATAAACTTGAACTATGTGAAAATCCATTTACAGTCCTTTGTAAAGATATCTTGAACTGTGAAAAAGCTGATTGCCCTGCCTTTGGGAAGGAAAGATGCTGGTTAATAAAGGAGGCTAAGGAAAACTGCAAAAAATACCATAACATTGATTGCAAAGACTGTTATGTTTACAAGGTATCATGTGGAGATGAAATAGGATATCTAATTGAAACCTTTAATGAAATGATAATAAAACTTAAACATTCTCTTGAAGAACTTGATAAAGCCACGAAGGAAAAACTAAAACTTGAAAAATCCTCAGCAATGGCTGAAATGGCTATGACCGTTGCCCATGAAATAAAAAATCCTCTTAATGCAATTAAGGCATCAACATCATACATAAAATCAAATTTTGAAGGCGAAGTTTTAAAAGAATTTCTATCAATAATTGACAAAGAAACTGAAAGATTAAATGAATTAATAACGAGCTTTCTTTCCTATGCAAGACCAGTTCCTCTAAAATACGAAAAAGCCAATGTAAACAAATCCATTACAGATGTGATAAAACTTATTGAAACAGAAGTAAAGGAGGACGGTAAAATATTAAAAACAGAATTTTATGAAAAAATCCCGGAATTTTATTTTGATAATCATCAATTAAAACAGGCAATCCTTAATCTTCTGGTTAATGCGATTGATGCAACAAACAGAGGTGATACAATATCAATCTCAACATCTATGAAAGAAAGCAAAGTATTGATAAAAATATCTGATACTGGAATGGGTATTCCCGATGAGCTTTTGAACAAAATTTTTGAACCCTTTTTTACTACTAAAACAACCGGCTCAGGATTAGGTCTTGCCTGTGTTGAAAGAATTATTAAAGACCATGACGGCAATGTAATTGCGAATAGTAAAAAAGGTGAAGGGACAGAGTTTATAATAGAATTACCTCTTAAACTTTAAGAAGCTATGGCAAAAATACTTTACATAGACGATGAGATAAGTGCCTTAAAGGCTATTTCTGCTATTTTAAAAAAGGCGGGTTTTAACATTCTTACTGCAACAACAGCAGAAGAGGGAATTTCCCTTTTAAAGGAAACATCCATTGATTGTCTTTTGCTTGATTATCGCCTCCCTCAGATGGACGGAATTGAATTACTAAAATGGCTTAAATACTCAGGTATCAATATCCCTGTGGTTATGCTTACCGCCTATGGCACAATAGAAAAAGCTGTTGAAGCAATGAAATTAGGTGCCTATCATTATTTGATAAAACCTGTTGATACTGGACTTTTAATAAATGTTTTAAGGGAAGCCATTGAAAAATCATCAATGCTTTTTAAAGAAAAGGAAAAAGTATACAGTCCTTTTCCTGAAATTATTGGAAAGAGTAAGGCAATGCAGGAAGTCTTCTATATAATGGAGATGGTTGCAGAAAGTAATGCAAATGTATTGATAACAGGAGAGTCCGGAACAGGTAAAGAGCTTGTTGCACGGGCAATTTATAAAAAATCATCAAGAAATAAAAAACCATTCATAATCGTTGACTGCACAACAATTCCAGAAAATCTTCTTGAAAGTGAGCTTTTTGGTCATGAAAAAGGAGCCTTCACTGGTGCTGTAGACAGAAAAATGGGACTCTTTGAACTTGCCAATGGAGGCACTATTTTTCTCGATGAGATTGGAGAATTACCAATGTCTCTTCAGAAAAAACTTTTAAGATTTTTACAGGAAAGGGAAATTCAAAAAATAGGAAGTGCCGCAAGAATAAAGGTAGATGTGCGAGTTATATCTGCCACAAATCGTGACCTTGAAAAATTAGTTAAAGAAGGCACATTCAGAGAAGACCTTTACTGGAGACTTAATGTTGTAAGAATTAATCTTCCTCCATTGAGAGAACATAAAGAAGATATACCAATTCTTGTTAATCATTTTTTAAATAAATATGCAAAAGAAAATAATAAACCAATTCCTCAACTGGAACCTGAAGTTATGGATGCCCTGATAAATTATGACTGGAACGGCAATGTTCGTGAACTTGCCAATGTTATTGAAAGAGCTGTAGTGCTTTCTCCTTCTGGTGTTATTTCAATGAAACATTTACCGAAAAGAATAACAGAAAAAACAGGATGGATAGCATATAAAGAAAGCAGTCTGAACCTTTTAGAAGTGGAAAAATCATTAATTCTTAGAGCATTAAATACAACAGGATGGAATCAAACAAAGGCTTCACAGATTTTAGGAATTTCAAGAAAACAGCTTCGCACTAAAATGAAACATCATGGACTTCTTAATGAATCAGAAGAAGAATAAAAAAGGAAATTAAAGATACGCTTAAACAAGAGCTGTTCCTAAAAATCGCAATAATCTATCAAAAAGGATTTTCTCAAAAGTATTTTTAAATTGTCCCAAATGGGACAGTAAATTTTAAAATTGTTCCGTTAAGCACAGTTTAGTAAATAAAATGCTCTTATTTTTCAATAAAATCAATCTGGCAAACTCTTTGCTTTTTAATTCATATCAAAATCTTTTTGGAGGTAAAAGAATGCAAAAAATTTTAGTATGTTTTGATGGTTCAGAATGGTCAAAGAGGGCTCTAAAACAGGCAATTATCTTAGCTCAGAAATTTAATTCCCATATCACAGTTTTATCAGTTATACCAAAGGTTTGTTTTTTAGAAATAGGCGTAGATTGCGCCATTGTTGAAGCAATATTTAAAGCAGAAACAGAGGGAAATATTAATTCTGCAAAGAAAATAATGGATGAACAGGGAGTGAAAGGTGAAACATTAATATTAGAGGGCACACCTGCGGATGTAATTGTTGATTATGCTAAAAACAAAGGGGTTGATTTAATAGTCATCGGTTCAAAAGGCAAGGATGCTACTGAAAGAACACTTTTCGGAAGTGTTACTCAGAAAGTAGCAGTCAATGCTACCCAATCTGTATTGATTGTAAGATAACTTCAATGAGGGGGAGAAAATGAAAAAACTTTTAAGCTTTATTACAATTTCTCTTGTTATTGCATGCTTTACTTTTTCAGGTTATGCTCAAAATGATACTGAGCAAAAGAAAACAGAAGATACGCAGAAGGAAACTGTTACAATTCAGGTTGACAAAACCCAGCTTTCAGGTGGCGGAAAAATAACAATAACAGGAAAGGCACCGGCAGGAAAGGATGTCTATGTTGAAGTTTATTCAGAAAGAAAGGTAAGAGCAGCAAGACTTGATTCAGACCCTGATCCAAAAACAGGTAAAAGACCTTACATATTTTACATGACTGATGATATGCCTGCTTTATACAGACTTATTGTTCCAGAAAAATATAAATCAGTTCTTGAAGATGCAAAGGCAAAAAAGGGTAAATGGAGTGTTTCTGAAGTTATAAAAAACACAGGTGCTGATGCAGTTTATGGTTATCCTGCAAAAATTAAAATTGACAGATATCAGACTACACTCTGGGCAAGCATTATTGGTTCAAGAGGAGAAAAACTTGAGCCAATGGATGAAAAGGAAAACAAGAAAAGGTCAATGCAATTACTTAAAGCAAAGTTTAGAAGTGTTGGAAATGTTTTTTCATCAAAGTTAAAAATTGAACAGGATGGAACCTTTAAGGCAGAAGTAGAACTTCCTGCTAATACTGCTCCTGGAAAATACTTTGTTGTTGCAAAGGTTGATAAAGATATAAAAAGTGAACCTGTAGTGATTGAAAATGTTGTATCATTCCCTAATGTATATCTGCCAAATGCTGGTAGGACTGTTAATATTTTCTGGCCCTTTATTCTTGCAGCTGCTATTACAACCTTCGGTGTATTGATGGGCGCAGGTGGAGGCTTTATTCTTAATCCAATTTTAGTTATGCTTGGTCTTCCTCATACAGTTGTTGCTGGAACTGTTATGCCCACAGTTTTATTTTCTCAGGCAACAGGTATTTACAACTATTCCAAGATTAAATTTATAAACTGGAAGCTTGGAATTATTATGGGAATAGCAGCGGCAGCAGGTGGATTTATTGGTCCAAAACTTACAGAGTTAATAACCTTAGACCAGTATAAGTTCCTTTTTGGTTGGGTTCTCATTATACTTGCTGCATTAATGTTATGGCAGACAACACCAAAATATCTTGAAAAGAACAAAAAAGAGCAGGCTATTTTAAAGGAATTCAAAAAAAGAGCTGAAGAATCAGCAAAGAAAAAACAGCAAGGAGGTAATTAATCATGAAAATAGAATTCTGGGGGCAGGAATTTAAAGCTAATTTATTCATAGGTATTCCTGGTGCTTTTCTTATTTCAATACTGTCATCCATGTTTGGATTCGGTGGTGGTCCTTTCATGGTTCCACTTATGACAGTTTTTATGAGACTTCCCATGTATGTTGTAGTTGGTAGTTCTCTTCTTGCCATATTTTTTAATACATTGATGGGAACAGCAAGACACTACGGATTTGGGAACTTTGATTTAATTTTGTTTCTTATAATGTTTCCAGCAGCAATACTTGGTGGATATCTTGGTCCCAAAATAGCCAAGAGAATAAGCCCTATTGCTGTAAAAAGAGCTGCGGTTGTTGGTCTCTTAATTCTTGCTATGAGCCTTCTCGGTATATTTTAAAGCAGGAGGAATAAAATGAAACATACTGTTTTCAGTACCTGTGGAATGTGCTCAGTTAGATGCCCGATACAGGTAGAAGTGACTGACGGAAGAGTTACATGGATAGAAGGGAATCCCTATGTTTCTGGCATTGAAAGAAGCCTCTGTGCCAGAGGCTCTGCAGGACTTTCTCTTCTTTATGACTTTGAAAGACCTCAATATCCAATGATAAGGACTGGCGAAAGAGGCTCTGGACAGTTTAGAAAAGCAACATGGGATGAAGCCTTTGCATATATTGCTGATGCAGTTAGCAAAATTCAAGCTCAATATGGTAAGAAATCAGTTGCCCTTGTTGACAGAGGTGCAGGATTATTTGGTGAAATACAGAGATGTTTCCTTAGAGCAATTGGTTCACCAAATTACTTTAACCATGATGATTTCTGCAGAAAAAATGTTGACCTTGCTTATCAAACTCTTCTTGGATATGTAAGGTCAGAAGTTGGATATGATTTTTCAAATACTCGTCATATGGTTTTTTATGGCAGAAATGCTCTTGAATCATTAGGAGTAAGAGAGGCTAATAATATTATAAAAGGTCTTACAAATGGGGCAAAACTAACATATATTGATGTAAGAGCAACAAAAACTGCTACAAAGGCTACAAAATTTTTCCAGATAAGACCAGGAAGCGATTATGCATTAAATCTTGCATTAATAAATGTAATATTAAGAGAAAATCTCTTTGATAAAGACTTTGTAGAGAGATTTGTAACAGGACTTCCTGAGCTTGAAAACTTTGTCAAGCCCTATACTCCAGATTGGGCTGAAAAAGAAACAGGAATTCCAGCTTACGAAATTATTAATTTCGCAAGACAGCTTGCATCTGATAGCCCTACAGTAATACTTTATCCCGGCTGGTTTGCAGCAAGGTACATGGATGCCTTTTATTTTGTGAGGTCAATAATAATTTTGAATGTTTTACTTGGCAGTATTGAACAAAAGGGTGGTTTAATTTTAGCAAAAACTCCAAAAGAAGTTGGAGCAAAGGGGCTTAACAGTCTTCTTGAGAGAATTCCTGCACCTGCTGACAAAAGAGTTGAGGCTGAAGAAGGAAAAGGTTTTCTTTATGACGGTGCAGGGCATATTCTTCATTTATTCAGAACTATAAAAAAAGGTAAGCCCTATCCAGTAAAAGCGCTCTTTGTTTACCGTTATGATCCTTTTGCTGGTATTACTCATAAAGACATAAAAGAAATTTTAACTGGACTTGAACTTCTTGTTGCTATAGACACAAATTATTCAGCAACTGCCTGGTATGCTGATGTAATTCTTCCAGAGTCTACTTATCTTGAACGAGATGACATAATTGGTATGCGAAGGGGTGCAAAGCCTACTCTAATAATGAGAAGAAAAGCTATTAATCCAATCTATGATACAAAGGCAAGGTGGGAAATATTTACAGGACTTGCAAAAGCCTGCGGTGCAAGTGAATACATGCCATATGAAACAATAGAAGACATCTGGAATTATCAACTTCAAGACACTGGAATAAAAATTGAAGATTTCAATAAAAATGGGCAGGTTGCCCTCTGTAAAGATCCTGTAATGTACAGTAGAGATGAGCTTAAGTTTAAAACACCTTCAGGTAAGATAGAAATTCTTTCAAGTAAGATGACTGAAAGGGAAGTTCCATATTTCTTTGATTTTCAATCACCTCCAAAGCCAGATACTCAAAAGGGTGAATTTAGACTTATTTTTGGTAGAATGGCAGTTCACACGCAAGTCCAAACACACAATAACAGATATTTAAATGAAATACTACCAGAGAATGATTTATGGATAAATGAAGAAGTAGCTAAAAAACTCAACATAAAAGATGGAGATATTGTTGAGGTATCTTCTAATGATTATACAGGAAAAATCAGGGCAAAGGTAACACCTTTCATCCATCCAGAGGCTGTATTTATGTATCGTGGATTTGAGAATGAAGTTCCACTTAAAACTCGCTCTTATGGCAAGGGTCTTAATGAGGGCAGGCTTCTTAATGGTGCTTTTGAAAAAATGGCTTATGGAAGCCACACAGGTGCTCTTTTTGAATGTTTTGTCAAGGTAAGAAAGCCTCAGGAGGTGCATTAATGAGTAAATATTACATATATCTGAATACAGAAAGATGCATAGGTTGTCATGCCTGTGAAGTTCATTGTAAAACAAAAAATGACCTTCCTGTTGGTCCAAGACTTTGTAGAATTATAGAATCCGAAATCAAGCTAATTGGAGGATTACCAAGACAGAAATTTGCATTTAAGACTTGCTTTCACTGCGAAGACCCAAAATGTGTAAAAGCCTGCCCAACAGGTGCAATGCAGAAGCGTTCAAAGGATGGAATTGTATTTGTTGAGCAAAGCCTTTGTGATGGTTGCAAAGCCTGTATAACAGCCTGTCCGTGGGAAATACCTCAATGGAACCATGAAACTGGAAAAGTTGTAAAATGCGATTACTGTAAAGACAGAGTGGATCAGGGGTTAGAACCTGCCTGTGTAACAAAATGTACAACAAAGGCATTGAAATTTGTTACTAAGCATCAAGAGCAAAAGAAAGAGATTTGTGAACTTTCGCATCAGTAACACTGCCATTGGCGGTGTAATTTAACTATCAAGGAGGTTAGGAAGTTGAAAAAGTATGTAAGTATTTTATCTGTATTGGTTTTGCTTTTAGGTTTTGTAGCCATTAGTTATTCTGCACCAGCAGAGATTCCTTCAGACACAACCGCAGCAGTAGCAAAAGGACAGACGAAGATAACTCTTGGTGGTGACATTCGTGTTAGAGGATTTGCTATAAAAAATGGAGAAGTTTTAGACAAAGAAAGTTATCCCACAACGAATGCTAATTCACCAAACCAGAATTATCTGGATTATCGTGTTCAACTAAAAATTAAAGCAGAAGTAAGTCCTAATACAACAGGATATATTATGCTTCAAAGTGGAACAGAGTCCCTGCCATATGTGATATATGGTTCACAACAGGGAGGTGCAAGAGGTGTTTATCAGGTAGGGAATACAAAAGAATCTCAGGTATGGATTCACACTGCATATATTCAGTATCAAGGAAGTGGTCTTCTTGGTGTTCCAGCAGGAATAAAGCTTGGAAGGGATATTATTATACTTGGTAATGGTCTATTTCTTTATCATGACAGATTGGGTGATGACCAGATTATGGCATATGTTCAACCACTTAAAGAGCTTACATTAGCTTTAGCAACTGTTAAATTCAGAGAAGGTAATTCAGACCTCAGTGATGATGCAACTGCTTATATTCTACTTGGTTCATACAAAGGGAAAAACTTTGAATTAAGTGCAGATGTAACATATATTGATGACCAAGGGAACAAAGATAGCACTGTAGATAGAGGTTATTCTAAATGGAAAATGAATTCTATTTTTGGAAAAGACTCTGATATTCATCTATGGAACTTTGGTTTAAGAGGCAATGTTGATGATATTGCAGGAACAGGCATTGGAGCAAAGGCAGATATAGAGCTTCAAACTGGGAAAATTTTAAACACAGCTTCAACATATTATGGAGGATATGAGCCCAAACTTAAAGGATGGGCAGGACTGGCAGGGCTAAACTACAAATTCAAGACAATACCTCTTACATTAAAAGCTGAATATCAGGTTGGTTCAGGACATGGTGACAGCAAAGACATTAAAGAGTATATTACAGCAATAGGTCGGCTTGAAAATGCCTATACTACATTTGTATATGAAAATTTTGCACGTTCTGCATGTGATTCAGCACTTGCAAGATATTCAAAAATGACTGGATTATGCAACACTCAGTATGTGATATTTGGTGGAGAAGGTAATATAACGAAAAGTTTGAGTGCCCAGCTTTATGGTTTCTGGATAAGAGCTAACAAGGCAGTAAACATTAATGGATACAAAGACAAAAGCAAGGATGTTGGCTATGAAGTTGATACAATGATAACCTACAAGATTGAAAAAAATCTTAAATACTGGATTGAAGCTGGATACTTCTGGCCCGGCGATGCATGGAAACTAAAGAATGGAAAAGACCCTGATAATGCATGGGCAATAAGACACAATATTATGGTTACATTTTAATTGCATAAGAGGGGATTCTTCCCCTTCGCAGCCCCTTCGCATAAGCTCAGGGCTTCGGCTCAGGGTCAGAATGACCATCACATTGTCACCCTGAGGCGAAGCCGAAGGGTCTCATGAAGGGATTCTTAGGTCGCTTGCGCTCCCTCAGAAGGCAAGGAGTGTGTAAGTTATACTGAACCCTTAGAAAGTGGACACAGGCAATTTGTAGAGGTTAAACTTTCTGAATATGCAGAGAGAAAATCTCTATAAAAGGGGAAAAATGTTGCATAGAGCTCTACGAATTGAAACCCTAAAAAGTGTCCACAAAAATGGGGTGCAGTACAAATGGTAGATGATATCATAGTAAGTATTTTTAATGTTTTATGGGTATGATACTTTGAAAGTTAGAAATATGGAGGGTTTATAACTGTGTCACTATTTGTGTCACTAACTTATAAGAAATCATACAAAGTACAGCAAAAATTGCCTTAGTAAAGTTATTGATTTTCCTGATGGTAAGGAATGATAAGAAATGGTAAAAAAGGCTTGGAGGGAATTGACGCGGAAGAGGTCGTGGGTTCAATCCCCTCCGCGCCTATTTTAAAATCAAGCATAAATTATATATTTATCACTCATGATACTGTTAATAATAGAAGCAACTACAGAAGTGAGGATTTCTTTATTTTAAATGCA
>Ga0272448_1006761_pt1 | contig 12304 bp, 8 predicted proteins | sample YNPCB0191_FD_202220 | JGI IMG/M metagenome (GOLD analysis project Ga0272448, IMG submission 202220) | Hot spring sediment microbial communities from Yellowstone National Park, WY, United States - YNP-CB-019-1 | ecosystem: Environmental > Aquatic > Thermal springs > Hot (42-90C) > Sediment... | reverse complement strand
CACTAGGGCTTCGGCCGACCCATCCGGGGCTGTAACCGAACCGGACAAACCCCGGAAGTCCCGTCAGATAGTACATGTTCCTGTGTCTCATCGATGTGTCTCCTTTCTAGTGCGATTTGCTCCTAGATGTTACTAACACCTACCGTTCCCGGACGGCACTCTTGCCTCCGCGTCCGTCAGGTAACTCAGACTACCTCGGCGTGAGCCTCTAGGAACCGGTCCATTTCGGCTCTGCGCTTTCGGATCAGAGCTGCCCAGTCGTCCAGGTGGCGCCGACCTTCCTCGGTGAGAGTGTAGCACCGCCTCGCCGGGCCGGCGCCTGAAGTGTCCCAGGTTGAAGTAACCATACCCATAGCCTCGAGCTGTCTCAGCGTCCGATAGACCGCTCCGGCGTCGAGTTCCGAGTCGGTCATGGCGAGCCGCTCTATTTCGGACATCAGGTTATAGCCGTATGCGCCGGGCCGATTCCTAATCGCCAACAGGACGACCGGCTCGATGAGCCTCGACAACCTGCCCATGCTGCACGAGCAGGGTGGTCCGCCGGGTCCGTGCCTATGGCAGAAGCGTTTGGTCAAGTAGCGCCTCCGGTGGGTATGTGTCTTTCACACTTACATGTATACCACACTCCACAACCAATGTCAACACGTGTTTTTCCGAGCTTGTTGCGATAGAGCACAACTGGCCGCGTTCTCGCTCGTCTGCGTGCTCAGTTGAGGAGCCGCAGACAGGCGAAAACGCTCGATTCCGTTCCTATCGCAACGGCCTATTTCCGGAGATACTTCGGTCTCTTGCGAATCCCGTCGTGCCGAACTCGATTCAGCACCTGCCCGCCCGCGCGACGGATATTGAATCAAGTTCAGCATGACTTGGGTCCGCGCTGTTCGCCCCCGCTAACCCAACCGATTTTCTCGATCGATCCGTTTGACAAATGCCGTCCGCATCCGTAGGATAGGCTCTGTCGCCACAAAGACCCAACCACCCGGAGGACGCGATGGACCCCACACATGCAAGCCGTGCTAGGACAATACTCGCCGTTGCGATTCTATGCCTGATCGCCGCGTCGTCGGCAGCGGCTCAGGCGGCGGGAGTAGTCGAGACCGAACTCCCAAACGGGCTCAGAGTGCTGATGAAAGAGTCTCACGCCGCGCCGGTCTTCACGGCGCAGGTATGGTTCAGGGTAGGCTCCCGCAACGAGCATACCGGAATCACGGGCATCTCACACATGCTGGAGCATATGCTCTTCAATTCCAGCAAGAACTACCGGAAAGGCGAGATCACTCGGCTGATTCGCGAGAAAGGAGGCATCGAGAACGCCGCCACCTGGACGGATTTCACCTACTATTGGCAACTCATCTCCAGCGAACACCTGGAGCTTTCACTCAAGACATTGGCCGAGCGCGTCGGCAACGCCCTGCTGCTGGATTCGGAGTTTCAGAAGGAGCGCACCGTAGTGCTTTCGGAAATGCAGGGGCGAGAGAACGAGCCGGAATGGGTCTTGTATCAGAATCTGACGGCGGCGGCGTTTCAGGCGCATCCGTATCAGTGGCCCGTGATCGGATGGAAGTCGGACGTCGAGAACATCACCCGTGACCAGTTGGCGGCCTATTACCATACCTACTACCACCCCAATAACGCGACGCTTGTGCTCGTCGGCGACTTCGATTCCAAGAAAGCCATGGCCTTGGTCAAGAAATACTTCGGCGGCAGGCCGGCGTCCAAGCTCCCGAGGCCGGTCTACACCGAGGAACCCAAGCAGCGCGGCAGGCGCGAGGTCGAAGTTCGACTGCAGGGGAGCGCGGAAAGAATCGAACTCGGATACCATATACCGGCTGTCGGGCACCCGGATACATACGCTCTGATGGTGCTGGATCAGATTCTCAGCGGTGGACGGTCGAGCAGGCTTTACCAAGCTTTGGTGGAAAAGCAGATCGCGACGTCCGCGTGGTCAAACGCCGACATCCGGCGCGATCCCGCGCTGTTTATGCTGGGTGCGACGGCCAGGCAGGGCGTCGAGCTTAGGGCGGTCGAAGCCGCTCTGGCGGCCGAAGTCGAGAAAGCGAAGTCCACCGTTCCGACCGACGAGGAAATGCAGGCCGCCAAGAACCAGCTTCGGGCCTATTTGATCTTTCAAAACGACAGCGTCTCCGACCAGGGCGAGCAGCTCGGCTACTACAACACCATAGCCTCGTGGCGCTATCTGGAGACGCTGATCCCCCGGATCAACGCCGTCACGCCCGAACAGGTCAGGGAGGTGGCCCGCAAGTATCTCGTCGAGGAGAACCTCACCTCCGCCCGGTTCCTCCCGACCGATGGTGCCGGCGGCGGTAGCGACTCGTCGAGCACTGCAGGCTTGGTTCACTTTTCCAAGCCGGGAAAGTGCCGCTATCGAGAAATGTTTGACTCGCTCCGGTCCGCTCCAGCTCCGACGAGAGAAGCCAATGTCGCGGCCAAACCCGCAACACGTACATCCAAACACGCGGCCGCGAAGCCCTACAGGGAGGTGCTCCCCAACGGCCTCGTATTGATTGTCCACGAAAACCACTCGAATCCGACGGCGGCCGTGGCCGGCAGCGTCAAGGCGGGAAGCTATTTCGACCCCCAGGGAAAGCGCGGAACCGCCGGTCTGGTCGCCGAGATGATAACCCGAGGCACACATACGCGATCGGCTCTGGACATCGCCAGGCAGACCGACTTCGTGGGAGCAAGCATAGACACATCCTCCGGAGTCGAGTCGGCGGAGTTCCAGGCGAAGTGTCTGGTCGAGGACCTCCCGATGATTCTGGACATCCTGGCGGACGAGCTGATGAACGCCTCGTTCCCGGATGACCAGTTCGAGAAAGCGAAGGGAGAGGCGCTGTCTCGCCTCGAGCAGAGCAAGGAATCTCCGGAGGAGCGAGCGTCACGCGCGTTCTACAATGCGGTTTTCCCCGCCGGCCACCCGTATCACTCGCTGACTTTCGAGGAGGCTGAGGCGAACCTGAAGGCGATCACTCGAGAAGATCTTATTGCGTTCCACAAGGCGTACTACCGCCCCGACACCACGGCGATCGTGATCGTGGGAGACGTGAAGGCTGCGGAAGCGGCGGAGCTCGTGAGGCGCCGCTTCGGCGAATGGAGGGCCGAAGGTCCCGCGCCCGTAATCGAGATTCCGACCATCCGGCCCGGGAAAACTCCGGCGGAGATCGTCGTCCCGATGCAGGACAAGAGCGAGGTCAGAGTGCTCTTGGGGCATGCTCTGGGAGTCAGGCGCGGAGACCCGGATTTCTACGCCGTCCGCATAATGAACCAGATACTCGGGGGCGCGGGCGCGCTCGCAAGCCTGCTGGGCGAGGAGATCAGGGAGAAACGAGGGCTGGCGTATGACGTCTACTCGACGTTCGATGCGGGTCTGGGCGCCGGCCCGTGGTATGCTTCCCTCGGCACAGGTCCCAAGAACGTCGACGAGGCGCTGAAAGCCCTGAAGAACGTAATCGCCGCGTTCAGAAACAACGGCCCGACAAGGAAGCAGTTCGAACAGGCCCGGGAGTTCATCATAGGCGTGTTTCCGATCGCGTTGGAGACCAACGCCGGCCTGGCGCATGCGCTGCTCAACGCCGAGTTCTACGGCCTGGGAATGGATTATCTTGCGAACTATGCCGAGATATATCGTTCGGTGACGTTCGAGCAGGTCAAAGCAGCCGCCCGGAGATACCTGCATCCGGAATCCGCGACTCTGGTCGTCGCCGGGCCGCAGGTCAAGTAACGCTGCCGGAGCGTTGCGCCGGACTGTGCCGTCCGGGCATTACTTCGCCTTGTTCCAGATCTCGTCCATCTCCTCGAGAGTCATCTGGTTGATGTCGCGGCCGGTTTCGCGTGCGCGTTCCTCGATCCGACCGAAACGGTAGACGAACTTCTTGAGCATATCGCGCAGGGCCTCTTCCGGGTCGATCTCGGCCCGGCGCGCGATGTTCACCACAGTGAACAACAGGTCCCCGATCTCGCCCTTGATCTCGGCGGAATCGCCGCGCTCAACCGCTTGTTCGAGCTCGGCGACCTCCTCTTTGAGCTTGTCGAAGATCGCGTGTATGTCCGGCCAGTCGAAGCCGGTGCGAGCGGCCTTCTTGCTTAGCTTGGCCGCGCGCATCAAGGCGGGCAAACTCTGCGGAACGCCGTCTAGGACCGATTCTCGCTCGTCATAGCCCGGCTCGCAGCGCTTGATGCGTTCCCAGTTGTGCAGAACCTCGTCGACGCCCGAGACCTGGGTGTCGGCGAACACGTGAGGATGCCGGCGATGCAGCTTCTCCCGGATGGTTCGGCAGACGTCGGCGATGTCGAAACGGCCCGACTCGCTCGCCATCTGAGCATGTAGGAGAACTTGCAGCAGGACGTCGCCGAGCTCGTCCCGCACCCGGTCCGTGTCGCCGCTTTCGATCGCCTCGACAAGTTCGTAGACCTCTTCTATGGCGAATCGCTTCAGCGATTCGTGCGTCTGCGCGCGATCCCACGGGCAGCCCTCCGGCGAGCGCAGCTTCGCTACGGTTTCGACCAGTCTCTCGAACTCATCCGACACTCTCTTGCTCATCGCCTCACCCCGGCCTCCGACGGCCGGCCGGCTATTCCGCGCGCAGGAACACCGTCTCGCACGGCAGTTCCTGCAGGAGCTCCATCGCGATCGTCTGGGCGGTGTGGTAGTCTCCAGCGGCCTCGCGCCTCACTCCGACAACGGCCAGGTCGAAGCCGCCCGAGCCTATGAGGCGCAGGCAGCCGTGTATCGGGTCGCGCACGCGCTCCGTTGTCGTCTGAACCCTGACCGAGTATCTCCTGCCGATTCGCGCGACTTCCTTTGCGCAATCGGAGGCCGCAGCCTCCGCATCCGGCTTAGGCGCGTCGATGGGCTCGCTCCGAGGAACGGGAATCATGTAGATGACCGTGACAAGCCCGCCGCCGGACACCAGCTTACACGCGTGCTCGACGGCGTGCTCCCACGCACCGACAGCCGGCACTACCGCGTCCATTACGGGGCGGTCGGCTTGTTCCGGAGCGCCTTTCACGAGCGATAATTCGAAGTCGGCGGTTTCTTGAAGCGCCATCGCCTCCGATTCGTCCGCTCGCGGATCCTCTTTCCGGCCCGGATCTATCGACAAGACCGCGAAGTTTGCTTCCAGCCGCCGCACGAACTCGAGCAGGCCGCCGCACTCGGACCTGACGCGCTCGACGTGTGCAAAACACTTGAGTCCGGTTTCCCTGACCAGTCCTTTGGCCTCCTCCATCCTCGACTGTCCCGCCGCTTCGCGTTCCGGCAGCGGCGTGTTCAGAGGCAGGTTGCGCGGCACCTTGATAAGATCAACCAGGTGGATCTCGCAGTTCTCGCCGACCGCCAGCTTGTCGGCGAAATAGACCGCTCTGCGCCAGTTTCCGACAATCGGTGCGACGCCCGCGATGCGCGCCTTGCCGCGCTGCGGAGTGACCTCCACGAGGCTCAGGGCGCGCCGCGCCTCATCGACCGTGGCCGCCACCGGAAGCTGCGCCCGCACGGCCGGCACCGTTTTTCCGATCTCGAGGAGCTCTTCGGACAGTTCAGCCACAATGATTCGCGCGTTGTGCGACGTTATGTACTTGATGGCGTCGGCGAAGGTCTCGGCCCCTTTCGGAGTGATGCTGGTCAGGCCGGAGCAATCGATGATAATGCCTGTCGGGTGATTCTCGAGCAGGAGCGCGGCCGCGGCCTGGATCGCCGGCCAGATGTTGCTCCTGATCTCACCGCGCAGGGTTATCGTATCCTCCCGAGCTTCTATTATCACAGGCTCTACTTCTCCAGGTAGTAGCGGACGTTCGTGACCACCAGATCTCTGCGCAGCATAAGCGCCAGTTTGAGCATCAGGCCGGACTGGTTGTGCAGCAGCTTGTGCCAGAACTTCGCCGGCACGAACTCGGGCAGCACGACGGTCACGATGTGGTCAGGCCGTTCTTTCTTGACCTCTTCCAAGTACTTGATTGTGGGACCGATTACCGACCTATATGGAGATTCGAGTATGACCAGCGGTATACCCAGACCGTATCTCTCCCAGCGATCTCGGATCAGCGCCGTTTCGTTGGGGTCGATTTCGATGTAAAGTGCGCGGCAGTCGTGGGAAAGCGAGGCGGCATACTCCAGCGCCTGCAGGATTCCCTTGTGTATGCCCGCAGCAAGAACGATAGAGGTGGACTTGATCCGCCTTGGGGGCTGCGGCTCGGTGATACGCAGCTGCTCGCCCAACTCGCGGTAGTGCTGGTTGATCTTCAGCAGAACGAAAACGATAGCGGGGATAAGAAGCAGCACGATGTAAGCGCCGGTCGGCACGCGCAAGAACCAAATCGGAATGACCGGCCCGGCTTTGAACTTTACGACCGCAACGACCAGGGCGACAATCCCCGTCGCGCAAGCTCCGAACAGGCTTATGCCGGAGTACAGCTTCCATCCGGGATGCTTGAGCCTCCGCTGCCTCAAACACATGCTGAACTGGGAGAGCGTGAACGATATGAAAACGCCGATGGCATACAGCGGAATCAGCGCGTGCGTGTCGCCCTTGAAAACGACTATCAGTACGGCGGCAAGAGCACTCAAGGCCAGGATGCCGTTGGTGAAGACCAGGCGGTCACCGACGTTCGCGAGCTGCCTGGGAGCGAATCGATCCCGCGCCAGAATCGAGCTTAGCCTGGGGAAATCCTGGAACGCGGTGTTGGCGGCGAGTATGAGGATGGCGGCGGTCATTGTTTGTATCAGGTAGTAGAACCAGCCGCGTCCGAACACGCCCCGCGCGATCTGCGAAACCACCGTCTCCGGAGCCCGGTGGATCGGCTCGACACCGGCAACGATCTCCGACGGCACGGCGTGATAAGCTTTGGCCAGCACAGAGATGCCGATGAATAGAAAACCCAGTATGCACGCCATGTAGACCAAAGTGGCGGCAGCGTTTTTGGATTCGGGCGGCCTGAAGGCCGGGATGCCGTCGGCGACCGCCTCGGTCCCCGTCATGGCGACGCATCCGCCGGCGAAGGCTCGAAGTATCAGCCACCAGAAGGCCAGCCCGACTATGATCATGGAGCCGAGACAGAAGATGAAACCGTACGTGGGTATGGCGAACAGCGTTCCGGACTCGCGCAGCCCTCGCAGGTTCATGAGAGCAACGAGAGCTATAGCTCCTACGCCGAGAAGAACCCGGTCGCCCGCCAGGCTCGGAACCGCGGAGATGATCGCGGCGACTCCAGCGGCAATGCTCACGGCGACGGTCATGACGTAGTCGGTCAGCAAAGCCGCCGCGGCAACAAGTCCCGCGACCGTGCCGAGATTCTCGCGGGTGACTATGTACGCTCCGCCGCCCTGCGGGTAAGCGTATATCGTCAGCCTGTACGAGACCACGACGATTCCCAGCAGAACGACAATCGCCAGGGTTATCGGCAGCACCTTCTGCCAAGCCATCGCGCCGGCCCCGGCCAGAGCAAACGCGAGGAGGATTTCCTCAGTCGCGTAAGCGTTGGACGACACCGCATCCGACGCGAACACGGGCAGCGCCAAGAACTTGGGCAGTTTCTCGTGTTTCTGACGGGCGGTTTCCAGCGGACGGCCGAACAAGAGCCGCTTGATCAGAGCGAACACCGCATCGCTCCCTTCACCGTTCACTTTTCCACATAGTATCGGGCATTTGTAACCACAATATCGCGCGTCAGCAACAGTGCCAGCTTCAGGAACAGACCCGATTGGTTGTGCAGCATCTTGTGCCACCATTTCTTGGGCACAAACTCGGGCAGCACCACGGTGACGACTTGGTCGCGGCGCTCTCTCTTCGCTTCCTCAAGATATCTTATCACGGGACCCACAAGAGACCGGTACGGCGACTCAAGTATCACCAGCGGCACCCCGAGGCCGAACTTCTCCCATCTGTCGCGAATCAGAGGAGTTTCGCTCGGGTCGATCTCGATATACAGACCACGGCAGTCGGGAGAAAGCGTGCGGGCATACCTAAGCGCCCGGACTATCCCCTTGTGGATCCCCGCCACAAGCACGACGGCGGTCGAGGTGAGCTCCATCGGTCCTGCCAGATCTGCCTCCGTCAGGCGGAGTTGATTGCCCAGTTCGATATAATGCTGATGAATCTTGTGAAAGACAAAGACGAGCGACGGTATGAACAGCACCACCATCCAAGCCCCATGTGCGAACTTCGCGCCCGCGATTACCAAGGCAACGATTCCGGTCGCGAACGCCCCGACTCCGTTGATTACGCAATGAACGCGCCACCCGGACTCTCTTAGCCGCAGATGCCTGACCACCATCCCGGTCTGTGAGAGTGTGAAGGTGACAAACACCCCAACCGCATACAGCGGTATCAAGTGATGCGTATCGCCGTGAAACATTACAATCAGGCCCATCGCCGCCGCAGCCAAAACGACAATGCCGTTGGAATAGACCAACTTGTCCCCCAAATTGCCGAGTTGCCTTGGGGCAAAGCGGTCCCGCGCGAGGATCGAGCTGAGCCTCGGGAAGTCCTGGAAAGCAGTGTTGGCCGCGAGAATGAGTATCGCGGCCGTTGCATACTGAGTCACGTAATAAAACCAGCCCCGCCCAAACACGCCTCGAGCGATCTGCGATACCACGGTCTCGTGGGGCGCGGGCATCACGCGGTAGACGTGCGCGAGAAAGGTCAGGCCCAGGAAAAGCGATCCGAGGATTGCGGCCATCCAGGTGAGCGTGGTCGCCGCGTTCCTCGATTCGGGCGGCCTGAACGCGGGAATGCCGTTTGCCACTGCCTCGGTACCGGTCATCGCTGAGCAGCCACCTGCGAACGCGCGCAAGACCAGAAAAAGACTAAGCGGCTGCGAGGCAACGACCGGATGTCCCGGTGGGATCGCGTGGTCCAAGGGAGTCCGTGTGATGACCTTGAAAAGCCCAACGGCTATGGTGAGGTACAGCGTTCCGATAAACACATATGTCGGCGGAGCAAACAGCCAACCCGATTCGCGAACACCACGCAGGTTTGCGAAAGCTACCAGCCCGACAAACAACACCCCCAGCAGGGCCTTCTCGTGAACCAACTGCGGATAGGCCGAGGTGATGGCCGCCACGCCCGCCGCTACGCTTACGGCAACCGTCAGGACGTAGTCCGTCAGCAGCGAAGCCGCCGCCACCAGGCCCGGGTACACCCCCAGGTTCTCCTTGGTGACGGTGTAACTGCCGCCCCCGGCGGGGTATGCCAAAATCGTCTGCCGATAGGACGCCGCCACAATGGCCAGAAGTGCCGCGATTGCCGCAGCTATCCCCTGCGCCGCACCCCAAGCCGCTGCTCCGACTACCGACAGGGCCAGTAGAATTTCCTCCGTCGCATAGGCAACCGAAGACAGCGCGTCGGATGCAAAAACCGGCAACGCGAGAAACTTCGGCAGGCGCTCGTGAATCTGCCGCGACGTCGGTAGTGGCGCACCGAAAAGCAGCCGCCGGAACACTGCCAACAACGTCGAGACCTCCCAAAAAGAGTCACCAGGAAAGCGCTCTCCTGGTGACCGCCACTATAAGTCTAGCACTCGACGCGGCAAATGTCCAAGCGGTTTCGATAGGCCGTTGCGATAGGAACGGAATCCAGCGTTTTTGCCTGTCTGCGGTTCCCCAACTTCGATGGGCAGGGGTATGCTACCCCTGTCCGTGATTCCCTGGGCATTCTGCCCTCTGATCACTTATCGCAGTCTGCGCGCCCCGCCGCGGGCGGCACGCCCGGGCAACTCGGGTCCGGAGTAACATACTCCGGACCATCAGGGTTCCCGCACCATACAAGGATGGTCCTAGACATGCATGTCCTGGACCGGCATTTCGGGGACATCCATGTCCGGCCTACCGTGCCGGCGCCGGGTGCGGTTCCGAGCATGGATGCCCTCGAAACCTGCGTCCGGAGCATGGATGCTCCGGACGATCAGGGTCCGGAGTAACATACTCCGGACCATCAGAGACGGGCGAGAACGCGGCCGATTGTGCCCTATCGCAACAAGCTCGTTTCGAATGCAAGAAGTCGGTCTTGCGCCGCCGTCAATCCCGGGGGACCCCAACCGCACCGGCCGGCCCGCCGGATCGAAGCGAAAAGCAGGGAATCAATCCAGGCCTTTCCACAAACCGGGGCACGGGTCTAGGCCGCCGCGGTCGTAGACCAGGCAGTTTATGCCGCGCCGCTTGCACTCCGCCGCGCGGTCGCAGTTCACGGGAAGAAGCTTAACCTCTGCGTGGACCATATCGGGCATCGTAACGGTTGACTGGATCACTTCCAGCCGGACCATCATCTTCCGAATCTCGCAGAACTCGAAGATCGTCCTTTTCTGGTATTTCTCCGTCACGGCCGACTCACTCGTCCCGCCATTTGAGCGTTATCCCGAGGAACGTATTCGGGTCTCCCAGCGCCAGTTCATAAGCCTTTGCGGCCTGCGACGCCGGGTAGACCGCGGTGATAAGCGGTTCGATGGCCAGCCGCCCTTCCGCCAGCATTCCCAGCACCGCATCTTCGCCCTCGTAGGAACACGGGAAAATCATTTTGACGCGTTTCAGGTGGGCCGGGTGGAAATCGAACGACACGCGCCCCGGATACCAACCCTGCCAGACTATCTTTGCGCCCCGCCTCGCTAGTTTGACGCACCAATCGATTAGCTCGGTCTTGCCGGTCGTCTCGACTACGACATCGGCCCCGTCCGGCTTAATCTCTCTTACCGCCTCTTCGAGCTCGGTGCTGAGGTCCGCAACGTCGCAGCTATACTCGCGCGCGAGGTCGATTCGCGTCTGGGCGAGGTCCGCGCCGACAACCCTTGCGCCGCGAGTGCGTGCGATTTGGGCGAATCCTTGGCCGATCAAGCCCAGGCCCACGACCGCCACCAGGTCTTCGGAATCCACGCCGGTCTGCCGAACCCCGCGATAACCCACCGCGAACAGCTTGGCAAGCGAAGCCGCCTTCAGCGAGACCCCATCCGGCACCCTAACCACGGCCGCCGCCGGGCTCACGGATCGGCTTGTATGTCCGCCCCAACCGTAGTGAATATCCGGCGGCAGTTTGGTCCGCTGACAGTTGACCCGATCTCCGACCGATACCCCTTTCGCATTCGGGCCGACGTAGGACACGACGCCGGACTGCTGATAGCCCGGCACACAGGGAAAGGCGGTATCCACCAATCGCTCGCCGCGCAGAATCCAGCCTTCCGTGCCGACGCTGATGCCGGTGTAGACGTTCTCTATGATCACGTCGTCTTCAGCAGGCTCCGGCAGCTCAATCTCTCGAAGCGCCACCTTTCGCGGTCCCTCAAACACGACCGCAGTCGCAGACAGGTTCATCTTGTCCTCCACGAAGCTCCCGCGCCGGGTGTCGGTCGTTCCCGCCGCCCAACGCGACTAGACCCTTCCAAGCTCGCGCAGTCGCTGCGCCAGTTCGGGCATCTTGGGCAGAGCGTGTGCAAACAGCATTTTGTATGACTTGCAGAAGTAGCTGGGCTCGGTCAACTCGCCCCCGAGGACGATGCGATGCTTCTGGCAGCCGCCGTGGCACCAGGGCAGATACTTGCACGTCTCGCATACCTCACCGTGCTTGCCCTTCGCCTGCGCGAACTCCTCCAATCGTTCCGAGGCGACGATCTCGGCAAGCGGCGTCTCGAGCATATTCCCCAGCCGCCATCCCGCGGTGACGAAGAAATCGCACGCGAACACGTCGCCGTTGTGCTCGATCACGACATAACTGCCGCAGCGTTCAGTCACGGTGCAGGTTCCGGGCGTCATCCCGAGTTCGCGCGCAAGCAGGTCGTCGAAGTCCCGAACCGAGGTGTTGGGGAAGTCCTCCACCCACCGGTCGAAAACAGCAACCAGGAACTCGCCGAACGCCTCGGGCGTGATCGAGAACGGCGCCGCCTTGCCCTTTCCTCCAGGTTCGACGCACGGCACAAACTGCAGAAAAACGAAATCATTTGCCTTGAAAAAGTCCCACACCGCGTCCGGTTCCTTGACGTTGACGTCGTTCACCAGCGCCAGTATGTTGAACTCGACGCCGTAGTCACGCAGCAGCTTCGCGGTGTCCATCACACGGCGGTGAGTTCCCTTGCCCGACGCGTCTCTGCGGTAGTGATCGTGCAGACGCGCCGGGCCGTCGATCGATAGCCCAACCAGGAAATTGTATTCCGCAAAAAAGCGCGCCCAGTCGGCCGTCAGGAGCGTTCCGTTTGTCTGGAAGGCGTTCGCGACCGACGTTCCCGGCGCGCCGTACTTGATCTCCAGCTCGACCGCTTTCTTGTAGAAGTCCAGACCCATTAGCGCGGGCTCGCCTCCCTGCCAGGA
>Ga0272448_1006760_pt1 | contig 12306 bp, 10 predicted proteins | sample YNPCB0191_FD_202220 | JGI IMG/M metagenome (GOLD analysis project Ga0272448, IMG submission 202220) | Hot spring sediment microbial communities from Yellowstone National Park, WY, United States - YNP-CB-019-1 | ecosystem: Environmental > Aquatic > Thermal springs > Hot (42-90C) > Sediment... | reverse complement strand
CAAGCGCCCTCCCGCAGGAGAAAGCACGCGACCATTCAACTGGAGAAGGCTGCCTAGGAGACCACCAGACAACATCATACGAGCAGAGCAGCACCAAACCTTTTTACACACTCCGGAAGGAGTAACCTGAGGCAACGCGTTTCGTTGACGAAACGGGGCCGGACGTGGTATCATTTTGAGGTTCGTTAGCATACACCGCTTCCGACCGTCATGTAGGTGTCCTTTGAAACTGAAGTTGTATACTGTCCGCTTTTCGACGAGCTCGGGATGAGAGGCAATTTCAGGATTGCGTGCATCGCTAAGGATAGTTAAGCTGCTGATGATTGCGGCTAATGTGCATCTAGCACAGGCTACTTTGGCGAAGGAATGCAAAGGATAGCACGATGGGTTGACGAGGCGGGAAGATTAACCTAACAAGGGAGGATGTTGACTTGCCGGCAATTACAATGAAGGAACTGCTGGAAGCGGGAGTCCACTTTGGTCACCGGACTCATCGCTGGAACCCCAAGATGAAGAAATACATCTATGGGGGTCGTAATGGAATTTACATTATCGATCTTCACCAAACCCTCAAACTCTTCGAAGACGCTCGCAAATTTATTCAAGATGTAGTCGCAAACGGCGAGGTTGTTCTGTTTGTGGGGACTAAGAAGCAGGCGCAGGAGGCCGTCGAGAGCGCTGCTAAGCAATGCGGAATGTACTATGTTAACCAACGCTGGCTTGGCGGCATGCTCACTAACTGGCGAACTATTCAAACGCGAATAGCCAGACTTAAAGAACTCGAAAAGATGGAGAGCGACGGAACTCTTGACCAGCTTCCCAAAAAAGAAGCCGCAAAGCTGAGGGAGGAACGCGAAAAGCTGGAGCGTTTCCTGGGCGGTGTTAAGGACATGCCTAAGCTGCCGGGGGCAGTCTATATTGTAGACTTGAAAAAGGAGCGCATTGCCCTTCTGGAAGCTCGGAAGCTCGAAATACCGGTTGTGGCTATAGTAGATACGAATTGCGATCCGGACGAGGTAGACTATGTAATTCCCGGAAACGACGACGCTATTCGAGCGATAAAGCTCATTTCCGGCAAGATCGCCGAAGCAATTGCTGAGGTTAAGCCGGTGACCGAAGGTGAAGAAGCTCCGGAAGTGAAAGAGGGCGAGGAAGAGTTCGTAACCGAAGAAGAGGAAAAGCCCGAGGCGGAAGCCGAGATAGCGGAGGATGAAGAGGAAATCTTTATCGACGCTGAAGAGTTTGTGACTGTCGAGTCCGCACCGGCCGAAGAGGAATTCGAAGATACCGCCGAGGATTTTGAAGATTTCATCGAGGAGGAATAACCGGATGGCAATAACTGCCGAAATGGTTAAAAAACTAAGAGAGCAGACCGGAGCCGGTATGATGGACTGCAAGAAGGCACTACAGGAAACCGGCGGTGACTTCGAAAAGGCCACAAAAATCTTGCGTGAGAAGGGTGTGGCTGTTGCAGCAAAACGCGAATCTAAGATTGCAACCGAAGGTGTCATCGGCTGCTATGTACATATGGGCAATCAGATAGGCGTGATGGTTGAGCTCAACTGTGAAACGGCTCCTGTGGCTAAGACAGACGAGTTCCAGCAGCTCGCCAAAGATATAGCGATGCATATTTCATGGAGCGATCCTCAATATCTGCGACGCGAGGACATACCGGAAGAAGTGCTGGAACAGGAGCGCGAAATACACAGGCAGTGGGCAATCAAAGAAGGCAAGCCGGCTCAAGTAATCGACCGAATTGTAGAAGGTCGAATGAAGGAGTTTTACTCGAGAGTTTGCCTCCTGGAACAGCCGTTTATCAAGGATGAGGAAATGACCATCCAAGATCTGATTCACAGCGTAATAGGCAAAGTTGGCGAAAAGATTGAAGTCGCCAGGTTTGTAAGATATCGCGTTGGAGAAACGGCGCGTGAGTGAGACTCAACTTAAACGACCGTATAAGTGGAGCAGAGTTCTTCTGAAGTTATCGGGGCAGGCGTTTTCAGGAAATGAAAAGCTGGGCATCTGCCCCGAGACAGTACTGTCCTTAGCCGAAGACATCAAAGCGGTGCATGAGGCTGGGGTAGACATTGCAGTTGTCATTGGCGGAGGGAACATTATCCGCGGTGAAGCCGCTTCAGGCTGCGGGATGGACCGTGCGACAGCAGACTATATGGGCATGCTCGCAACTGTAATCAATGCCCTGGCACTGCAAGACGCCATAGAGAAACTAGGGCTGGAGACACGGGTTCAGACAGCTATAGAGATGAGGGCGGTTGCTGAGCCGTTCATACGCAGACGAGCGATCCGCCATTTGGAAAAAGGACGGGTTGTCATACTTGCTGCAGGCACAGGTAACCCATACTTCACTACAGACACAGCCGCTTCGCTGCGGGCCTTGGAAATTCATGCTGAGGCGGTCTTGAAAGCAACCAATGTTGACGGGGTCTACACATCTGACCCCAAGAAAGACAAGAGCGCGGTGAAGTTGGACGAGGTTACGTATATGGAAGCAATCAGTCGTAATCTGGGAATTATGGACCTGACTGCTTTCACATTGTGCATGGAAAACAACCTGCCGATTGTGGTATTCGACATAACCAAGAGAGGCAACATTACCAAGGCTGCACTTGGCGAAAAGATAGGTACTCTCGTCCATTCCGGCACGAGTGGGGGTCAAGAAGTATAAGGTCAAAAGCGTTAATAAGAGTGGATAGCGTTTTGTGCAAATCGCTTCCACACTTTTGGACTTTCCTCACTTTTTGACTAAGGAGGGCTGCATTGACGGCTGAAGTCATTAAGGACGCTGAGCGACGCATGCAAAAGGCTGTAGAGGTTGCCCAGCACGACTATGCAACCATAAGAACTGGAAGAGCGAATCCGATGGTGTTGGAAAACATCAAGGTGGACTACTACGGCACTCAGGTCCCGCTCAACCAGTTGGCGGGTATATCGGTGCCAGAGCCTAGGCAGCTATTGGTTACTCCCTGGGATCGCAGCCAGATAAACGCTATTTTAAAAGCGATTCAAGCATCGGATATCGGTATGACGCCGATGAGTGATGGCAATGTTATCCGGCTGAACGTACCTCCACTGACTGAGGAGCGTCGGAAAGAACTTATAAAGATGCTTCACAAAAAGGCCGAAGAGCATAAGGTGGCTATTCGAAACATTCGCCGAGATGCAAACGAAGAGTTGAAGGCCCAGCAGAAAAAAGGTGAGATCACGGAGGACGATCTCAGACGAGAGCAGGAAGAAACGCAAAAGCTCACAGATAAATACATCGCCGAGATAGATAAGTTGACAGCGGCAAAGGAAGCGGAGCTTAAAGAGGTATAATCCGGAAGAAATTTAGCGTCAAATATGAGTTCTTAGTCGGCCGTCAGCAGTCGATAGCTGTCATTCTGAGCAGGCTTGTGTTTATTGTCTTGCAATTCTTACAAGTTCAGTGTGACAGGGCAATGACTAGTGACGGCTGATTGCATAAAGGTATCAACGCAAATGCCTTCGACGGCAAACATTGAGATTGATCCGACTCGCATTCCACAGCATGTGGCGATCATAATGGACGGCAACGGCCGTTGGGCTCGCGGTAGAGGATTGCCGCGTCTAGAAGGTCATCGCCAAGGTTATAAAACGCTAAAGAATATTGTGATTGCCGCCGCTCAACTCGACGTGAAAGCACTCACCGCTTATACGTTTTCGTCCGAGAATTGGCGAAGACCTCAAGCTGAAGTTAAGGGTCTAATGAAGCTTATACGCTTCGCTGCTAGGGCTGAGCTTGAAGAAATGAAAAGAGAGGGCGTGCGAATAGTAGTCAGCGGTCGATTTCACGAGCTGCCGAAGCCGGTTCGTGAACAACTCAACCAAGATATCGAGGCCACAAGGTACAATAACCGCATCATCTTAAACATCGCCGTCAACTACGGAGGACGAAACGAGATAGTCGATGCAGCACGGGCGGCCGCAAAAGAAGTTGCGGAAGGCAGGATTACGCCTGATGAGATCGATGAGAGCCTTCTGTCGAGTCTTATGTATCATCCCGAGTTGCCAGACCCTGATTTGTTGATTCGCACTGCCGGTGAGCTAAGAGTATCGAATTTCCTGCTTTGGGAGATAGCATATACTGAAATCTACGTCACTAATACGCTATGGCCTGATTTTACAAAAGAAGATTTGATAAAGGCCATCGCCGACTACCAGCACCGCATTCGGAAATACGGTAAGATAGTCGATCAGGTTGAAAGTCGAGGTAGCTAGTCGCCCAAATGCCGCTCAACATTTCTGTTCTCGGCTCTACTGGATCTATCGGCACACAGGTGCTGGACGTTGTAAAGCGGCTCGGACGAGAACGCATTCGAGTAGTCGGTCTTGCTGCACAATCAAATGCCGATCTGTTAATACGCCAAGCACTCGAGTTCGAGCCAGTGGCGGTGTGTATTGGGGACGAATCGGCTTTTGATCGGGTAAGCGAAGCGCTTGCGCCAAGAGGGATAACTGTAACTGTGGGCTCGGTCGGCTTTGATCAGCTTGCTGTTCTGCCAAAAGCTGATAGAATAGTAGTGTCGGTTGCAGGAACGCCAGGTTTGTCTCCCACACTTTGTGCGATAGAAGCCGGAAAGGACGTGTGCCTGGCTAGCAAAGAAGTCTTGGTTGCTGCAGGACACTTGGTAATTGAAGCAGCGCAGCGGAAAGGCGTTGCAATACTCCCCATTGACAGTGAGCATTCGGCCATATTTCAGTGTGTTCAAGGAGAAAACCCAGCACAAATTGAGCGAATTATTCTGACTGCATCTGGCGGACCTTTCCGCGACAAGTCGAAGAGCGAGCTGGGAGGCGTAACTGCCGAGGAAGCTCTTGCCCATCCGACGTGGAAAATGGGCAGGAAAGTAACCATTGATTCGGCCACGTTGATGAACAAAGGGCTCGAAATAATCGAAGCTAAGTGGCTGTTCGGAGTCGAACCTGATCGAATTGAGGTTGTAATTCACCCGCAAAGTATCGTTCACTCGTTGGTGCGATATTGCGATGGATCAACTATTGCTCAACTTGGACTACCGGATATGCGATTGCCTATTCAGTACGCGCTGCTTTATCCGGAGCGAGTAGACACGGGGCTGCCACGGCTTGATATACTCAAAGCGAAAGCGTTGACATTCGAACCGGTCGATTTGGACAAGTTTGAATGTTTGGCGCTTGCAATGGAAGCTGCGAAGGTTGGCGGAACGCTTGCGGTAGTGATGAATGCGGCGGATGAAGTCGCGGTAGAGCTTTTTCTACGCGGAATGATAGGTTTTTTGGACATAGCAAGGGTAGTGCGTGAGACAATGCGATTGCATTCGCCTAAACCATTCCCCTCAATTGAAGAGATAGTCGCAACGGATGCGAATGCGCGGCAGACTGCTAGGGAAATTGCTGGAGTCGCACATTAGTAGTTTTTTTGAATTTCCGCTCGATTGGAGTCTGTTTTGGTTCTGGAAACGGCTATAGCACTGGTTTTCATATTTGCGGTACTCGTAATGTTTCACGAACTCGGGCATTTTATCGCGGCTCGAGCTGTCGGTATACGAGTAGAGGAGTTCGCGTTCGGATTTGGACCTAAGCTCATGCGTCTGTTCAAGCGCGGCGATACGGAATACACGATTCATCCCGTACCGCTCGGGGGATTTGTCAAGCTTGCCGGGATGGAACCTGGTGAAGAAGACATACCTGACGGATTTCAGGCGCAGGCTCGTTGGAAGCGTGCACTAGTGATATTTGCGGGTCCGTTTGCAAGCTTTGTGCTTGCTGTAGTTGTGTTCCTGTTTGTGGGCGTTTACTTTGGTTTTCCTGATCTCACAAAGCCAGCCAACAGAGTGGGAATGGTGAATCCTGAGACGGAGGCAGCTCGCATAGGTCTAAGGGCTGGTGATTGGGTAATCCGAATCGACGGCACCCGTATAACCAACGGAAGGCAGATGACCGACATTATCCACGCAAGTCCTGGTAAGGAGATAAGACTTGTAATAAAACGTGACGGTCGAAGGATAGTAAAGGTCGGGACAGCACAGTGGATGATCAGCTACCTAGGGGCGTCGTGGTCGTTTATGCTGACAAATCATGCGAAGGTAGAGGGTGTCTTTGACAATTCGCCGGCTAAGAGGGATGGCATTCAGCCGGAAGACGAGCTCGTCGGCATTAATGGTCGCAGGATAATCGGTGGACGCGACATGGTCGATGCGATCGAAGCCGCTCGCGATACGGAAGTAACAATAGAGCTGATGAGAAACGGCAGACCCGTCACAGTTAAGGCAAAACCGAACATCGAATGGGTTAGGTTTGCGGGAGTAAAGTGGGGATTCCCGGGAGCAATAGCGCAGGAAGATGTGAGCAAAATTCGACGAGGCGATAAACTGCTAAGCGTCAACGGTAGGATAATTAAGTCGGGTCGAGAACTCGCTTCAATAAGTCAGAGTTTGGGTTACAGCAGTGCTGTTAAAAAAACGCCGGATTCGAAATTAAGATACATAGAATTGAAATTGCGGCGGACCGATAAGTTCAAAGCCGTAAAGACTGTAACCGTGCGGGTTAAAGATTCTCAGTCTCAGGTAGAGATCGGCTACTACGATGCCATTGGTTTGCTCGGATTTCTTCCGGAGCCTACACTTGTAAGAGCCGGAATCGGCGAGTCCGTTGCACGCGGATTGAGTGACACCGGCCAAAAAGCTCTTTTTCTAATCCGAGTACTCACAAGCAAAGAGATAAAAGAAAGCGTTGGCGGTCCTTTGATGATTGCCAGCGTTACTAGATCGGCAGTAGCACTGGGACCTTATTGGATACTTTCGACTCTTGCAGGCTTGAGCTTGAGCCTCGCTTTTATAAACCTCATTCCAATTCCGATTCTTGACGGCGGCCATCTCATGATAATCGCTGTTGAGACAGTTCGCAGGAAACGACTTACAAAGGAACAAATGCAAGTTGTGCAAGCGATCGGATTGGCAATGATCGCGTTATTGTTCGTGGTTGTGATGCTCGCAGACATAGCTAAATTTGCAGGAGGCAAGGTGCCGCAGTAGTAAAGCGTTCTAGCCTGAATAGGAGGTTGGTTAACTTGTCTGTTTCGCATCGGCCTGTTAACGAGACTTGAGACAAGTTATCCTGTTTATCTCTGACTTTAATACGCTGATGGGGCAGGATCTCCAGATCCTGCCCCATCTATGCGTTAAGAGCGGCAAAGGTCCTGCCTATTCTTATCTGATATCGGCCTGCATTCTTATCTTGACCACGCGCTTATTCGTGCCGCCAATCTTCTCCATCGAGCTTATACCGGTCACCGAGACGTATCCGGAGCTCGGGAACGAAACGCCTGCAGGTACAGTACACTTCGTTGGAACCCCGCTGCCATCGTCAATTAGGAAGTAGTTAGATCCGGTTTCCACGATGTTGCCCGTGGTCGTGACTAACAGACCTAAGTTGTTTAGGCCGCTGGCGTCCGTCACGCCCTTCTGACCCGCACCAGTAGCCGGGACATACAACCAATCACCGCCGCCAAGCGATCTGTTACACATTCCAACTGGTTTCGTGCTTCCGACACCTGTCTGGACCGACGCAATGCCGTCGATGTAACGCTCGTCATTTTCGTCGGTCTTCATTTCGCCCGCAATGTCTACCTTTTTGCCGATCGCAATTGTTCCAGGCATTGATAGCGGCTTTACCTTAATGCCCATTCCGTTTGTGTCTTGCACATAGAAGTGGTCACTGAAGACCGCGGAAACGATCTTGATCACCAATCCGACTGAGGTGTTGTCGGGAAGAGCTTTCGCATCTGATATTCTGGTTCCGCCCGCGATCCATGTGACTTTGTTGTCGGTCGACGTAGAAGCCGTATTACCATTACCCGCAGCGTCTTGAGCTACTCCAGCGGGGATAGTCGCTATAACTGTCCCGGTGTTTGTCATCCCGCTAACGGATACTGTGTAGGTAGTTCCGGCGCCGGACACTACAGCACTTGTAGCTCCTGCCGTACCGCTGATAATAACATCACCAGTGGTAAATCCGGTTACAGCTTCGCTGAATACGACTGTGAAGTTAATAGTAACACCGTGCGTGGGATCGAGCTGGTTATTAGCCTGATTTATAGTCACACTCGGCGGCACGTTGTCGTAGGTAACCGTGAGTGTGTCCGTGCCTATGTTACCTACAGCGTCGCGTGCGGTTACTGTGATAACGTTGGTACCCGGGTACAGAGTTATACCACTTGCACTCCAATTTGTTGTGCCGGTACAATTCCCACTACCACCACGATCGTTTGTCCAGCTTACCAAGGTTACACCTACGTTATCCGACGCAGTGCCAGCAATATTGATTGTCGAGTTGTTCGTGAGATAAATCGGGTTGCTGGTAGGCGAAGTAATGGTCACAGTAGGCGGGACCGAATCTGCTGCAGTAGTATATAGCGTATACACTCCTGTAGTATTGTTGAGTGTTGTCGCGTAGGCAACATCACCGTTGAACGCAATCGCGACAACGTCGGCACCTGGCTCAGGTGTACCCTCGTCATACAGATTTAAATATTCGTCATAGCGGATTACCTTTCCGCGATATCCAGCAATGTTGTTTACGGGACTATTGATGCCGTATGCCATCCAAGCATCACCGGTGATCGGATTGCACGCAATTGCTGAGATCCACCAGATTGTACCCAAGTCTGCATCAACTGGCGAATGCCACATATCATGACCTTGGAACTGTCCTGATCCGTCGCCGTTCCATCGACTAAGTATTAGCCTGTTGCTCGCTCCACGAGCGCCAATCCATAGCTTGTTCTTCACAGGATCGAAAGCCGTGCTAGTACACCAGTCACGTCCCCAACCAGGATTGCTCTCGACACCAACTACGCGGTTCTGAGTCCAGCTTATCGGATCGGCTCTCCAACTAGAACCGCCCATTTTTATAACGTGGAACCATCCGTTGCCCGTATACTCGAACGCAAGCAACCTGGTTACCTCAAGCCAGCCGTTGTTCGAGACGTTAATCGGCGCTTCCTCTATAGACCCACTCGCAACGTCGTAGCGCCATAGGAAATGATACTTCCAGTAGTTATCGTTACCGTTCATAATCCAATAGACGTTACCGTCGCCGCCTACTGTCATGCCTGCGATCTTATTGGTCCAGTTGCCGCTACCGTCCGTAGTTACAGGCGAGTACTCTTTGATCACAGTTACTCCACCGTTTGGATCCAGGCGCAAGATACGGGATGGAATATACGAACCAGCCGATGAAGGCGGATAATTCCAGTTAATTTCCATCCAGTTTTGAAGGGCATAGATCATGCCGTCTCCAGCCCTGACCATTTTAGTTATTCCGCCAGGATACCCGAGTGCGTTCAGATTAACGTCGATCTTAGAGCCATCCGTTTTGAAGATCGTGTATCCGCCTGCGTTTGTCCCTTCGTTGTTAGCGTTAACCGCGGTGGCGTAGACATTGCCCAAGCCATCAACCGCTATGCAGTTGAGCCTGATGCGTTTGTAGTCTTGGTTCAAGCTGGGTGTAGTTGTGAAGGCACTGCTTCCAACTCGATACCACGTAGCTCCAAAGAGCGGAGCAGTCAAAAGAGATGCAAGGGCAAACGCCAACCCTGCAAATGTTAGTTTTCGCATTTTAATCCTCTCCATTCCTCCGACGAAGTTTCGATACCAAAAGGCTGTCGTCATATTGCCCACACCAATCTCGACAACATCCTAATCGAGACTATGTAAACATTACTCACACAAACAAGCGAAGCGTACTTACATTTCTATTTTCCACAACTACCATGCGCATGGACTAATGTCAAGTGGTATTTTTTGCAATACCAATCGATTGATAACAGATCAAAGCGGAGATAACGGCGTTGGCTCGCCGCGACAACTTCTAATTTGTCGCGAGATTCAGACAGGACAAAGGCTCAAACGGTTTGAAAGAAGTAAACTCACTTGGCTTTGGAGTAGGTCTCTGATTTTGCAGTCTCTAAAACATCGACGCGGTCCGCCAGCAGAATACGGCCTTGCCATATACCATGGACTCTGACAGTCAGACCACTTCGTTTATCCTCGAAGATGTTGCGCAGCCTCTTTAGATCCGCCGATCTTGGATTGATGATCGCATCTCGCACGCCGTAGTTAGTGATCAACTTGAGCTTCCCGCCAAACGATGACGGAACTGATATGACTTTACCTGTAATCATATCGCGACGATCACTTCTGAGTCGCTTAATTGTCGTCGAGTCAACTGAATCAATAACTGTTATACTCTTGGCTCTGATCGTGTTTCCATCGTCGATTGAACCTACGACCCTGAGCCGATCGGTCGGGAAAATCGAGCAGATACCGGTGCGGCGAGTGGATCCGTTTACTACGGGTGTATCAGAATCGACGAGCACCACGTATTCGCGAAAATTCATGCGTAGTTTAAACTTGTTTTCGAACGCGAATACCCAAATCACATCACCAATCCAAACGTCGTCGTCGAGGAAGTAGCTGTTTGGCCGCTGGTCCTGAAAAGCTGCCGTCTCGTCCATTACAATAACAAGGCTTGCATATATAGTCTGAGAAGAAAGCTGCTCGCCGCAAACTCGCACGAAACAACCTTCTTTGACGCTCGAGAGTTTGCCAAATTTGTTCGCGGGAAGCTGTACGGTGGCTTGCTTAGCTAAAACAATGTAAAGGCGACCGCGGTCCTTGAGAATAAAGTCGCCCAAGGTATAATCGATATCAAGCGCATTCCCGGAAATCCAAACGCTTTGTCCTGCGTAAGAAAATGGACTAATATAGACCGTGTCGCTAAAAGCGGGCAAAGCCAAGCACACACTGATTATCATAAACGCGGGAATAACAAAACTTGGCCGATTTAACGTCACGTGCGCACCCTCGCAAATTTTATTGTAGAGCAGCAGTCTACTAAGACATGACGATACGATAAGCTAACCCTTGCCAAGTTTTGATGCGCGGCAATAATCTACCCACACGCTGGGAGGGATTGCTGCGTGCATAAACCAAGTATATCTACAGCATCAAGACAACAGGAGGTCTGCATGTACGCTGCCATAATAGCTGGAGGATCCGGAACGAGACTTTGGCCGCGATCGCGGCAGGATAAGCCCAAACAGTTTCAGAGTCTTTACAGCGATAACACACTTCTTCAGGAAACGGTTCGGAGACTTGAACCGTTGATTCCACGACAGAATATGTATGTAATAGCGAACCGTTCGCATGAACCTATAGTAAGAGAACAAATACCCTGGCTCCCATCTGAAAACTACGTAGGCGAACCAGTGGGCAAGGATACAGCCCCCGCGGTAGGAGTAATAGCTACTGTAATACACCGACGAGATCCTGAAGCGGTGATCCTTGTGACTCCCGCCGATCACGTAATTACACGGGAAAAACAGTTCCGCAGGATCCTGGAGGTTGCGGAGAAGATAGCATCTGAGGGGTCTAATGTGGTAACCATCGGTATCAAACCGACTTCTCCCGAAACTGGCTATGGCTATATTCAGATGGCCGAATCACACCGGTCTTTCGAAGATATAGAGGTCCACAAGGTAGCCAGTTTCAAGGAAAAGCCTGACCTCAAGACTGCTGAGCAATATGTGTCGTCTTGGCAATACGTGTGGAATAGCGGGATGTTTATCTGGAGCACGAAGACAATTCTCCAGCTCTACAAAGAACATGCACCGGATATTTATCAACACTTGGTGCGCTACGAAGCGGTGATCGGGACGTCTGAAGAAGCTGAAGTTTTCGAAGAGATCTATGAGGCTTTCCCGCGAATTTCAGTAGATTATGCAATACTCGAACACGCGAAGAATATATACGTAATTCCTGCCTCTATAGGCTGGAACGATCTGGGAAGTTGGGCCGCACTTCACGATATAATGGAAAGCGATGAAGATGGCAATACGGTGGTCGGCAACCACGTTGGAATAGATACACATAACTGCCTAATTCACTGCAGAAACCGCCTGATCGCGACGGTGGGATTGGATAACATGATTATAGTTGATGGTGACGACGTGGTGCTTGTGATGCCAAAAGGACGATCTCAAGACGTCAAGGCGCTGCTTGAGGAGCTAAAAAAAGCGGGAAAGACACAATATTTATAAGCTAAACCGTGACTGTTGAAGCAATGCTAATTGGGGCAGCGTTTATTAAACCTGCCCTCAATAGCCGACAAATAAACAGGATTGATCAAACAACGTATTGCCTCACTTAAGAATCGTACCGTAGTTCTTATCATTGCCTCACGTAAAATCGTACCATGCGCGGCACCGATACATGTCACTTGGGTAGT
>Ga0272448_1006759_pt1 | contig 12307 bp, 14 predicted proteins | sample YNPCB0191_FD_202220 | JGI IMG/M metagenome (GOLD analysis project Ga0272448, IMG submission 202220) | Hot spring sediment microbial communities from Yellowstone National Park, WY, United States - YNP-CB-019-1 | ecosystem: Environmental > Aquatic > Thermal springs > Hot (42-90C) > Sediment... | reverse complement strand
AATGGTATACGTATTGTGAAGGATATCCTTATCTCCTTCATAGGCTCACCTCTTATGTTTTTATTGGTTGAAAATAGTATAGGGTGAGCCTTAATTATTTTCAATCACGGAGTTAGGGATGCTTCCGTTTTAGGTTGATTATCAGTCACTTTTAACATATTCTATATACCAAAATAAAGGAGTGCAGTGTGACACTGAAAGAGGTTCGCGATATACTTGATGCAGACGTTTATGTGGGTCATGATCAGTTGGACATGGAAGTAAAGACCGCTTTTGGTGCAGATCTCATGAGCGATGTCTTAGCGTTTGCTAAAACAGGAAGTCTTTTACTCACTGGTCTAACCAATCCAGAGGTTGTCCGCACAGCATACATACTGGATATTGCAGCCATTATAATTGTTCGGGGGAAAAAGCCCTTTCCAGAGACTATTGCACTTGCAGAGGAAATGAAAATACCACTCCTTGGAACAAAATATATTCTCTTCGAAACCGCTGGCAGGCTATATGCTAACGGAATAGTAGGGTGTATAGAAAAGGTTACTGATAACAGTAATTCTGCATAAACGTATTATCTATCGAAACCCATTCTCCACACTATGCCTTTTCAGCAAAAAAGACCAGTTCTTTTGCCATCCTTTTTAGAGAGTCCGTAATATCAATATACAGGTATGACGCCTTCGGCATACAAACCCCAATAATCAAACGATTCTGGTGGGTTATTTCAAAATCGTCTATCATCTTCCTCACCTTTTCCATATCCGCTCGAATTTGTTCCTTGAGAACAGGGTTTTTTGTCATGCAATAGTCTTTTACATCAGTGAATTCTGCGCCGACCGCCACCATGAGCTGTTTTATCTCATCAAGGGCTTTCTGAGAAAAGAGTGTACTTGTTTCAATTTTAATCTCCATTTTATCAATCAGGTTATCGATAGCAAGGGCAACACGCTGGAGATGGGGAAGGGCACTGACAAATCGTTTCTCCGCTTCATTCTTATCCCTGTCTCCCACAAGTTCTTCTACAGTAGGGAGACGTTTTTTCCATATCTCTCTTAATTTTGCCCTGCTTTCTTTCAGAAGATTGAGTTTCTGACTTACAAAACCTTTATATATTGTTGTTAGTATGGGTAATACTTCCTCAAAGAGACTGCAGTATCTACTGGTAATTTCATGTTCTTCCATTTTCGCCTCCCTACATTATTATTGGATATATCTTCTCTTTATTTTTATATAGCATAGGAAGAGCCTTTTGTCAGCATCTTTACATTTTTTTCCATGTGCACTGTATCACTAATAATCATTTCATGCCTTTTGTGATAATGATTGGCCAAGGCGGTCTCGAATCATTTTCATGATGACAAAAGATTCCCGCTCTCTCTCCTCAAGGGCACCTACAATATACGTGATAGTTTCACGGTAAACAGGCATAAAAATTTTTGAAAGTGCATTGCATCTCCGCTGTGTCTTGCGAAGTTCCCGTGCCAGACGGATAACTGCATTTGATAGTTCTGCAAGCTCGGCAAGGAGCGGAAGAACTTCAACGAAGCTGCGCATAGTTTTATCGGTATTCGCTGATGTTCCTGCTACACCAAAGTGGGTACGGACTGGTTCAACCGTCACTGTAATCTTTGGAATCTTCATGCCCATAAGGTGCTGATCAGTAATCCGCACCTGATGGTCCATTTTGACAGCCAGAGATGCCTTATCAATGGCATCTGAACCAGTATCGAGCTGGGCTTCACGAAGGGCGGCAAATGCCTGTTTGAGAGCATCGCGGGTAGACTGTTCTGCTTCACGGGCACGTTCCAGACGGCTCATAAGCTCAAAGATGAGAATCTGCCGTTTTTGCTCAAGGAGGTCATATCCCTCTTCTGCAAAGGCAAGCTGTCGTTGCAGTGTAAGCAAATTTGATTTTGTTGGAGCAATGTTTAGTTTTCCCATACTACTTCACCGTATACACTATGATACCGCACAGGCAGGTGCCTCTTCTTACTCGCGGTAGTACTTATTCAGCAATGCATCACTCACACGGTGGAGCTCATCTCTGGGCAATGTAGAGAGTACGTCCCAGCCAAGTTCAAGGGTTGTCTCAATGGACCGGTTTTCATATTCTCCCTGCCGTAAAAAGCGCATTTCAAATGCTTCGCCGAACTTCAGATATTGTTTGTCAAGGGCGCTTAACTCCTCTTCACCGATAACATCAGCGAGTCCGCGTACACGCTTGACATAGGCATAGCACGCAAACAACTGGCTTGCGAGAATGGGGTGGTCTTCACGGGTGTAGCCTTTTCCCACACCATCCTTCATGAGACGGGAAAGGCTTGGCAGGCCTGCAATGGGCGGATATACACCTCTCTGGAACAGGTCACGATCCATGACTATCTGTCCTTCGGTAATATAACCGGTAAGGTCAGGAACAGGATGGCTGATATCATCTGCCGGCATGGTAAGAATCGCCATCTGGGTTATTGAACCCGGTGAACCTTCAATACGACCGGCACGTTCATAGATGCTTGCGAGGTCTGAGTAGAGATAGCCCGGATAGCCTTTGCGTCCAGGAATCTCGCCACGTGCTGTACCAACTTCGCGGAGACTTTCGCAGTAATTTGTCATATCTGTGAGCAGGACCAATACATGCTGTCCGCAGTCAAAGGCAAGATGTTCTGCAAGGGTCAGGGCAACCCGTGGGGTCAGAAGACGCTCAACGCTTGGTGCATCAGCAAGGGAGAAGAACATAACAGCTCGGGCAAGGGCACCGGAGTCCCTGAAGTTACGGATGAAAAATTCTGCCACATCGTGCTTCACACCCATGGCAGCAAAGACAATCGAAAACTCCACCTCTTCTTCAAGGAGGCGTGCCTGACGCATAATTTGTGCGGACAGACGGTCATGGGGCAGACCGTTTCCAGAAAAGATGGGCAATTTCTGGCCCCGCACCAGTGCATTCATGCCGTCGATGGCAGAGAGTCCTGTCTGGATGAATTCTCGAGGATAACGCCGTGAGTAGGGGTTAATGGGCATTCCATTCACATCACGCAGTTCAGCAGAAAGGGGTGGCGGCCCACCGTCTGCAGGACGACCGAGACCATCGAAAACACGGCCCAGCATGTGCCTCGAAACAGGGAGACGAAAGCTTTTTCCCAGGAAACGGGCACGGATAGTCTGATTGGAAAGCCCTGTTGTGCCTTCAAGAACCTGTACTATTGCCTGGGTTTCAGAAATATCAAGAACACGGCCAAAACGGGTATTGCCAGCAGCATCAATAATTTCCACTGTCTCATCGTACCCCACATCCCGGACGCGTTCCACCACAACGAGTGGTCCTTCAATGCGGGTAGCACCCACATACTGCAACCCTCTGTCTTCTATAGCGATGTTGGTGTGCATAATAATGTACCCTCTTTCATATATTCTTTTGCAAGTGCTTCTGTTTCATCTATAACCCTCTGTTCCAGTTCTTTGATTTTATCGAGTTCCTTGTTGCTGAAGGCTGTTTTCGCACGTATTATGTTCGGTACACACGGAAGGGAACGTATACGCATTAACGGCACACCCCCCTGAATCAGATCACGGCCCCTGCGATACAGGGTAAGTATAATCCGCATAAGGGCGACCTGTTTCTCAGGGGTACAGTACATATCATTTTCATCAAAGGCACTCTGGGTAAGAAAACCATCCTTCATAATCTCGGCAATGAAAAGAATCAACCGCTGACTATCAGGAAGTACATCAGGCCCCACAAGTTTCACGATTTGCTGGAGTCGATCCTCCCGCTGGAGAAGCGTCAAAGCCTCAGTCCGTAGTTCAACCCAGTCAGATGCCTGTTTCTGCCACCATGGGTTCACATCTTCCGAATACTCAGAGTAGGAATGGAGCCAGTGGATGGACGGGTAATGACGCGCATTGGCAAGCTCTGTATCGAGCGCCCAGAAGCATCTGATAAACCGACGTGTATGCTGGGTAACAGGCTCAGAAAAGTCACCGCCCGGAGGGCTCACAGCACCGACAATACTTACAGAAGCCCGGTCACCTGCGAGTGTTGTCACAGCACCACCACGCTCATAGAACTGGGCAAGACGTGTGGGTAATGATGCAGGGAATCCTTCTTCGGCAGGCATCTCTTCCAGACGTGCTGCCAGTTCTCGTAGTGCCTCAGCCCAGCGGCTTGTGGAGTCGGCAAAAACTGCCACATTGAGACCCATATCCCTGTAATATTCAGCTATGGTGATGCCTGTATAGATGGATACCTCCCGTGCGGCAACAGGCATATTTGATGTGTTTGCAATAAGGATGGTACGCTCCATGAGAGGTCTGCCAGAACGGGGGTCTGTAAGCTCCGGGAATTCACGGAGTACTTCGGTCATTTCATTCCCCCTCTCCCCACACCCGATAAAGACGATAATATCCGCATCAGACCATTTCGCAAGCTGGTGCTGGGTTATTGTCTTTCCAGTACCGAATCCTCCGGGAATGGCTGCTGCACCGCCTTTGCCAATGGGAAAGAATGTGTCAATGATGCGCTGTCCAGTAATAAGGGGTTCTGTGATACGCAGTCGTTCACGGATGGGACGGGGGACACGCACGGGCCACCGTTGCATCATGGTAATATCACGGGGACCCTTGTCAGTCTCAATCACTGCAATGGTATCAAGGATTGTATACTCTCCCTTGCCAGCAATGGATTTCACTGTACCAGAAATGTCTGGCGGAATCATAATGAGATGATTGACAAGCGGTGTCTCCACAACTGTACCAATAGCCTGTCCTGCTATAACCTCCTTACCCGGTTCAACAAGAGGTTCAAAAATCCAGCGTTTTGCTGTATGGAGAGGGTCTACTTTTTCACCGCGGCGAATCCAGGCACCGCTATGAGCCTGAATACCCGGGAGAGGCCGCTGGATGCCATCATAAATATTACCCACCAGTCCAGGACCAAGCCATACAGAGAGAGGTGCACCTGTGCACTTCACCGGCGCCCCTGGTTTCAACATTGTTGTGTCCTCATAGACTTGAATCGTTGCGTGATCACCTACCAGTCGTACTACCTCTCCCACAAGACCAAGTTCGCCTACCTGCACCACCTCATACATCTCAGCTGCATACATGCCAATGGCTGTGACAATGGGACCGCTGATGCGTGTGGCTACCGGTTCAGTGGCTTTTGTAACAGTGGTCATGGGTTCTCCCCTCCTTTTGCCTTTTTCGGGACAAAACCTGCCTCTAAAGCTATTTGACGTCTTAATTCTGGCCAGAGTCTTTTAAGCCTCTCAAGAAGACGATTATCCCATACCTGGCGAGCCTCTGCATCCTCCACAATCACACCACCTCCTGTAGTTTCCTGATGGTAGGAAACGGTAATCTGTACTGGCCTTGCCACGTGTCTGGCAATCTCTTCAGAGAGGCCTTCAGCCATAGTACCCTTTTCTGAACCATACACCTGTACCACGAAGGAATCGCCTGCCATATTATTAATGGCCTGGGATGCAAGGGTAATGAGCGTTTCACGGTATGGGAACCCTTCGTGGTTCAGTAGCTTTTGATATGCTTCATCCCGTATCGATTCAAGGAGAGATTCTATGCGTGCAGCCCGTAGTCTGCCAGTTTCAACAGGCACTGTGGCAAGAATCAATTCACTCTGTCGCTCTGCTTCTAAACGTGCCTGGTCAAGGATTGATTGTCTCAATCTCTCTGCATCAGAGATGATATTTTTTACATGGGCCTCCGCATCCTGTTGTGCACGCATGATAATCTCCTCGCCCTTTTTCTGAGCTTCTGCGAGGATTTCTTCACGCAATCTTTCCGTTGAGTTTTGCTCTGTCATAATACGCCCCTTTTAACACACACTTATACCTACAGCCTCCTGCACAAACTCGCGCAGACTTTTGCGGCCTCCTAATGGCCCTTCTGGTCCTGGTATTTCCACAATGAGTGGCTGATTCCGTTCCAGCCGGACCTCATCTACCTGAAAGCGGATCAGGTCTGCTGTTTTTTCAGTAATAATGATGATTCCGCAGTCAGGTTGCGCTATGGCCTTATTGAAGGCAGTAAGAGCCTGCTCCTCTGTTTCAGCAACATAAGACTCAATGCCTGCCAGTCGAAATCCCTGGACTGTATCAATATCAGCAATGCACAGAAATTTCACTGCCTCTCCTATATCTTCTGTATGAGCATCATAGCAATAGCAAATCCAAGAACTGCGAGCCCTTCAGCCAGTGCAACAAAAAGGATACTCCGGGTCAAAAGCTCTGGTTTCTCAGCCGCAGCACCGAGTGCAGCTGAACCGATACGACCTACCGCGTATGCTGCGCCAATAACTGTTGCTGCTATAGCCAGGGATGCTGCAAACCCCAGCCCGATGGTTCTGTATGTTGAAAACGGGTCTGCGGGACCACCGCGAGCAGCTTCCTGCGCCATAACCATTACACCAGACAAGACCATTCCCACGAGAAATACTCCAATGGTTCTCAATCGTCGAAACAACGACTTCGTCATGTAACACCTCCCGACTGTTTCAGGGGGCATAGAGCACCCCTTGCATAAGTAAAACACCTTCGTAAAGAGAACCTTACCACCTCCTTTGTTCATGTCTCTTGTTTTTTACCACCGGATGCCAGACGAAAAGGTTCAAAGGGTCTGCCACTGCCTGAAAAGAACTTTCCGAAGAACTCATAATATTCAAGACGTAATGCCTGTACTGAGGCAATGATGCCTTCCAGCACAATCGCTATGAGATTGCCAATTATAATAATTACAAGACTCCATATACTCCCGCCATAGGGAAAATCTTTCACCACGTGAGCCAGCATGAAGGCAGCGAAAAGGAGTGCTGCATGGCTCATAGCATAGGCTGCGAGACGGACAAAACTTATGGTGTTGGCAAGGTAACTGAGTATGGCTTCAAAGGCTTCCACGCATGATTCCATAAAAGCGCTGAGAAGCCCTCCGCCTCCTTCTTCGTGTTCTCCTGCTCTATGTTTCAGAAGATGTTCCAGTGGTTCTTTGATGGCCCAGCCAACAAGAGGTATGATAAGAAAGAGTACAATACATACACCCATGAGTCCCCGCGCCTGTATTGCTGCACCTTTTATCAGGAGAACCAGTGTGCCCCAGTAAAAGAGAAGTCCCACAAGACCAAACTTATCAAAAAGACCGCCCACCAGATCACCCCGTTGGAAATGATTTATGACATTCAGTATAAGGCCGATACTGATCAAGACAATCCCGATACCAATCGCTCCATACATGAGGCGCATAGGGTCACATTCCAGAGGGTCATGCCAGATTGCATATTTTTTCAGTTCTTCAATACCAAAATAGCTTCCATAGACTATGCCAAAGATGATGCTCGATATGCCTGCAAAGAGGAGGAGAATACCAAAGTCCCGTACCTTCTGGGAACGACCGATAGAAAGGGCAAGTACGCCACAGAGTGCCAGAACCAGTCCGTGTCCTGCGTCACCAAACATCATGCCAAACATCACTATGTAACTCAGGGCAACAAAGAGTGTTGGTTCCATTTCCCGGTATGTGGGAAGTCCATAGGCAGAAACAAGCATTTCGAAGGGCCGTAAAAGCCTCGGATGCCTGAGTAGAACAGGCACCTGATCCTCTGTTGACGCATCTGGACTGGTCGTGTGAAGGATATAGCGGCTACCTGTAATCTCTTTCACTCGGTCTTCGAGAGCACCCACATCATCAGCAGGTATCCATCCCGTTATCATAACCGTTGCATCTGTCCGTGAAAATTTCTGTCGTGCATCGAGAAGCCGGTACTCTGTCTCTATAGATGTTTCAATTTGTGAAAGTGGAAGTGCACATTCTACGGCAATTGTCCTGAGAGTGTTATTTACCGCTTCTAATTCTGCGGATAACTCATTCTGTTCTTTCTCAATGTCTCCTAAAAGTGTATCGACGGTTGCACCCTCCATAACAGGAAGCATTTCATGCTGGAATCCTGCCTGCTGTAATTGCTTTTCCAGAACAGGCCATGTGTCACGGGTGGTGATTGCAAAAATAGACTGTTGCCCTTTGTGCTGTGAAAGGGGGATGAGAGCTGCATTGTCGCCCGCACGTTTTAAAAGCACTTCAACATTTTGTTGCGGTACATTGCCAGTGACAAAGTGGAGAAATGAGAACTGGTCAAGGCCTGTAAGCGGTATGTCGAATCCGCGATACAAGGAGATGCGGTCATACTGAGCAGAAAGTTCCTTCTGGCGCTGTATAAGACGCTGACGTTTCTCTAAGGGTTCTCTACCCTTCTCTTCGAGCAATCGGAAGCCTTCTTCTGCCTCCTCAAGGGTCATCTCTTGTGGCAGCAATTCGTGTGTTACCGATGGTATTTCCAGCAACTGGCGAAATTCCTGAATACGAGAGCGAAGTGACTCATAGCGGGCGAATTCATTGCTCCATGCTGTTGGTGTGAGAGTTATGCTGTCAACATCTGACGGTGTACGGGTAAGATGTACTGCGCCCAATTCACCAAGACCCTTCAGTACATTTCGCTCGTCCTGAGCAAGGATAATTGCCTGAAGGTACACCATGGGTACTGCCTTAAACACGCATTGCCTCCCCGGAAGACCGTGGAATCAAACGTTTACGGAGAACATCAGAAGCTATGCCACTGCGTATTCCTTCAGAGATAGTTATGAGGTTCGCTACCTCCACGCGACGGAGACCCACATACCCTACAATGGCACCAAGACCCATATGACTTTTACGGAAGGCGCTACCGGCACAATAAAAGAATCGACTCCATGCAAGCGCCTCAATCTGGGCTGCATCAATAGCGGTTGATCCTTCTGTTCCGTGTTCAAACATGAGCGTATCGAGTACACGTTTTCCAATACGGCTCATTGATGTGTGAAGGTCTGGATCATTGAGCATCCTGACAAAGAGTCTTTGAGGAATTTGTGTGCCTGGTATATGCAAGGGTTTTAGCATCTCTGGCGCGATACCATAAAAGAAATTCCCCCTGACAATCAGCATGAGGTGGAACATATCAATTTCGTGAGCTATTAGGGGCTTAATCAATTCCTTGTCTTTACCTGAGAGTTGAAGGGTTCGTTTTATCAGTTCCTGGAAATATGCACTGTCCAGCATAGCCTCAACAAAAAAAGGTTGTTCATGATTGGAATATGTTTCAGAAGCCAGTATCATGGTATCCTTAACAAACCCCTTTGGAAGAAGTTTGATAAAATCATCGAGTGATTGCGCTTCAGCAAGTTTTTGGAAATTGAGTGCCAGTTCTTTGGGCAGCGGAACACAATGCCTTTCAAAACCCTGAGGAACCGCCTGTTTAAGGCAGATGCGCAACACGATTTTTACATTCTCTATCTGGAACCGAACCATCATCCAGTCAATAAGGTCTGCTCCCGGACCAGACAGGTAAGGCCGAAAACCAGCGAGCTCGATTATGAGTTCAGACACGAGTAGTCGCTGAAAATCCATTATGTCTGTAAGCCCTGACTCAGGATAGAGTGTATGGAAAAGCTCTGAAAGGCTGCGAATGTGGCAGAGACTATCAAGCCGTTCACCCTCTGCCATACGGCTGTGACGGGCATGGAGGGAAGCTGCTAAATAATCAAGATCCTGTGCTATTCGTTGTTTGGATGGAAAGATTAGAAGATTGCCTGAGCTCATTACGGGAGCATGCATACGCACCGAATTACCCATTCAACTGCTTTTTGTTTGAACTCAGGCTCAAGTTTAATCTGATTCTCTATTGCAGCAACTGCGAGTGACAGACGATACTGTTTTTCCTGTTCTGCCTCTGCTACTGCAGTTTCCACGATCTTCTCGGCTTCAATAAGTGCGTGCTGGCGGGCACTTTCCATCATTTCATGCCCTTTCTTTTGTGCATCCGACAGGATGCGGTCCGCTTCAGCTTTTGCTTTGTCTATGACTGTCTTTGCATCACTTTCTGTGGCGATTATCTTTTGAATGACATCACGCATAATAGCGCCTCCTTAAGAATTATTTCGCACGTCACCCGCAAGGTTTAAAGCACGCATGTATTCTGATAGATGTTCAATCCGAGAAATCGTCAGTGGTGGTTTTGAATGAGCCTTAATGTAATTTTTGTTTTTTTGGCGAAATTGTATATATAGAAAAGATTTACATGATTTGCAATGTTTTTTCTCCCACATGTCTTGCCCCCCTTTATTTTACAGACATACGTGGGATTTAACTATGTACCGTATTATAACTGCATATCGTTTTTCATACCGGTCACATTATACATGTACTTTAAATTTTTTCTTTTTTAGCACCACCTCCTGGTTTATTACAACGCATACCAGATCCTCACAACCACTTCTTTTCCCTTCTCGTGTCATTCTGCAATGAGTGAAAAATATTGTCAAGAAGAAAAAGGAGCTTGTGATATTTGTACCTTTGCGCGTGTTGACATCAATAATTTTTCTATAGTAGAGTTACGCACAATTTGTTTTAAATTACCGAAAAAAGGAGGGAATAAAAGTGGTTGAAAGAAGAATGATAGTTTATACATTAGCTTTTTTCTTAATATTCTTGATTATAAGTATTGGAAATAGCCATGCTCAGGTCCGGGTACAGCTTGTTGATACCCCCAATGTGATTGATTCAAGCAGGCAAAACACGTTAGAGGTCAAAGGGACTATTTCAGGAGCGGATCCCCAGAGCATTGTAATTTTCGCCACGTGGTATGGAAAGAAGACTGAGAATTCTCCCCAGCTTCAAAAAGACGAGCGTGGTCTTTTTAAACATACTTTTTCTCTCGGTGGTGAGAGATGTGGTTTGGGTAGGTTTGAAGCACGGGTTCGAGTGTCAAATGTTGTTATCGCATCTGAACCGGAATATACCTTTGTTGACTGTGAGCTACCGAAAATAAGCATAGATAAGCCTGCTGATGGGCAGTTTATAAAACCACATGCACCTGTGCCGATTGAACTGAAGGTGGAGGATGATATGCTTTCGATCATTCGCAACTTGCCTTCAGAAATTCATTCAGGTAGGAAATATACTCTCAAGGTAGAAGTGGATGGTTCACCAGTTCAAACACAGGATATCCCTGTATTGGCTCTTGGACAGGCACCTGTTCGTAAGTTTAATATTCCTGGGTTACAACCGGGCCAACACGCCATACGGTTTAGTATCACTGACCCAAGCGGTAAGAGCGATGAGAAAACAATCTTCGTAAAAGCTGATGGAACACCACCCTCTATTGGTATACTATCACCTGGAAATAATGACCGAATCACCTTTCGTAGTGGTTCTGTTCCATCACTGACTATTACTGCTGAACCAACTGATGAATCAGGGATTGACAGAGTTGAATTCTATGTAAATGGTCAGGGTGTTGGAGTTGCCAATACACCATCCAGTGGGAATAGATACACCAAAACCGTTGGTATATCTGAAGAGGGTCAAAAGACTATTACGGTTAAGGCATTCGACAAGATGGGCAATGCTTCTCAGAAGAGCGTTACTATTTTTGTTAATTTTGAGGGTAAACCAAAAACAGTGGGTCCAGTGCCTTCTCCATCAAAGACTGTGCCGGGACCACAAAAGACACTCCCGAGATAGAGGAAAAGGGTTTGTATATGGAAGGTATATCATTTTGAAGAAAAACTTCAAGATGACATACGATATGGCGTTTCCATAAAAGCTGATTATATTGTACATAGTTTTTTTATAACATATTGCACGCCTGGAGTTTGCACGGAAAAAAAGATAGAGGAAGAAAATCATAAAAAGCTCGCAGAAGAAGAAAAAAGACAATGCAGGAGAGCTTTCAGCAGTTGCAAAATTAGAGAAAACAGCCATTGACAAATTTTTTAGCATTTTCAAAAGCTGATACAGAGGCTATAATTATAGCCAATGTATGAACAGGCATTCTATGAAATTGTACTCATTTTAGGCCTTGCAGCAATCCTTGGAACCATTGGGCTGGTTTTGCGCCAGCCCCTTATTGTTGCGTTCCTTGCAACAGGTATACTTGCCGGCCCATCTGGATTTTCCCTTATAAAAAGTTATGGAGAGATTGAACTTCTGGCGCATATTGGTATCTCACTCCTGCTCTTTGTTGTTGGGTTACGCCTTGACCTGAGGCTCATACGTTCTACAGGACCTGTTGCATTAGCAACAGGACTGGGTCAAATTATCTTCACAACCCTCTTTGGTTTTTTTATCGTCTATGGCATGGGATTCTCCTATAAAAAGTCAATTCATAAGACCTAACAAACAGGCCTATCGTTAAGGTTTAAGCGGCCAAGACATAACGTCTTGCAACCTTACTCATCTCTACATCCTTTGGGTCTGACAACATTTTCGA
>Ga0272448_1006757_pt1 | contig 12313 bp, 6 predicted proteins | sample YNPCB0191_FD_202220 | JGI IMG/M metagenome (GOLD analysis project Ga0272448, IMG submission 202220) | Hot spring sediment microbial communities from Yellowstone National Park, WY, United States - YNP-CB-019-1 | ecosystem: Environmental > Aquatic > Thermal springs > Hot (42-90C) > Sediment... | reverse complement strand
CCCTGTTTCGAGCAGTGTTTCCGGCAAGAGGTTTAGACTCGATAGTGTAGCTGGTCCAGGCTCGCCCATAGTTGCCACGGGCCCAGTAACAGTCACTGGGAACTACACAGTTCAATGGCAGGTGGTTTTCGGGGTTGACCCGCCTGGCGCTGGAACCACAGTCCCCTCAGGGGCCAATTGGTGTGACGCGGGGATGCAAGTCAGCATATCGGCGGAAGCCAGCCCGGGCTACTCTTTTTCAGAATGGAGCGTAAGCACCCCGTCCATAATTGTAAACAACGTCTTATCGCCAAGCACCACTGCGACCGTAAACGGCCAGGGCTCGGTAATAGCGTGTTTCACACCCTTCTACAATGTCTCATTCACGCAGACAGGTTTGCCCCCTGGGACTGAGTGGAACATCACTTTCAACGGCTTAACGAAATCCTCAACTACAAACACCATCGTTTTCACCAACATGCCTGCGGGGGACTACTCATGGAGCACATCCACAATTATACTTGGAGCCCCGGGAACCCGATACGTTGCGTCCCCGTCCTCCGGAACTATGAGCGTGCCCTCGCAACTGTCGCAGACAATAACCTACTCAACCCAGTACAGGGTTTCAATATCATGGTCTGGACTTGGCGCTGACGCCAACGGCGGGAAGGTGGTTACCATCAAGGTCGGAGACAGTGTTTTCAGCAAGAACGCTGACAACCACTTTTACGACGAGTGGGTTGACTCCGGAACGAGCGTGAGCTATAATTATGAGGACATCGTCACCACTACGGTGAGCGGAAAAAGGTATAGGCTTAGCTCCGTCTCCGGAACATCCGCAGACTTCTCCCATGACTTCGGCCCTGTTTCCGGGCCGATTAGCGAAACCGGTGATTATAAGGCTCAATACTATATTAATGTATTGAGTGCCCACGGAAGCCCAACTGCCTCAGGCTGGGTGGACGAGGGAGGCAGCTTCACAGCCTCAGTAACAAGCCCGGCTGAAGTCGTGGCCAACGACCATCAATGGGTCTGCACAGGCTTCACGGTCGACGAGAATCCTGTTCAAGAGGGCACAAGCCATACTTTCACAAACGTGCAGGCGCCGCACACGATAGTGTTCTACTGGAAGCAGCAGTTCTGGATTCAGGTGAACAGTGCTTATGGTTCTCCAACACCGTCCCAGTGGGTAGACCAGGGTGGCAGCCTCACGGTGAGCGTAACCTCGCCGGCGGGCGAGTCGGAGGATGTGAGGTACAGGTGCACAGGCTACACATTGGACGTGAACCCGCCTGTTGAAGACGGGAGCACAAGCTATGCTTTCAACGATGTTCAAAGCTCCCACGTAATTACTTTCAACTGGATCACCCAGTACAGGGTTACTTTCTACACGATCCCGGCGTACGGGACGATAACCGCTGGGGGAGTGGTCAGGAGTAATGGTGAGAGCGCGTTTTACGACGAGGGAGCGTCTGTCACGATCGTTTCCAATGCTCCCGCTGGCTACTTGTTCTCAAGCTGGACAGTGACCGGCGGAGTGACTGTGGACGACTACACGAGTCAGACAACCATTATGAACGTGGGTGGAGCAGGTAGTCTAACCGCCAAATTTGTTTCAAACACTGTTTCAATAACCATCACTTCAAGCCCCGTTACAGGAGGAGGCTTCGTAAGGGTTGACGGCGTGCCCCACGCCACGCCGGTGACATTCACATGGGTAATTGGATCGACCCATGTGCTGGAGGCTGCTTCAACAGTCCCAGGCCCAACGGGTACTAGATACGTGTGGACAGGGTGGAGCGACGGCGGAGCCCAGACCCATGTTTACACGGTTCCTGGCGTACATGTGATTGTGACAGCATACTTCTCAGTCCAGCACTATCTGAACGTGGTTTCGCTTCACGATACTCCCGGAGGCTCAGGATGGTATGACGAGGGTTCTACTGCGTACGCAACGCTTGAAACCGGGAATGTGGTGGAGGGCGGGGTGCAGTACGTTTTCACCGGGTGGAGTGGCGACGCTTCGGGAACCGGGCTCACAAGCAACCCGATAATCATGAATAGGCCGAAGACCGCGGTGGCGAACTGGGAGGCGGGGCTCTACACAGTTACCTTTGACAAGAGTCCGAGGCAGGGAATAATCACTGTGGACGGAACTGTTTACACTAGTCTCCCAGTAGTTCTCCGCTGGGTTCCCGGTTCATTCCACGAAGTAGTCGTCCCCCTGATCGAGGAGGAGCCGGGAGGAACCAGGTATGTTTTCAGGTCTTGGTCGGACGGCTCAAGGCTGGCGAGCAGGACCATCACTGCAGACAAGCCTGGAGCAGTATACATCGCTTACTACGACGTACAGTACAGGCTGACTGTTTACTCGGAGCATGGAGCAACCACGGGAAGCGGGTGGTACGACGATGGTGCTGAAGCAGTCTTCTCGGTTTCACCCGGCGTGGTCAGGGATGAGGCTGAAGGAGTAGAGTACACGTTTAAGGGCTGGGTTGGAAGCGGGGCAGCAACGTGCTACACTGGGCCGGACAATCCTGCGAAGGTTGTAATGACGGGTCCTATTGAAGAATTTGCCCAGTGGGAGCCAACCATGTACTATTTGAACGTGGTTAGCGAGTACGGCGACCCGTATGGGAGCGGCTGGTATCCTCCAAACTCCGAGGCAAGGTTTGGGGTGAACACGCCTGTTAACCATGGGAACGGGACGCTCAGAGTGTTTCTAGACTGGTCCGGCGACTTAAGCCTTAGGGAACCCGTTGGAACCATAGTGATGGTTAAGCCCCATACTGTAATAGCGTCCTGGGATACTCAATACCTCGTCGTCTACAACACGACTGCTCCGAACGGAGTCTTACTGTCTATTCCCAGGGTGCCTCAAACCCTGTCCCCAGGGTTCAACGTCTTCGTCGCTTATTATTCAGCAGGCAGCAGTGTGGAGGTTGGGCCGGCGCCGGAAATCATCTACGAGGCGGAGGGGGTAAGGTACTGTTTCGAAGGCTGGGCGATAGACGGGAAGCCCGCCACCTCTGGCGTGAACCTGACCTTCACCGTAGATAAGCCTCTCAACATTTCTGTGATCTATGGAACAGAGATGCTTCTGACTGTGAACGTGGTTGGCGTGAGCCAGCCCTATACTGCAAGGCTAACGGTGGAGAGCAGCCCTGCCCAAGTTTTCGACATCACCCCCACCTCTCCGTTCGAGCAATGGGTGAGAAAGGGGGTTGACGTGACGCTCAGTGTCTCCAGCCCGAACAAGATAGGCCAGGGCGAATGGGCTGTTTTCAGAGAATGGTCGGGGGATGCTCAGGGAGAGCAGAGGACGGTCTCTCTAAGAGTCTTAGACCCCCTTAATGTTAACGCGGTTTTCTTCGCAGCCAACCCGGTGGCGGAGTCAATACCATACTCGCTTCTAACAGGCATAGTGTCAACGGTCTTCTCGCGTTTAATCCGGAGGAGACGCGGGGAGGAGCATCAGGCAGGCCGACGCTACTCTCCAACCCTGGGAATCACGTCACTAATGGTTGTGCTTGCCGCAGCAGCGATTGTAAGCTCCTGCGTAGCAGTGAGGTACGGGATAAACATCTGGGAGCTTCCTGACTTTACAAACTGGGCTGTCGTGTTCACAGCGGTGGAGGCAGTATTCTTCCTAGCCGCGACCCTGCTTGCCACAAGGCTCGCCATCCCGAGGAAGGTGGATATTCCTGCGATCTATCCGAATCCGTACGGGATTTAAGATGGGAGTCAGACAACTCATGGACAAACAACGTCTTTATAGTGCTGCTTCAATTTCAAGACTAAGGGAACTGAGGGAGAGTTGAAGGAGCTGAGGGAACTGGGGGAGGAGCACGTCCATGTTCTCAGCCAGCCCTACAGCTCATTCTACTCAATGGACAGCCTCGACCTGAAAATCATCGAAGAGGTCCGTAAGCGGGGCCCGAGCAACATTGCAGAAATATCTAGGTTGTTAAACGTGGCTCCGTCGACGGTTTCAAGAAGGCTTGATAAAATGGCTGAAAAACTGAATCTCAGGATCCTTACAAACCTTGCCTACCATAAGATCGGTATGAGGAGAGTAATAGTTGAGATAGAGCCTGAAGCAGAGAGTGAGGCGGCTCTGATGGAAAGAGTCTTGTCTCTAAGCTACTGGTTCCAATCCTACAGGATCCTTGGAAGCCTCGGCTACCTGGTTGGCTTCAAGATACCGGATGCCTTCTACCCTTCTTACGAATCAATGCTTAATAGTTTTAAAGAGGCCTACCGGGTGAAGCGTCTAAGCATTCACCCTCTGGGGGAGATAGTTGGCGTCGGACCCTGTTTCCGAAACTACGATGCTGAAACTAAAAAATGGCAGATCGACTGGAGCGACATAAGGAGAAGGCTGACCGAGTCAAGCCCCATAATCCTGGATGACCCTCCTGAGTACGGGATGGGGGCTGACCCTCTGGACGTTCAAATAATGTTCATCCTGGAGGGTGATGCTCGCGTTTCAATGTCGGAGATAGCTAGAATCACAGGGGTCTCTGTTCCAACTGTTTCAAACAGGGTTAGGAGGCTAACTACAAATGGCCTGATCCTTGGCTATGTTGCAAACATCCTGCCGTTCCCGCTGGAGGATTCGCGGCTCCTCCAGCTGGCGGTGGAGTTTCCAGGAAGAATGGAGATGCAGACCTTTGCCTCCGGCCTCTTGGAGACCCCATTCCTCCTCAGTTTTCAAAAAGAATGCATGAAGCCGTCGCTCTTCGCCAGGCTTTATTTGCCGAACAGGGAGTTTCCCCCACTAGCCGACCTTTTGAGAAGCTTGACGAGAGACGGGTTCCTGAAAGGGTTCTCCACCATCGAGCTGGACATGGCGAGCGAACAGTCTAAAAGGATACCTTTGAGACTGCTGGATTCAAACGGCCGATGGGAATTCGGCTGAAAAGACTAGTCGTCCAAGCCCTGCTTACAGAATTTTAAGTCGCTTTCCGACAAAACAAGGCTCAAACAGTTCTGAATTACTTTGCCCGGTGCCCACAGAAAGGGTGTTTTCGAAGCTAAAGCCCTTCGCAACATCCAGGTTGTTATAGTCAAGCTCATGTCTGTATTTTTCAGTGCGGACGGCTAATGTCCGTATTTTTTAGAGCAAACTGAATCATAAGTATAGATGATTCTGCATTTTTCCTTGTGGCGGGCCCGGACAAGCCGAGGAAAAGCCTTATTCTCATCCTATTGATGGTGATAATGGTTTTCCCCGACTGTTTGCTTCTAAACCGGGCTTCAGCTGAGTCATCCGCCGATTATGAGCTACTGGTCATCGGGCCCGAATCCTACAGGACTATGCTGAAATGGTTCTTAGATTTCAAAGAAACGCAGGGCGTGAAAGCGAATTATTTTTCAATAGAATGGATCGATGCAAATGTTCAGGGGCAGTGCATCGTTGAGAAACTACACGAGTTCATAGCCGGAGAATACAGGCGGTCCTGCATTAAGTATCTGCTGCTCGTAGGCACGTATGAGCAGGTCCCCACGAAATACGTCTACTCGCCGAGCGATGAAGCCGGGCTGGCTGATTTCAACTATAAGCCTTCCGACTGGTATTATGCTGTTCCAGACTGGAACGACTCCGAAGTCGGCCTCCTTGGTGGAAACATCCCGAAGTTTGCCGTTGGAAGACTTCCCGTGAGAAACCGGGAGGAGCTGGACCGGCTGCTCCAGAAGATAGTTCAAGTAGAAAGAGAGTTTAAACCGGGCCTATTCCTTATCCTCAGCGACCAAAATATTAATGCCGGTTTCCTGCTCGACATCCTTAACACTAGCCGCAAAGTAATCGTGGAATCGCCGTCAACCACCTTGGACGCAGGCCTTCTCAATAACGTGACCTACTTGGTGAGCATTACGCACGGAAACCCGGATGCGCTTTTCACTAGAACACCAGACGGAGAATTGAAAGTCCTACTGGCCTGTGGAGACGCCGATAAGCTAGGAGTAACCTATGCTATCCACTATATGGCTGCTTGCTTCGCAGGGTCGCTTGACCTGAGTGGTGAAAGCCTAGCACGCACCCTGGTTACTTCAAAAGGAGGCCCCGGCCTCGTGATAGCCAGTTCCAGAACAGAACGGCTAGACAACCCTATTCTCTTCGGGTTCTGGGAGCGTTTCCTCGCCACTGGAGACGTAGGCTGCTCCTTCATCGAGGCTGTTGAATCCTACCTGCTCGACCAGCGTGTTTTCTCCTCTTCCAAGCCATCCTTCAGCTCGTATAATTTTTATCTAGACAAAGTAATATATGGGGACGTATCCTGGAGGATAAAAGACCCGGAGTACAGCATAGTGGACATAAGCATCTTATCGAACACGGGTGTCCAAGTCGAGAACAATGGAAGAGGCCTTTTAAACGAGAATGCCGATGAACCAACAGTTTTTCTCCCTGGGGGGAACAGCATCATCCTGCTGCTTGTCTACACGTTAAGCCTTATCCTGGCTGCGGAGCATAAAATCTGGAGCAGGAGTCGCAGCCGTGTTTCTACGCGTTAGAGGCAACCCGCAGTTCAGCTCGTGAAAGCTTAAAAATAATGGTTGCACAGTGAGGTTGAAATTGCCAGGGGAAAAACTTGTCGCAGGACTGGTTCTAACCACGATAGGCGTCGCCCTAATACTATTCTCCTTCAGTGTTAAAAGCGTGGAAACGCAGCCTTCCCAGGATAATTATCAAATCGCGTCAAGAGAGGTTAGAGTAGAATACTTGGAGAAGCGCAACTATACGTATATGCTGACCCAAAGCTTCCTCCTTAGAAACCCGTCTAACAACACTGTTGTGGACCTAGTTTACATGTGGCTCCCAGTCAACGCTACCAGCCAGTCCGTGAGGCTCGTCGAGTCAAACATAGAGCCGTTATACAGGAAAAGCGGCGAGGACGGTGCCACGATTCTGGTTTACAATCTAAGTCTGCCTAGCGGGAGAACCCTGTGGCTCAACGCCACGCTTCAAGTAACCGTTGAAAAATACAGGCTTCTCATGGAGAACATTCCCTGGCTGGACCGCTCTCAGGTTGAGGAGAACACCGGGGGTAAAAGATACTGGGCTGTTGAAAACCAGACGTATGTTTCAATAGCCAGGAGCATCGGCCTAGACGCCAGAGACCCTGTTGAAGCATGCAGCAGCATTGGAAAATGGATACTTGAAAGGCTTGACTACCAGCCTACTTTGAGAAAGGGTGCTGAGCACGCCCTAGTGGCTAGGGGAGGCAGGCTTACTGTCTCAGGGGACTGCGAGGAGGTTGCCGACGTGTTCGTAACGCTTGCGAGAATACTTGGGATACGTTCAAGAGTCGCGCACGGGCTCTATCTTCTTGAGGACAAGGATTTTGTAACGATGTGGATTAAGAGGACGGAGACGGGTTACAATGTCTCCGACAACTGGGGTGGGCACGCCTGGCCCCAGATATACGTTCCGCAAGCAGGATGGGTGGATGTTGAGCTTCTCGAAGGCGAGACTGTTAAAATAGGAGACTTCTCACAGTACCATGTTAAGTATGGCTTCGAGGAGAAGAGCTTCATGGGTTCAACCATGCTTTACTGCCAGGCAATGTACCTGGAGACAGATTCCTTCTACTTCGCTTTCAGGAGGGTTCAATCTTGAGGCTCGTTTGCAAAGTCATGATAATCCTGGTCCTCATGGTTTCAACATTAGCTCCGATAACTCGCCAGGTTAAACCCCAGCTGAACTACCTGGTTGGGCTAAACATGGATGTGGAGTTCATGGATAATGGGCTAGCAAGGGTGACTTTGAAGCAGCATCCGTTCGACGCGAGTGGCAGGAGCCTGATTTCAAACAAGGACGTTGTTAACGAGATTATTAGCGACGAGGATTCCTTTGTAAGCCTGATCCTGCTCTTCTTCACTACAGACCCGTCTAAAACATCATACGTGGTTGCCTCCCACTCACAGCTGGACTCCGGGGAGCACGTCTTATGCAACACCGGTACACCCGGAGTAATGGAGAGGTTCGACGGGGCGGTGACGCTTGTCGTCACAGTGTTTTTAAACACTACGACCAGCCTCGTCGCACTCGGCAACGATGCCTACCAGATAGTCGTCACAGACTATTTCACTCTTACAGACCCGCGCAGCTGGATAGATGTGATGGACCTTAGGTTCACGGGGAACGTTAAGCTGCTGAACTTCTCGGCAGATCCCCCCTGGGCTAAACCCCCCTCGGTAGCGAACGCCACCCGGCTCCTATGGTTGAACATGAATGAGGCAGATGCTCCCGACAACTATGTTCTCACGCTTCAAATACCGGGGGTCGTCTTCTCAAGTATTGCTCTAAAGCTCAGGGCGGAGGTTTCTGAAGCAAGGTTTTCAAACGCGAGCTCATCACTTCTTGTAAACATTAGGAACACCGGGGAGGATGAGGGGGTTTTCACAGTCGTCCTCTCGGAGAAAGGCTTTGAACAGGCTAGGAAGATTAGTCTAAAGCCCGGTGAGAATGCCTGGGTAAAGTTTCCGGTGCACGCTCCAGAGGGGGAGGAGGTTGAGGTGAAGGTTTTCGGGGGGAGAGAGCAGCTGGACGGGCATAGAATGACGTTGACAGAGAAGCCCGCAGGCACTCCGCCCCAAGCCCAGTATGCAGTCCTAGGTGCAATAGGCTTAATCCTAATGCTGCTCGGAGCCTTAATGATTCTCCTACATCTTGACGACAGGCTTAAGGAGCATCATCAGACTCAAGCCCCCCAGCATGAAATCCCCTTCTAAAAAGGTTGGAGCAGTGGGTCAGAAAGCTGTTCGGCAACGGAGCTAGGTTTATAACGCATCCATAGGCATCATGTTCAGGTATAGATGAGGTTCGCAGAGGGTTTTTGGCGGATGCGCCCGGGCGTCACGCCCCACTACCCCGTGCAGGTCCTAGAGGTTAAGGCTGAACCGGATTCTCTGACTGTTTACGCTGCGACTAGGCGTGTTGCCCGCCGCGCTGACACCATAGGCCTCCCCGTGTTAACCATCCGTTTCTCGTCACCCATGTCCAACGTCATCCGTGTGCAGGCCCACCACCACAAGGGAGGGAAGCCTTCAAAACCAGTGTTCCAAGTTGACACGGAGCCTGAGACAAGGGTTGAGGTTCATGAGGACGCGCAGGCGGCGGCTTTGAAGAGTGGAAGCCTAACAGTCCGCGTCGAGAAAAAGGGGGATTGGCAGGTGGCCTTCCAGGACGGGGACAGAGTGGTAACCAGCAGCGGCTGGAGGGCGATGGGCTTCATGGATACTCCTGATGGCGGGTATATGAGGGAGCAGCTCTCCCTGAGCGTTGGAGAATGCGTCTATGGGCTGGGAGAACGGTTCACGAACTTCGTTAAAAACGGCCAGACAATCGAGATGTGGAACGAGGATGCCGGGACTATAAGCCAACATTCTTACAAGAATATTCCGTTCTACATGACGAACAGGGGCTACGGTGTTTTCGTCAACCATCCTGAGGCTGTTTCCTTCGAGATAGCGTCTGAAAACGTTGAAAGAGCGCAGTTCAGCGTGCCGGGCGAGTACCTGGATTACTTCCTCATCTACGGGCCTTCTCCCAAGGAGGTTTTAACTAGGTACACGGCTCTAACCGGTAGGCCAGCCTTGCCGCCGGCATGGTCCTTCGGCCTCTGGCTAACCACGTCTTTCACCACTGACTACGATGAGAAGACGGTTACCAGCATTATAAGGGGAATGGTTGAAAGAGACATTCCACTCCACGTTTTCCACTTCGACTGCTTCTGGATGAAGGAGCTCCACTGGTGCAGCTTCAAGTGGGATGAACGAGTCTTCCCAGAGCCTGCTGAGATGCTTAGGAGGCTGAAGTCTCTGGGTGTTCGCGTCTGCGTCTGGATAAACCCGTATATTGCTCAACAGTCAGAGCTCTTCGACGAGGCTGCTGAAAAAGGGTACTTGCTTAAGAAACCTAGCGGAGACGTTTGGCAGACTGACGAGTGGCAGGCGGGAATGGGCATAGTTGACTTCACAAATCCAGACGCGCGCCGCTGGTTCCAGGAAAAGCTGCGTACACTCTTAGACATGGGGGTTGACTGCTTTAAAACAGACTTCGGGGAGCGCATCCCGACGAACGTTGCCTACCATGACGGTTCAGACCCCGTCAAGATGCATAACTACTACGCCTACCTGTATAACAAGACTGTTTTCGAGGTTTTAAAGGAGAGGTTCGGCGAGGACGGGGCCGTCGTGTTCGCCCGCTCAGCCACAGCGGGATGCCAGAGGTTCCCAGTACACTGGGGAGGAGACTCAACCTCAACATACGAGTCCATGGCTGAAAGCCTAAGGGGAGGCCTATCCCTAGGCCTCTCAGGCTTCGGGTTCTGGAGCCACGACATCGGCGGGTTCGAGCAGACTCCTTCACCCGATCTCTACAAACGCTGGTGTGCTTTCGGGCTGCTCTCCTCGCACAGCCGTCTCCACGGCAGCAGCTCCTACCGTGTGCCCTGGGTTTTCGACGAGGAGGCTGTGGAGGTGCTGCGCTTCTTCACCAGGTTGAAGTGCAGGCTTATGCCATATATTTTCAACGCCGCGTGCGAAGCGCATGAGAAGGGCATACCTGTTATGCGGGCAATGATGCTCGAGTTCCCGGAAGACCCTGCCTGCGACTATCTCGACCGCCAGTACATGCTTGGCGACTCACTGCTGGTGGCGCCAGTATTCTCCCCAGAAGGGGTTGTCGACTACTACTTGCCCGAGGGAAGGTGGACCAGCTTCATAACTGGGCGGGTGGTTGAGGGAGGGCGCTGGGTGAGGGAGAAACACGGCTACCTGAGCCTTCCGCTCATGGCTAGGCCTAACAGCATCATCCCAGTGGGCGCTAACGACAATAGGCCTGACTACGATTATGCTGACGGAGTAACCTTCCACGTCTTCGAGTTGAAGGATTATTCAAGCACCTCGGCGAGAGTGCCCACGCTCAGGGGAGACACTTCTATGCTGATCCAGGCGAGTAGGGAAGGAGGGAGAATCCAGGTTAAGGCTGAAGGCAGGCAGGAGGGCTGGTCTGTCCTGCTGAGAAACATCAGTATGACTAGATCGGTTGAAGGAGGAACGGCAGAGCCCGACGCACTGGGAACACTGATAATCCCGGTGAAAGGCGCAAAAACTCTAAGGATCAGTCTCTAGACGGGTTCGGCGGCGGTGCTTGCTATTCAGAGAAACCATATAAGGCTCCGAGGCTGCCATGGTTAAGGTGCGGCTTAATGTGCTTTGAGAGAGGCCTCGCAGCGATAAGGCTGGAGAAGAGCGACAGGGTGGCTCAGGTAGAGTTCATCTCCCACACGGGGTTCGTGTATAAGACCTCTGGGATCGATCCTTTCAAGCAGCCTGAGGAAGCACTCAGGAGAACATATGACGCGTTGGACCTCGACATGATCTGGGCAACATGGGACCCTGTGCATCCCTGGGACATCCTTAAAACAAGCGGAGAATCCTTCGAGACTAGGGCGGACTCCTGGTCTAAAGCCTATCCGACAACCTGGAGAACATTTTTCAACTTTGAATCCGTAGAAGACGTTCTCGAGTTCAACCCGCTGGAGGAGTGGAGGATACCCGGCCAAGAGGAGCTTGCAGAATTCTTCAGAAGGGAGCATTCAGCCAAGCAGGAATTCTATGGGAACCAGGTGGTTCCAGGGGGGAAATACCAGACCTGCTTCATGTGGCTAATCATGACTTTCGGACTGGAGTGGACGGTGAAAGCAGCCTACAGCGACCCGAAGCGTTTCGAAAAACTGTTGAACAGGTTCTTCCAGATCTCCAAGCTTGAGTTCGAAGCATGGGCTGAGACAGACATAAAGGTTTTCATCAGCCACGACGACATCTGCTCCACGAGAGGGCCATTCTTCCCGCCCCGGTGGCTCCGGAGACACGTCTTCCCGCGCTACGAGGAGCTCTGGAGCATTTTGAAATCCAGAGGGATAAGGGTGATTTTCTGCTCCGACGGCGACGTTACCCAGATAGTCGACGACATAGCTAGGGCTGGGGCAGACGGCTTCATACTGGAGGAGTGCAGCGACCTAGGCTACATAGCTGGGAAATACGGCCTCGAGAAGATTATAGTCGGGGGCGTTGACATAGGCGTGCTGACCTACGGGAGTGTTGGAGACGTTGTTGAGGAGGTTAAGAAGTGTTTGAGAATAGCTGGAGAGTGCCCAGGCTACTTCATAAACGTCTCCGGCTCCATCCCTGACAACGTGCCCATGGAGAACCTTGAAGCCTACTTCGAAGCCTGCAGGAAATATGGAAGGAGGCCGGTTGAATTAAGGTAGGCCTATACTCAGTCTAATGCAACGGTTTCTTAAAGCGACACTTTTCGGGAAAC
>Ga0272448_1006756_pt1 | contig 12313 bp, 7 predicted proteins | sample YNPCB0191_FD_202220 | JGI IMG/M metagenome (GOLD analysis project Ga0272448, IMG submission 202220) | Hot spring sediment microbial communities from Yellowstone National Park, WY, United States - YNP-CB-019-1 | ecosystem: Environmental > Aquatic > Thermal springs > Hot (42-90C) > Sediment... | reverse complement strand
CTTCCGTAATCCTGCTGGTATATGTTCTGTTCCGCACAGACGCGCGGGCCCTCGGGCCGGCGCAAGGGGCGTCGGGACGCGACCCGGCGGGCGCGGGCGGGCACGGACACCGTTGGGTCTGGATCGCTGCGGGAGCCGGGCTGCTCTTCGGTGCGCACCCGCTGACGGTAGAGCCGGTTGCCTGGGTGTGGGAGCGCAAGACGATTCTGGCCGCGTTCTTCGGACTCTGGTGCCTGATCCTCTATGTGGGGTACGTCCGCCGGGGGCATCGGGCATTCTACGCGGCCTCTCTGCTCGCGTACGTGCTGGCCGTGATGGCCAAGCCCACGGCGACCCCGTTGGCGGTGGCCCTGTTGCTGCTCGACTACTGGCCTCTCGCAAGGGCGAGCCGGCGGGCGTTGTGGGAGAAGGTGCCGTTCTTCGTGATCGCGGCGGCATCGGGTGTCATCACCGTGCTCTCCACGCAACGGACCGCGTCGGTCGTGATGCCGGGCGAATACTCGCTGTGGCGGCTTCCGCTTCGCATCAGCTACCTTCTCATGTTCTATCTCTACAAGATGATATGGCCCGTGCATCTTTCTTCCGTCTATGTGATGCCGGCGTCGTGGTCGCTGAGCGAGCCGTTCGTCCGGGTTGGGGTTGCCGGCGTGTGCGCGCTGTTTGCCTGGGTACTGTACACGCTGCGATGGACCCGTGCCTTCTTGGCCGGCTGGCTCTTCTTCATCGTAGTGATTTCGCCCACCCTCGGCGTGGTCGGTTATAGCTGGGTCGTCGCCTCAGACAAATACGTCTATCTGCCGGCCGTGGGGCTCCTGCTCAGTTTGGCGTGGGGGCTCAGCGTGTTGTGGGAAGCCGCGGCGCGCCGCTCCTCGCGCCGCTTCCTGACGGCCGTCGGTGCCGCGGGGATGCTGACGGCGGCGGGCGCGGAGGCATTTCTGGTGCGGGCCTACCTTGTACACTGGCAGGACACCGAACGCCTGTATCGCCACATGTTGGCGCTGGCCCCCGAAGATGCCGCGGTACACGCCAACCTGGGAATCATTCTCGCCCGAGGGGGCCGAACCGGCGAGGCGGTCGAGTGCTTGCAGGAGGCGTTGCGGCTCCGCCCCCAATATCCGGAGGCGCTCACGGCGCTCGGGAACGTTCAGGCGGCCTGCGGCGCGCTGGACGAGGCCGTCGCCTGCCACAGTAATGCACTGCGGCTGCGTCCCTCGTTTGCGGAAGCGCAAATCAACCTGGCGACCGCCCTCGCGAAAAAGGGAGACATGGTCCAGGCGGCGAAGCATCTTCGCGAGGCTTTGCAGCGAAAACCGCACTCGGCGATTGCGCATGGGAACCTCGGGATCGTGCTGATGAAACTGGGGCGGACCGAGGAGGCCGTCGGGTACTTGGAGCACGCGCTCGCGCTCGACGGCAACCACCCGGACTGGCAGACCTGTCTGGCGGACGCCCTGCTCCGCCTGGGCCGGACTGAGCCGGCGATCCGGCATTATCGCGCCGCGCTGGCCCTGCAACCCGGTTCGCCCGGCGTGCTGAACAACCTCGCATGGGTTCTGGCGACACGCGGGCAGGCCTCCGATGCTGCGGAGGCCATGCAACTCGCCCGACGCGCGTGTGAGGCCACCGGCCAACGGGATCCCGGTATGCTCGACACGCTGGCGGCGGCCTGCGCAGCAGCCGGGCGGTTTGCGGAGGCCGTCGAGATCCTTCGCAAGGCAATCGACCTGGCCGGGTCGGCCGGCCGATCGCACCTGATCGAGGACATGAACGCGCGGCTGCGTCTCTACGAGGTCGGACGGCCGTACCGCGAGCCGCCGCCTGCGACGCGAGCTACTTCCGGGAACGCGACTCGCGGCGCATCGGATCCACCTCCATGCCGTAGCGTTTCATCTTCTTGTAGAGCGTGGTGCGGTTGATCTCGAGTACGTCGGCGGTGACCTGGCGGTTCCAGCCGTTGGCCCGCAGGGCCTGTTCGATGATGCGTCGCTCGGGCTCCTCGAGCGCCTGTTTGAGCGACATGGGGCGGTACTGCCCGTCGTCCGGGGCCGCGGATGCCTCGGCGCCTTCGAGCACGGTGGGCGGCAGGTCTTCCTCGGTGATGTACCGGTTCTTCGTGAGGATCACCGCCCGCTCGACGACGTTTTCCAGCTCGCGGACGTTGCCCGGCCAGTGATAGCGCTGCATCTGCTGGATGGCGCCGTCGGTGAAGCCGAGGATCTCCTTTCGCGACTGGGCGCAGTAATGCCGGAGGAAGTGCTCGGCCAGTCGCGGGATATCGCCGATCCGCTCGGCGAGCCGCGGGAGGCTGATCGTCACCACGTTGATCCGGTAGAAGAGATCCTGGCGGAAGCGGCCCTCGCGGACCTCCTGCCCCAGGTCGCGGTTGCTGGCGAGGATGACGCGGACGTCCACGGTCTGGGTCTTGTTGCTTCCGACGGGCTCGAACTGCCGCTCCTGGAGCACGCGGAGGAGCTTGACTTGCAGCGCGGGCGAGGCGCTGGAGATTTCGTCGAGGAAGATCGTCCCGCCGTCGGCCGCCTTGAACTTGCCCTCCTTGTCGGCGACGGCCCCGGTGAACGCCCCGCGAACATGCCCGAACAGCTCGCTCTCCAGCAGCGTCTCGGGGATCGCGCCGCAACTGACCTCGATGAACGGCTTGTCGCGCCGCTGGCTGCGATGATGTATGGCCCGCGCGATGAGCGACTTGCCCGTGCCCGATTCGCCCTGCATGAGCACGGTCGCCCGCGAGTCGGCGACGGTCTCGATGAGGTCGAAGATCTTGAGCATCTTGTAATCGTGGCCGACGATGTTGTCGAGCGCGTAGCGGAGCCCGAGCTGCTCGCGGAGGTTGCGATTCTCACGGATCAGCGACTGCTGTTTGAGCGCCCGCTCGACCACGAGCCGGATTTCATCGTCGATGATCGGCTTGGTGAGGTAGTCGTACGCCCCCATCTTGATCGCCTCGACGGCGCTCTCGATCGTGCCGTAGCCGGTGATCATGATGACGACCACGTCGGGATAGCGCTGGCGGATCACGCGGAGCAGCTCGAAGCCGTCGTTCTCCGGCATGTTCACGTCCGTGAGCACCAGGTTGAACCGCTGGCGCTCCAAGGCGGCCAGCGCTGCGGCGAACGTAGCCGCCCCCGCCGTCTCATAGCCCTCGAGCCGCAGAAACTCGCTGAGCGACTCCAGGATGATCTTGTCGTCGTCCACGATGAGAATGCGGTCTTTCGTTTCAGCCATTGCCAGACTCCCCATCGGCCCGCGTCGGGCCGGTCCGCGCGGAAGACCCCGGTGCCCGGCGCGGCGGTACGCAGCTTTCCAGCGGAATCCGGACGGTAAACCGCGCCCCGCCCTGTTCGCGGTTTTCGGCTGTGAGCCGGCCGTGATATTTCTCGACGATGTCGCGGCAGATCGCCAGACCCAGCCCCGTTCCCTTGCCCGGCGCCTTCGTCGTGAAGAACGGTTCGAAGACGCGCTCCGTCGGCTCCGGCAGGCCGGTGCCCGTGTCCTCAAAGCGAATGACGGCCTCCCGGCCCGTCAATGCGGACCCGATCGTCAGGGTGCCGCCGGAGGGCATGGCGTCGATGGCGTTCTTGATGATGTTGCAGAACACCTGGAACAGGTTCCCGCCGCCTCGCACTATCGGCAGCTTGCCGTCGAACGCGCAGACGATCGAGACCCCCGCGCGGGCCGCCTGGTCGCTGAGCACCCTCACGGCCTCCTCGACGATTGTGTTGAGCCCCGTGTCTTCGTACGAGGCGTGCGCGCTTCGCGAGAACTCCAGAAGGTCCGTGACGATCTGTGCCATCCGCAGCATGCCCGCCCGCGATTCTTCCAGGTAGTGCCGCGCCTTGTCGGCCTCATTGCGCTCGATCACCCGCTGTGCCAGGCCCAGATACCGGAGGATGCCGTCCAACGGATTGTTCAGCTCATGCGCGACACGTGCGGCCAGCTTGCCGAGGGCCGCCATGCGCTCCGATACGGCCAGGCGCTTCTCCATGCCGATGCTGGCCGTAACGTCTTCCACGACCAGCAAACCGCCGATCGCCTCGGCCGCCCGGCTGCCGGCCAGCGGGCTGCACGTCAGGTTGACGATGAGTTCCCGGCCGTCCGCGGTACGGTATGTGATGTGCTCGAAGCGCTTCGGAAGCCGGCTTTCCAGTGTACGGCGCAGCTCCGAGCCCCAGTCCTCATATTGGCTCTCGACCGCGCCACGCTTCAAGGCGTCGGTGAGGCATTCGCCCGGTCGGGCCAGGAACTCGGCCGCCGTATTGGCGTGCGTGACCCGCATCCGCCCATCGAATACGACGAGCCCGAGCGGCAGTGCGTGAAATACGTCCTCCGCGATGTCCCCGAGCCCTACTGCCGATGCGGGCGCGGCCGGGTTGCCCAAGGTCGGCGCCGATTCGTTGGTGCTATGGGCGGATGGCTCCAGCATTTCCTGCTCGCGACAAGCCGCCCTGACAGGTTGCTGCCGAGACGATCCCGTCAGTTGCGTGGCTCTGGATCAACGTAAACCAGAACTCGTTGCTCTTGAACAACATACAATAGGCTATCGACACGCGTCAATGGGATCTGTTGCTTTTTTTCAACATTCGGAGTTGCTGAAATGCGCCACGGGTGACGGAGGTTCGCCTACCGTTACCATGTATCACATCGGGTTGGCGGTGCCGAAGACCCGCTTGTTGACCTGGACAATGCGGGCTGCTTTCAGGCCTGGCACATAGCAGGCTATAAAATAAGCTCCACTTGAAACAGGGTAGTACAACCCGGTAGCGAGCTGAAAGCGCAACCAACCCTCGCCCTCGACTACACGTGCCTCTTCGAGGGTCAGAGGCCACCTTCCATCGGCCGGTTCACCCACCCGGGCGATCAGGACGACGACGCTGCCGCGGCAGAAGTCCAGGCGGTCGCACGGGGGCCGTCTATCCGCGAATACGACGCGGCATAGCCGACGCCACTCGGCCTCCGTCCGCACATGAGCGAATTCGAACTCTTCGCAGAGGCGTTCAGTAAGGCCAACAGGCAGGGTGTATCCTTCGGCGAGCCGCGAGTACCATCGAGGCATGACGGCGGGATCCAGCGGTCGGGCGAGATCCCAGGCAATCGGTCCAGCGGGGCGCCGGGCGGCGCAGCCGGGGCATGCCAGCACGGCCAGGAGGGCGAGGCACAGACTGCCGAGCGGGGCGTGCCCGTTGCCGGGTGTGCCGCGTGGTACTATAGTGATCGTTTGCACGGTGCATAGAAAATAACATGAAGAAGCTGATTATCACAATCGTCGTCGTCGCCCTGCTGGGCGGCGGGTACCTCTGGCTGCGCAATCAGAGGCTCGCGATAACGGGTCTGGACGCCGCATTCGGGGAGGTGCGTCGAGCCGACCTGATGATCCCCATCAAGGCAAGCGGCAAGATTCAGCCCAAGAGCAAGCGTGAGATCAAGAGCAAGGCCAGCGGGGAGATCGTCGCGGTTCACTTTGAGGCCGGGCAGATGGTCCGTGAGGGGGACGTGCTCGTGGACCTGAAGCGCGACGACGAGCAGCGGAACCTCGATGCCGCCGAGGCGGCGCGGGACCAGGCACAAATCGCGCTGGATACGGCGGAGATTACGCTGAAGGAGCGCGAGCTGGTCGGGGTGCCCGCGGCCGAGGCGGCGCGGGACAGCGCGGAGGCGGCCTTGGCCATGGTGCGGGCGGAATACCTCGCCAAGGAGAAGATTCAGAAGGAGACCCCCGCGTACATGATGCCGGTGGAGTGGGATACGATCCAGGCGAAGTATAAGGACGCGCAGGCGAAGTTGCGCAGCGCCGAGGTGGATGTCCGCAAGGCGAAGGAAATCGCGATTCCGATGGCCCGAAAGGAGGTCGAACGCGCCCGCAGTGCGCTGGTCAGCGCACAGAAGAAGCTCGAGGACGCCCAGGAGCGTCTGCGCGAGACGACGGTCCGCTCGCCGATCAACGGAATGGTTCTCCAGCGGTTCCGCGACGTGGGCGAGATGATCCAGAGCGGGACGCAGTCGCTGACCGGCGGAACGGTCCTGATGGAGATCGCGGACGTCAGCGAGGTGTACATGGTGGCGAGCGTGGATGAGGCGGACATCGGCAAGGTCCGTGAAATGGCCCCGCCCGAGGCCCGCCCGGGCGCCGACCCGCATGCCGCCACGCAGCCGACTTCGGGGACGCCGGTGACGCAGGATACGATCCGGGAGGACACGCCCGTCGAGATCACGGTCGAGGCCTTTCCCGACGAGCCGTTCACCGGCGTGATCGAGCGGATCTCGCCGGAGTCCGAGGTTCAGCAGGCCGTCGGGACGTTCCAGGTGCGGATCCGCATCACCAGCGACAACCGCGACAAGATCCGCGGCCTGGCGGGGATCCAGGCGGAGGCGAAGTTCACCTCGGTGCCCGTGCGAAATGCGCTTCTGGTGCCGTACGAGGCGGTGCAGCGCGGGCCCAGCGGCGAGCTGGGCGTGTACGTTCCGGTCCGCAAGCCGGGCTCCGAGGAGGAGCAGCCCGAGTTCCGTCCGTGCAAGCTGGGTTCGGACAACGGCGTGGACGTCGTCGTGCTCAGCGGCGTGGAGGAGAAGCAACGGGTTTATACGAAGCTGCCGGTGAAAACCCGCAGTGAGAAGAAGGCCCAGGGCGAAGCGACGGATTGATGATCCGAATCCGCAACATGACGAAGTGGTACCGGATGGGCGATTCGGTCGTCCATGCCCTCGACGGCGTTGATCTGGACGTGGCCGCGGGCGAATTTGTGAGCATCACCGGCGCCTCCGGCAGCGGCAAGAGCACCCTGATGCACCTGATCGGCTGTCTCGATCGGCCGACGAGCGGGACGTACGAGCTGGCGGGCCAGCCGGTCGCCACGCTCAACGACCGCCAGCTCGCGCGGATTCGCAACGAACGCATCGGGTTCGTCTTTCAGACGTTCAACCTGGTCAACCGCACGTCCGCCGTGGACAACGTGGCCGTGCCGCTGATCTACGCGAGAAAAGGCAACACCCGCGGGCCGGCGATGGCGGCCCTCGCCCGCGTCGGCATCGACCACCGCGCCCATCACAAGCCGAGCGAACTCTCCGGCGGCGAGCGGCAGCGGGTGGCCATCGCCCGGGCGATCGTGAACAACCCGCCGCTGTTGCTGGCCGACGAGCCGACCGGAAACCTCGATTCCCGCACGGGCGAGCAGATCCTGCAGACGTTCCACGAACTGCACCGTTCCGGCGTGACGATCGTGCTGGTGACGCACGAGATGGCCGTGGCGGCCCAGGCCCAGCGGGTGATCCGGATGAGGGACGGAAAAATCGTGGACGACCGCCGGGTGGACGATGCCTTTCGCGCGGAACTGCTGGAGCGTCGGGCATCGATGTCGGCCGGGGCCGGGAGATAACGGGCGGAGGCATGGTCCGGTCCGCGCGACGACGCAGGCCGGCGGATGACGGGAACGATGTTCTTCCTGCGGATCTGCATCATGGCGTGGCGGGGGTTGCGGGCGAACCTCCTGCGCTCGCTGCTGGCGACGCTCGGCGTCATCATCGGCGTGGCGGCGGTGATCGCCGCGATGTCGATCCTGGAGGGCGCCCAGCGCGACATTACCGACCGCATCAAATCGCTCGGTTCCGACCAGATCACCGTGTACCCGGCTTCCGCCCACCGCGAGGGCCGCGAGATGGGCGTCGTGCAGACGCTCAAGCCCGAGGACGCCGATGCGATCGTGCAACCCCTCGCGTGCCCGGATGTCGAGTTCGCCTCGCCGGAGGTGCTCGCCGCCGCGCAGGTCAAGTACTTCAACCGCAACGCCAACCTGACCGTGCTCGGGAGCAACCAGAATTACGCTGCGATGAACAACTACGCGGTGGCCGAGGGGCGGTTCATCACGAAGGAGGATGTGCTGGCCAAGACGAAGGTCGCCGTCCTCGGCTACAAGGCCGCGAAAGACCTCTTCGGCGGCCGGCCGGCGGTCAACTCCGCCATCAAGATCCGCGGTATCGGTTTCCGCGTCGTCGGGGTGATGGAGAAGAAGGGCATGATCGGGTTCCGCAACGTGGATTCTCAGGTGGTCATCCCTATCTCGACGGCGATGGACCGGGTTTTCGGGATCAAGATCGTCACGGCCATCACCGTGAAGGCCCGCGATCCGTCGAGGGTCGCCGAGGCCACCCAGCAGGTGAAGCGCGTGCTCCGCTCGCGCCACACGATCCACCCGGGCGATCCCGACGATTTCAACGTTTTCAACCAGGAGGAGCAACGCAAGCAGTTCCGCGAGATCACCCGGATTTTCGCCGTCGTCCTGTACAGCATTGCCGGCATCAGTTTGGTCGTCGGCGGGATCGGCATCATGAACATCATGCTCGTTTCGGTGACCGAGCGAACGCGGGAGATCGGCGTCCGGATGGCGGTGGGGGCGCAGCGCTGGGACATCCTGCGTCAGTTCCTGATTGAGGCGGGGACGATCAGCCTGCTCGGCGGGGCATTCGGCGTCCTGATCGGCTACGCGATGTCCGACCTTCTCGAGAAGATCACCCGCGTACTGGAGACGTACACGCCGCCGAGCGTGGTGGCCTGGGCGCTGGGGATGGCGGTGGCGACCGGCGTGCTCAGCGGGATTTATCCGGCCTACAAGGCGGCCCGCCTCGACCCGGTGGAGGCCCTCCGGTACGAGTAAGGACCGGGGCCCGGGGGGCGATGTCCCGGCGCGGAGTCATACGAGATTGCCTTTGGGTACTACCGGTACAATCCCGCCCGCCGCTTTGGCATCGACCGGGCCCCGAGCCCCGGGGCGGTGGGTGCTCGCGGCGCTGATCGCGATCCTGCTCGTCGCGGCCGGCCTGCGCGGGCTGTACCTTGCCGAGCTGGTGCGCAACCCGACGTTCGGCGACCCGGCCGTCGATGCGCAGTATCACGATTACTGGGCGCGCGGGCTGGCCACGGGGAACTGGACGCCGCCGGAGGGTTGCGGCGACCCGCTGATCCGCACGAGGCCGTTCCTCCGGCCGCCCGGTTATCCGTATTTTCTCGCGATCATCTACAGGGTGATCGGCCCCGGCTATGTCGGCGCCGCCATTGTGCAGATGGCGATGGGCGTCTTGAGCGCCTTGGTCGGCTTCCTTTTCGCAAGGCGCTGGTTCGACGATGCCACGGCCCTGGTTTTCGCGGCCTTGCTCGGCGTCTACTGGATATTCATCTACTACGAAGGCGAGCTGCTGGAGCCGGTCCTGTTGGTGTTGCTGGGCCTGCTGCTCATCTACGCCCTGAGCACATGGGCGGTGGGCATGACATTCGCGAAGGGGCTGCTTGCCGGGGTACTGATGGGGCTGTTTGCGGTCAGTCGCCCGAATGTCCTGCTGTTCCTCGGGCCGGTGCTGCTCTGGGCGTTCTGGATGGTTCGGCGTCAGGATCCCGGCGGGCGGCGGGGGCTGGGGCGCGCCGCCGGCGGCCTTGTCGTCGGGACGGCACTGATCGTGGCCCCGGTCGCGATCCGCAACTACATCGTCGGCCGCGATCTCGTCCTCATCTCCGCCAACAGCGGCGTGAACCTCTGGATCGGCAACAACGATCGTGCCAACGGGGCGTTTGTCGCCGCGCCCGGCCTCGAGGATTTCGACACGTGTTTCAGCTACCCGGCCATCGTCCGCAGCGTGGAGCGGAGGGTCGGGCGTCCGATGCGGTACTCGGAGGTTTCCGCGTTCTTCGCCCGTCAGGCGTGGGACTGGATCCGGGCGCACCCGATGCTGGAACTCAAACTGCTGGGATACAGGACGCTGTTGTTCTGGGGCCCCGTGGAGATGCATCACAACACGGTGGAGGCGGCCGAGCGCGCGAACTCCGCCGTGCTGCGCGGGACGCTGCTCACCTTCCCGATCGCGTTCTCGCTCTTCTGGATCGGAACGGCCATGTTCGTGGCGAACCTCCGCCGGGCGGGCCGCGCGCCGCAGGCCCCCGGCCCGGATGTCGGGCGGCAAACAGGGGTGGTCGTCCTCATCCTGCTCTTCCTGGCGAGTTACTTCGTCTCCTTTCTGCCGTTCTTTGTCGTCGCGCAGTACCGTGCTCCGGTCGTCCCGTTTCTCCTGCTGATGGCGGCGTATGCGGTCGTACGGTTTGCGCGGCTCGCGTGGGCGGTGGCGTTTCCCGGGACTCGGTCGCGGTCTGGAGACCCATCCTGCACCGGCTTGGCGAGGTGGGCGGCGTTTCGGCTGTTGCTCGTGTGGACGTCCGTTCTGGCGATCGTGACGGCGCTTGCGTCGACGGACTTCTCGGGACACGAGGTGGACTTCGCGAAGTGGCACTACGACCGGGGCGGCTCGCTTCTGAAACGCGGCAGGATCGATGATGCCATTCGCGAGTTCGATCTCGCCGTCCGCGGGTCGGACTGCTACCCCGACGCGTACGCCGCACTGGGCACCGCGCTTACCCGCAAAGGCGAGTTCGCAAAGGCCGTCGGCGCATTTCAGACCGCCCTTCGCATGAGGCCCGACAGCGCAAGGATTCACGTGGCCCTGGGCGAGGCCCTGGAAGGCCAGCGTCGGATCGAGGATGCCGTTCGGGAGTACCAGACGGCGATCCGCTGCGACCCGGGCTACATCGCCGCGTACGTCAATCTCGGCGCCCTGCTTCAGGACTGCGGGCGGCTGGAGGAGGCCATCCAGGCATATCAGCAGGCGATCCGGCTGGCGCCGGAGACGGGCCTGGCTTACTGCAACCTCGCCGTTGTGCTCTACCACAAGGGGCGCTACGCCGAGGCCTGGGATGCCGTCCGGCAGGCCCGCCGGTGCGGGGAGGACCTCCCCCCGGGCTTCCTTCAGGCGCTTGGCGCGAAGATGCGCCCCCCGGGCCGGTGACCCTCAGCGCTGCGTACGGCAACACCGGCGGGCGAAGACAACGAAGACGCCGCCGAGAGCACGGTGGGCTTCTTCCGCGGGGACGAATCTCTTTCTTCCTCGTGCGGGATTGCTATACTTGGCGGGGTGGACGTCCGGTCGCCACGGCCCCGCGCCGGCCGGCGCGGGTGGTTCCGCTCGTGCGTGCAGGCCGCGTGGATCGGTCGTTCAACTCGGAGGGAACACCGTGATGGCCACGAAGAAAGCAACAAGCTCCATCGCGCCCGACCGGATCCCCGAGGCGGGCAAGGCCCCGTCGGTGCCGGCGAAGGTTGTCGAGCTGTTCAAGCACTGCGGTTATCTTCGCACACCGCCGTCCGTCGGTTCCCACGAGCCGGGCCGCGCCGGCAGTCATCGCGGCTACGAGGTCCGCTTCATGGCTCACAACCGGGACGAGTGTCAGAAGATAGTCCGGCTGCTGAAGGCCTGTCGCATCAAGCCGGGCAAGCCCTTCAACAAGGGCCGGCAGTGGCGGGTTCCCGTGTATGGGCGAACGCTGTTCCTCGCCCTGCAGGAAACCGAGTAGGCCACGAGTCGTCCGGCCGTGTTGATCCGAGTCCGTGAATCTTCGTCCGCTTGGCGGAAGTTTCCGTGGATGCCACGGTGTATCCTTGCGGAAAACCGCCGGGGCCGAGTCTGGCCGAGCTGCCCCCGACGCGCTTACAATGGGCGGTTCATTGCGGACCGGGTGACTGTGTTCGCCGCCGCGCCTGCATGGAGTACGTCGTGAGAATCGGTTTTCTGAGCACGTTCGACGGAGAACGAATCGCATTCGCCCGGCGGCACGGGTTCGGCGCGGTCGAGCTTCTGGTCGACGCCGATACCGACTTCTGTCCGCCGCACGACGGCTGGCGGGACCGGGCGGCCGCCGTGAGAGCGGCCTACGACCAGGCGGGAATCGCGATCAGTTGCATCGGCGGCTTCTATCAGAACCACATGGACGCCGACATGGCGAAGGCCGCACGGTGCCGCGACCTGGTGCGGAACGTCATCCTGCTGGCCGAGGCGATTCAGGTTCCGGTCGTGGCCGGCTTTGCGGGGCGGATCGTGAACGAGCCGCTTGAGGCGTCCCTGCCGCGCTTCCGGGAGATCTGGAGCGCCCACGCGAAATACGCCGAGGACCACGGCGTGCGAATCGCCTTCGAGACCTGCCCGATGGGCCGTTTTCACAGCCCGTTCGGCGGGATCAACTGCATCTGCACGGTCGCCATGTGGGAGCGGTGCTTCGAGGAGGTGCCGTCGCCGGCGCTTGGGCTGGAGTGGGACGCTTCACATCTGGTCTGCCAGTTCGTGGATCCCGTGCGGAACCTTCGCACGTGGGGCCGCAAGGTCTTCCACGTGCACGCCAAGGACGCGAAGGTGTATCGGGACATCGTCGATCGATACGGCATCTATGCGGACGGGGCGATCGAGCACTGCTTCCCCGGGCTGGGCGACT
>Ga0272448_1006754_pt1 | contig 12317 bp, 5 predicted proteins | sample YNPCB0191_FD_202220 | JGI IMG/M metagenome (GOLD analysis project Ga0272448, IMG submission 202220) | Hot spring sediment microbial communities from Yellowstone National Park, WY, United States - YNP-CB-019-1 | ecosystem: Environmental > Aquatic > Thermal springs > Hot (42-90C) > Sediment... | reverse complement strand
GTCGCGCAGCCTCTTTTTATAGTCCCCCAAAGTTTTTTCGCGGATTTTGCGTTTGAGAAATGGCCGGTTGCAGTATGGCCATGAAGCTTTGCGTCGGGCGCCGCGCACAAATCGAACCGTGGGCCGACCGCAGAGTCCGGATTGAAAGAGGCGTGGCGCAGGGCGGGATCTGACCGATGACGTTGCCGGCAGCGGATTACAGGCGCACATTCAGTTTCAGGGCATTCGCAATCGGCATTTCGGCTGCGATACTGATGGCGATGTGGGTGCACTTCCACGAGGTGCTGGTGCCATCCGCAGGCATCCTTGCCGAAAACAGTCCGCCCGCGTCCGCGATAGGGGTTTTCCTCGGCGTAATTGCGATCGCCGGACTTGTTGCCGCCATCAGGCCTGCACTGCGGCTGACTCAGGCGGAGCTGGTCGTGATCTACAGCATTCTGGTCGTTTCGGCGCCGCTCATGTCGCAGGGAATGTGGCACCGTTTCCTGGGCTTCGTGGTTGCGGTGCCGAACTACAGGCACAACCTGCATCTTCTGGACAGCTACTCGGAAAAGCTATGGCCGCACGGCCCGCATCTGATCGAAAACAGGCGGATGAGAGGCGGGCTGGGACCGGATATGACGGTGGAGCCGAAAGAGGCGTGGCGGCCGATTGCCGTGGACGAGTCGCCGATCGGCCGGACCGAGGCCGTGGAGCTTGTCAACAGGCCCGGAGAAGGATCGGACAGGCAAAAAACCGTCTTGCGCGTGCGGCTTCGGCGATTTTCAGGCGGAAAGGAGATACTCACCCCCGGCGAGACATATCATTTCAACGTTCTGGTCAGGCTTGAGGATATGGAGCCCGGCAGCAGGTTCGTGGTTGAACTGGTTGCAGACGGGGGATCACGCCATGAACTGCTCGTGATGGGCCGTAACACTGACAGGACGTTCAGCAGTCCTGGAGGATTTACGCGGGCAGGCGAACCGCATGTCAGCCTGCCGAGGGATATTTCGGAGCATGCGGACCTGGTATTCAGGCTGGAGGGGCCCGGAAGGGCGGCGCTGACCGATATCGTTTTCTTCAACAATGAAGCGCTGGCCAGGCTCTTCAAGGGGTTCAACGAAACAAGGGAGAGCGACTATCCCAGGCTGGCTGACAATGCCCGGGATGCGGTTCTCATACGGCCCGACAACCTTTATTCCCTGAAAGGGCTGATCTATGTGCTCAAGGGTTATGTTCCGTACGGGCAATGGGCGCAGCCCATGTTTTACTGGCTGTCAATTGTGATGGCGGTGTTTCTTGCGCTTCTCTCACTGGGCGTTATTTTCAGGAAGCAGTGGGCCGAGCACGAGCGGTTCTCGTTTCCTCTGACGATGCTTCCCCGCCTGCTCATCGAGCAGAAGGACGAGAACGGGCGCATATTCATGCCCCTTTTCCGCAGGAAGACGTTTCTGGCCGGCGCGGTCGCTGCGCTGGCGCTCTGCGCATTCCAGGGCGCTGCCTATTACATACCCGGCATGCCCAGCCTGAAAATTTCGGTTAAGCTTGCCGACTACTTTGACAGCCCGGCATTGAAGGCTTTCGTGGCCGGCATGTACGGGGGCGGAGAGTTCGCAGTCATGTGGCTGGTGACTGCCATAGCATTTTTCATTGAGCTGGACATGTTGCTGAGCATAGTCGTCTTTTTCTGGCTGGCGAAGATTCCCTACTATTTCGGCGAAAGCATGGGCTGGAAGACCATCAGGGGCCCGCTTGACAGTTTTCCGTTTCCGCATGAGCAGCACATAGGAGCATTCCTCGCCCTTGCGGTGGTGGCCGTGTGGATAGCGCGCAAGCATCTGGCGGCGGTGGCGAGAAGAGCGCTCGGGCTTGCCGGCGGGGCGGACGATTCGGGCGAGGTAATGCGGTATCGCTCCGCTCTGGCGCTTCTCGTGGCGTCCTTTGCTTTTTTTGCGGCTTGGGGGCGTATGACCGGGCTCGGCGCCGGGCCGTCGCTGCTCTTTTTCGGATTCATAGTGCTGTGCGGGTTCTCCGCTGCCAGGATCAGGACAGAGTGCGGCGCGCCGTGGACGTATTTTACTCCGTATTTTCCGTATCTTCTCTTTTTCCTTTTCGGCGGGTTGAAAACGTTCAGGACCGAAACTTTGCTTCTTGCGTATTTTGCCGGAGGATTCATGGCTGTGGCGCAGTTCCTCATGTTCGCGCCGAGCCAGGTGGAGATGATGCATCTGGGTGGACAGTACCGGGCCAGACCTTCCGGCGTCGGGTGGGGGCTGGTGGCGGGGGTTTTGGCCGGCGTGCTGATCGGCGGATACGTGATGCTCGTCTGGGCCTACGGAGTAGGCGGGGAGAACATTACTTACATGCGCGACTGGGCCATCCGCCAGGACTGGTATTTCTCGTCGCTGAGGAATGCCGTGGCTGAGGCCAACGCAAGGGATCTTGCCGCCGCGGCCGCGCAGAGCGCCGAGGCGGCGAAGCCTGCGCAGGCCGGGCCGATAACGGCCGTGGGGGTAGGGGCGGTTGTTACTGGCCTGCTGGCGTTTCTCAGAATCAAGTTCGTTGGGTTCTGGCTGCATCCAATCGGCTATGTTCTGGCCAATTCGTATTTTGCTCCGATGTGCTGGGGATCCCTTTTTGCGGCATGGATCATTAAGAGCGTCGGCCTGAGACTCGGAGGTCCCCGCTTCATACGGGAGCACATGACGCCTTTCTTCGCGGGCGTCGCGTGCGGATGCGTGGCCGGCATGTTCGCGTGGGATATCGTCGGGGTGGCGTTGATGGCATCGGGGCAGAGGGACATATTCACATGCTGGCCGTAGCCACGGAGGTTTGCTGAATTGCGCATTGTCAGGAAAGTTGCCGCCAACCTGCTTCTTGCGGCTGTTCTTGCCGCGGTGGTGGGTTCAGCATTGTGGGTATTCAACCGCGCAGCGGCTCCGCAGGAAAGAGTGCTGCCGCCGGATGTGAAGAACCGGCCCGATTATTCCTCGATTCTCAGCGGCATAAACGAAGACGGCATTCTGGAGGATTTGAACGCCCTGTGTTCGACGCCGTCGCGAATGTGCGGCTCCGAAGGGCTCGAAAGGGCCGCCATGCACATTTCCTCCGCGCTTCGCAGCGCGGGGTATCAGGTGCTGGAGCAACCCTTCAGGGTTGTGGTCCCAAGGACGCGGTGGGTCGGCATTGCCGACGCGGAGGGGGGCGAATTGCGGGGGATTTCCATATATCCCATGGACCCCAACTGGTTCAGGACCGCCACCACTCCGCCCGGCGGGCTGAGGGGCGTCGTGCACAAGGGTTCGCTCGGGCTTGCAAGGGAATTCAAGGATGTCAACCTTGACGGCAACTTCGTGATGCTGCCCATCGGCGAATCATGGTCCACTGTTGCAGGCATGGGCGCATCGGCGATTCTCTTCTACGACGACGGCAGGCCTACGGTCGCCGCTCGGTGGGGCTCTTCGGTCAACGCGTCGCTCAATGTGCCGAGGTTCATGGTGACCGGTCCGGCCGAGTCTCTTGCGGGCAGAGAGGTCGTCATATCGTGCCGTGTTGATTTTGTCGAGGCGCGAGTCAGCAACATCGCGGCTTTTCTTGACGCGCCCGGAGCGGACGAAGCCGTCGTGCTGAGCGCGTACTATGACGCGGAAAGCTATGTGCCTGATCTGGCGCCTGGAGCGGAGCAGGCCGGAGGCGCGGCGGTTCTGCTTGCGGCGGCGCGGGCCATGGCGGCGGAAAAGGCTCCGTGCCGGCGGACGGTTGTGATTCTTGCGACGGCTGGTCATGCGAGGGCGCTTGCCGGGGCCAGGCAGTTCATGAGAGCGGTCGGAGCAAAGGAGCAGAGGGCTCGCGCCGTCAGTGAAGCGGAAGCCGAGCTGGCGCAGACCGTCAGGGACATTGATCGGCTGAGAGATGCTCTAAAGGTTGCGTCCGACCCTGCGTATTGGCTGGCCAGGGACAGGGAAGCGGAGAGCGCATACTGGTCCGGGCGCGGAGAGGATGTGCGGCGTGTGTTTGTAAAGTGCCTGAGGGATACGATAGACCAGGACTTCATGGACGCGGTGGAAAGACAGACGCTGGCTCGCGTGGACTGGGTGCGCGACGGCATGCCGATCAGGGACGCCGAGGGCAGGGAAGTGCGTTCGTTTTCCGCGTACACGGAAGCCCGCCAGGCCCAGCAGAAGATACAGGCCATTATCTCTTCTCCGCCGGAGGCGCTCAAAACCAGATGGGCCGGATACGTTGCGGATTCAAGGCTTTCGGAGCGCCTTTGCCGCCTTATCGAGGCCAGGTTGGCGGAGCTGGAAACCAGAGCCGGAGAGAGCAGAGCCAGGCTCGATCTTGCGAAGAAACTTGCACCTTACCGCAGAATACTTTTCCTGGGACTCGATCTGAGTTCTCGGTCCGGGCGCATCGCGCTTGTATGCGGGGACGAAAACAGGGCTTCCACAAGCATGCCGGCGGATTCCGAAATCATTGCCCGCATGGAGGAAGCTGAGCGGTCTCTTGATGCGTTGAGCGATGAGAAGATTTACGAGCTCACCGGCACGGAGATCAAATCGCCGCGTTTACGGAATCTGGTCCGGCTTGCCGATTGCAAGAATCTGGCTTTTGTCGGTTCGTGGTACGGAGCGCCTCTTTATTTCGATTCCTCGGCGGCATTCTGGGCTGGACACACGGCTTTTACAGTTGTGACGGACGGAGACGGCAGGGTCAGAGCAGGGACGCCTTTCGACACGTTGGACAGGCTTGTGAACATTCAGGCCAACGAGTCGCTGCCCGAAGGCGAGACTCCGCTTGGCAATCTCGCCGTTGCGGCAAGGATAATTGCGGGAACCGCCTGCGAACTGGCGCTGGGTCGGGGGCGCATTGTTCCGACATCGCTTCGGAGCTCCATTTACAGCATCAGGGGCCAGGTTGTCAGCCAGGTTGGCGACAGTCTGACGCCTGACCATCCCATGCCCGGAGCCTTGGTTCGCGTCCGGTCCGACCATCTGGAGCAGACTCCGCGCGGCATGGGCTCCGAGATTCTCGTCGCAGCGGATTTCGACGGACATTTTTCCATTCCTTTTGTGTGGCCCAACGCTCTTTCGATGGATTGGGAAAACCCGGTCACTCTTGACGCGGCGGTCTGCCGGCCGGAGAACGGAGAAATAACATGGACGCTTTCCAGTCCGCGCAGCGGGCCGCTTGCTCCCTACAGCGTGACCGGGATACCGATAGCGCGCATGAGCCGACTCCTTGCCATGCCGGTTGTGTTCAGATGCGCGTCTATTCAACTCATTCCCATGAAGGATCCCGCCACCATGAATCCCTACAAGGCGGTTGACTTCGTCGAAAAAAGGACCATGGCCGCGCCGTCGGAGTTCAAGGTGGAGACCGCCGGCGGGTCGTACGTGTGCTATGTTCCGCCTGAATCCAGGCTGTTCTTCACGTTCAAGAAGGGCAAGCGCTCGATGCCGAATCTCATGGAAATCAGCGCGTTTGCCCTGAACGCGGAGGGGCCGGCCGACGGGTCGGAGCTCGCGGTTCGGGAAGAGATAGTTGGGCGCGCCTACCTGGCCGCTGATAATCCGCGGATCGCGGACATTGAAATGGATGCCGCCAGGAGCATGGCTCAGGTGAATTCCAGGCGCATCCGAATCCAGCAGCGCTACAACATGGCTGATGAAATGGTTGTGTCCTACAACCGCAAGGCTGTGGAACTTGCCGACGATGCTCAGAAAGATTACAGCCGGGGGGCCAAGGTTGAGGCCAAGCGTAAGGCTTATGATTCGATTGCCTACAGTTCGAACATACATCCCGTCATAAGACAGAACACATCGGACGCCATTGCAGGGATACTGTTCTACCTGTTCCTTGCGATACCGTTCGCAATTTTCGCGGAGAAACTTCTGCTCGGGCATCCGGATCTCAGAGTCCAGCTGGCGGTTCAGGGCGTCATTTTCCTCGTGTTCTTCCTTGCGTTGAAGTTCACGCATCCGGCGTACCAGTTGGTTCGCAGCTCGTACATGATACTTCTGGGATTCGTCACCTTTGTCCTTGCGTGCATGGTTACAGTGTTTCTTTCCAGCCGCTTTTCGAGCGGCATGGCGGAGATCAACAAGCGGCTTCAAGAGCGGGCCGAGGTGGCCGATGTGTCCCGGGCAAGCGCAGCGGCCACCGCCTTTGTGCTGGGGCTGAATCATCTGCGCAAGCGTCCGGTTCGGACGGGTCTGACGGTCGGGACGCTTGTGCTCACGACTTTTGTGATGCTTTGTTTCGCCTCGGTGGCGACGGACCTGAAGGACATCGAGTTTGCGCTAGGCCGCGCTCTCTACAACGGGCTCCTGATCCGTGACCGGAATCTGCAGGACGTGAGCCAAGCCTTGCCAATGCTGCGCGAATTGTACGGAGAGAAACACACTGTGGCGGCCAGGCGGTGGGGCGGCAATTTCTCGTACAGGCAGGGGATCACTCCTTCCCATGCGGCGTACGAGATCATCCGGGATGTCGGGGGCCAGAAGAACAGGGCAGAGGCGAACGCTTTCCTGGGGCTGAGCGTGGCAGAGCCTGAGATTACCGGCGTGACCAATGCTTTCACGCTCATGACGCGCTGGTTCCAGGATGACAAGGAATTTTCCTGTTTTCTGCCCAAGTATCTGGCGGACTATCTGAAGCTGGACGAATCCGAGATACGCTCCGGCGAGGCAAAGGTGACAATAGGGAGCCGCGAGTATGCTGTCCTCGGAATTTTTGATCCTGTGCGCCTTGCCTCCCTCGCGGACCTGGACGGAAACAGCCTGCTGCCTGTGGACATCATGACGGTTCGGAGGCACATCGAACAGATACAGACGGAGGCCGCGACGGAGGACGTCAGCGACATTCCGGAGGACATACCCCGCCTCGACGGCCGCCAGGTCGTGATAACGCCCGTCGAGGCGATGCCGGCCGTCAGCCTGACGGCGTCGGTGGCAGTGCGGTTCAGCAGGGATGCCGACTATGCGGAATCCAGAAGACTCATCACGGAGCATCTTGAGCGGACGGCTGAACCGGCCTATTACGGCCTGGACGGCGTCGCCTATTACGGAGGAAAATTCCGCCGATGGTCCGTGGATGGGATGATGGATATTCTCCTGCCAATCGTGATAGCGGCGCTCACTGTGCTGAACACGATGCGGGGCAGCGTGTATGAACGCCGCGGCGAACTGTATGTGTTCAACGCTGTGGGCCTTTCTCCAACCCACATAAGGGCGCTGTTTCTGGCCGAGGCCAGCGTTTACGCCGTGGTCGGCGCTGTGGGAGGGTATCTTCTGGCGCAGGGGGTTGGCGCGCTGGCGCGCGCGGGCGGGGCGACTGGCGGCATAAGCTTCAACTATTCGTCCCTGTCGTCCGTCGTGGTGAGCGGCGTGATCATGGCCGTCGTTTTCTGTTCCAGCGTGTTTCCGGCGCGAATGGCGGCGAGGCTGGCGGCGCCGGCTGAGATAATGACAAGAAAGAAGCAGACAGCCAGCGGGGATGTGATGGAGTTCGATCTGCCGTTCACGTTCAACAAGAGGGACAGAATAGCCATCGTGCCGTATTTCGTGGACTGGTTCGATTCCTACGGTGAAGGCTCGGCGGGCGAGTTCTACTGTTCGCCGCCGAAGGCATTTGTGCGCATGGAGAAGGACGGGAGCGCGGCGCCGGTTGTTGAGACCGTGACATGGCTTAAACCCTACGACCTCGGCGTTAGCCAGAGGGTGGAAGTTGTGGTCCGCCATCTTGCCGATACAGGCGACAATGTTGCCACAATATCCATGACGCGCAAGAGCGGCGACAAGGATTCGTGGGAGAGATGCTGCCATGCGTTCATAGGGCTTGTGAGGAAGAGATTTCTCACATGGAGGGCAATACCCGAGAGCGAGCGGTTGAGGCTGCTTGAACGCGGCCGGAAGATGCTGTCAGGCGGAAGCGGGGTTTCGGCTTCATGAGCGACAAGGCACAGGAACAGAAGGACGTCCGGAAATCGGCTTTCGTGCTGGATCCGGAGCTGGAGACCTACAGGACGCTGCTGGAGACGCCCAAGACATTCGGCGAGGGGTTTACCTGGGTGTCGGTGGCGGGAGCGCTTTTCTGCGGCCTGCTGATGTTTCCGGGCGCGATTTATCTGGGGCTGCTTTCTGGAATGGGCATGAACGCCGCTGCGACGTGGGTTACTGTGATCGTGTTCTCGGAAGTCACGCGCAGGGCGCTGCGCTCGATGAAGAAGGAGGAGATGGTGATTCTGCTGATGGTCGCAGGGGCGATGATCAGCGGCAGCGCCTTCATGCCCGGCGGGCCGTTCGGCCAGCTCATATGGAGGCAGTTCCTTGTTCAGTCGGATGCGGTGCGAGACGCCGGTCTGTACGGCAAGTTCCCGTCGTGGTTCGCCCCTTCGCCCGACTCCGACGCAATAGCCGGAAGGACGTTCCTGCACAGAGACTGGCTTGTGCCCATAGCGTTCCTTGCCTTCATGACAGTGATAGGATTCATCAAGAGCTTCACGCTCGGCTATGGCCTTTTCAGGCTTACTTCGGATGTTGAGAAACTTCCGTTTCCGATGGCGCCTGTCGGAGCGCAGGGTGTCATGGCGCTGTGCGAGGGGGAGAAGAAGGAGAAGAGCTGGCGGTGGACGGTCTTCTCGATCGGATCGGTGCTGGGGCTTGTGTTCGGCGTCATACAGGTTGGGGTTCCGACCATATCGAGCGCGTTTCTTGCCAAGCCCATGCTCATCATTCCCATACCATGGTTCGAATTGACGCCTGTTACGCAGAAGATATTGCCCGCCACTGCGACCGGCATTGTAATTGATCTGGGGCTGATTCTGAGCGGATTTGTGATGCCGTTCTGGGCCGTGGTCGGGTCGGCGCTGTCGGTGATTCTGACATTTGTGGTGAACCCGATCCTTTATCATGCCGGAGTGCTGACTTCGTGGCGTCCGGGCATGGACACAATCAATACGCAACTGGCCAACTCGGTGGATTTTTACTTCAGTTGCGGCCTCGGGATGACGTTCGGGGTTGCGCTGGTCAGCATTTACCAGACGATCAGGCAGGTCCGTTCCTCGCTGCGCAGCCTCAGGGCCGAAAGGGCGTCGGATCCGTCCGGCGCGAGGTCTCTTTGGGATGTTCCGGAAGGAAGGGGCGACTGGTCGCTGAAACTGTGCGTCGTGGGATATGTGGTCGCCGCGGCGGCTGTTGTGACGGTCAGCAAGATTCTGGTTCCGGCATTTTCGGTGTGGTTTCTCATCCTTTTCGCGTTTGTCTATACGCCGCTTACTTCGTATCTCAACGCAAGGATCATGGGCATAGCAGGGCAGTACATTGACATACCTTTTGTGCGCGAGGCGTTCATACTGCTCTCCGGGGCCAAGGGCGTGGATCCATGGCTTGCCCCGATTCCTGTGGACAATTACGGAGGCATGGCCCAGGGATTCAGGACTCTGGAACTGACAGGTGTCAGTTTCCGGAGCCAGATCAAGGCTTGGCTTCTGACCACACCGCTCGTGTTTGCGCTTTCCTTCGTTTTCTGGAGCTTCCTGTGGCAGGACTCGCCGATTCCGTCGGAGCTTTATCCCTACGCTCAGAAAATGTGGGACCTGAGCGCGCGCAACACCATGATTTTGTGGACTGCGACAACGGGCGGGGAGGGCACCGTGACCCTGTTTCAGCGTTCCTTTCATCCCGAGTATATTGCCGCGGGCATGGGTTTTTCAGTGCTGATGTTCACTGTCCTGTCCGCCCTTCATCTGCCGACCATGATGGTTTACGGAATGGCGCGAGGCCTTGGCGCGATACCGCACGGCCTTCTGATGGAGTTGCTCGGCGCGCTTGTCGCCAGGTACTATTTCCACAGGAGATTCGGGAAGAAGCCATTTCTTCAGATGGCGCCCATTCTTCTTGCCGGATATCTGGTGGGGACCGGACTGGTGGGCATGGCCGGAGTGGCTGTTAGATTGATCACGTCGGCGATTTCACCGGCGCCTTTCTGATTTTTTGGAGGATTTCTGGCATGAAACCCGGGGATGATGGCGCCAGGGCGGCGGGACAGGGCAAGCTGATCGAGCCGACCGCTGCCAGGGATCAGGCTGTTTTGCCTACTGCGATAGCCTTTCGCATATGCATGAGGGGCATACGCACCCGCATGGGCCGTTCGCTGGTTACCCTGTCGGGCGTCGCGCTTGGCATCGCTTTCCTCATGTCGGTGCTTGCGGGCTTTCACATAAAGAAGGCGCTGCAGGCCGACACTGAGCGCATGAGGACCATTGAAAGAATGGTTTCCATGCTCAGGGCGGAGATCGGCATTCTGAAGGGAAAGCGCATTCTTGTGCTGGCTGGAAGCGGCGGAGAGACAGAGGATGGCGTTGTGTCCGCGCTTGTGAAGAAGGGGGCGGCTGTGCGCATCGCAGGGAAGGAAGTCAATGTTGACGGCGCAGAGCGCGCGGACCTCCGAGCGGGATTTCCGGCTACGGACGCCGTGGTGCTCATGGGCGATTATGCGCCTCTTCTCGAGTCGCTTGGCGGTGTGGATGTGCGCGTCAAGATCATCCTGTTTGAGAATCGGAACGACGCGTTTGAACGTCTGGCCGCGGAGGGACGAGCCGTCAAGCACTTGTCAGTGGCCTTGAAAGAAGAGGAGATGACGCGCATCGCACGGCGCGAGGCCGAGGAGCGCTACAGGATGTACTGGATACTGGGTGTGTCGCTGCTGATAACTGTCGGGGGCATCAGCAATGCTATGCTGATGTCGGTGACGGAACGTTTCAGGGAGATAGGCACGATGAAGTGCCTGGGCGCGCTTTCGTCGTTCGTGGTGAAGATGTTTCTGATTGAAAGTTCACTCATGGGGTTTGTGGGGAGCGCCGCCGGCGGGCTGGCGGGGCTGTTGTTTGCGCTCGCGGCTTACGGAAATGTGTACGGGTTTCTGAGAACCATTTCAGCGGTGAACCCGCTGTTGCTGGCGGGGCAGCTTGTCGGCTGCCTTGTCGCCGGCGTCGCGCTTTCGGTCGTAGCCGGCATATATCCGGCCAGAGTCGCGGCGCGCATGATACCGGCTGTGGCGCTGGCGACCAACGTGTGAAATCAGGTTTCGCATTTGAGAAACGGGCGGATTGCGTGACCTGTCGGGAAGGCATGGCGTTCGGGCGCGAGGCGGCATGAACGGCCAGGGACAGGAAGGGAATCAGGTGACATGATAGAAGTTGCCGGAGCGTCGGTCGGGGCCGGGGGGGCTGCTGAGGCCGCCAGGACTGATCCAGCAGCCGTTCGCGAGCTCCTGTACGGCGTGGAGGACACCGGGGCGCGGCGCGTTGTGGTGTCAACGCGCGACGTGCGGCGGGTTTTTGTGAGGGGAGCCGAGGAGACGGTTGCTCTCGGCGGCGTGACCCTGGACATCTACGCCGGCGAATACCTTTCGATCATGGGACCGTCCGGAAGCGGGAAAACAACGCTCTTCAACATGATCGGCGGTCTGGACAAGCCTTCGTCCGGCAAGGTATTCATTGACGAAGTTGACATTGCCCAGCTTGACGCGTACGAGCTTGCATGGCTGCGTTGCCGCAAGATCGGCTATATTTTCCAGACTTTCAATCTGGTCACCGTGATGACCTGTCTGGAAAACGTCATGCTGCCCATGGTGTTCGCAGGGCTTACGACGGACGAGGCCATGGACAAGGCCGCCGGCTTGCTGAAGCAGGTCGGTTTGGGCGACAGACTCAAGCACAAGCCGGCGCAGCTTTCCGGCGGGCAGCAGCAGAGGGTCGCCTGCGCCAGGGCGCTTGCGAACGATCCGGCCATTATTCTTGCCGACGAGCCGACCGGCAACCTGGATCTCAGAACCGGCGAGGAAATCATAAGACTTCTCTATCAACTGAAGGAGTCCCACGGAGTGACGATCATCAGCGCGACTCACGACATGAAGATGCTGTCTGTGTCCGACAGGGTTGTGTGGATCCGCGACGGGCGGTGCGCTCGCATAGAGGAGCGCAAGCATCTGGACATCAGGGTTGGGGAGATTCGTTGATGGCAGGCGAGATACAGCGGGATGTGGTCATAAGAGTCTGCGATGTGAAACGGGTCTACAGGCTCGAGGGCGAGGAAGTCCACGCTCTGCGCGGCATTACTCTGGACATCTATCGGGGTGAATACCTTTCGATCATGGGACCCTCGGGCAGCGGAAAGAGCACTCTTTTCAACATGATCGGCGGCCTTGACAGGCCCTCTTCGGGGAAGGTGATACTTGACGGCCAGGATATGGCTTCGCTGGACGAGCGGAAACTGGCATGGCTGCGCGGCAACAAGATCGGTTACATTTTTCAGTCTTTCAACCTGATTCCAACC
>Ga0272448_1006752_pt1 | contig 12318 bp, 11 predicted proteins | sample YNPCB0191_FD_202220 | JGI IMG/M metagenome (GOLD analysis project Ga0272448, IMG submission 202220) | Hot spring sediment microbial communities from Yellowstone National Park, WY, United States - YNP-CB-019-1 | ecosystem: Environmental > Aquatic > Thermal springs > Hot (42-90C) > Sediment... | reverse complement strand
CGTCGAAGAGGAGAGCGACAATGACCCCGTACCGAGATCTCCGGGAGCAGGTGGCCGAGATCGGCCGCCGTATGTACGCTGCAGGGCTCGTCGTGGGGACCTGCGGGAATGTGAGCGCCAGGGTTCCCGGCGAGAATCTCTTTGTCATCACGCCGAGCAGTATGCAGTACGCCGACATCGGCCCGGAGGATGTCGTGCTGATGGATATGGAAGGCAACGCCCTGACAGAAGGCAGGCCCCCTTCTTCAGAGGCAGGGCTTCACAGGACGATTTACCGCGTGCGGCCGGACGTCGGCGGGGTTCTCCACACCCATTCGACCTACGCTTCTGTGCTCGCCGTGCTCAGGCGCCCTCTGCCGCCCATCCTGGAGGAACTCGTGATCTTTCTCGGAGGCACCGTCGAGGTGGCGGAGTACGGGGCTGCCGGCAGCGAGGAACTCATAGAGAAAACGATAAAGGCCCTGTCCGACCGCTCGGCAGTGCTCCTGGCCAACCATGGGGCCGTCTCGGTGGGCCGGGACTTGCAGAGAGCCTTCGACACAGCCCTGATCGTGGAGCAGGCGGCGCACATCTACCTTGCGGCCTCGAGTGTCGGCACCCCGACCCTTTTGCCCCAGGAGACCATCGAGCTGCAACGATCGATGTACGAGTATCTTCTGCAAGACTCCATGAAGGAATAGAGAAGGCGCCTCGACGATGGACGACTATCTCCTCGTGTTCGATGTGGGCAGCGGGACGGCACGAGTCGCCGTATTCGACCCGGCCGGCAGGTGCGTCGCCTCGGTAGCCCAGGGCCGCACCCACCCATCCCTCGGGTGCATGGATTCCTTCGCCCTTACCTTCGACGCCGAAGAACTCTGGGCCCAGCTGTGTGCCCTCACCAGAGAGCTTCTCGCCAAAAGCGCCATACCTGCCTCTCTCGTGCGGGCGGTCACTGCGACGAGCCAGCGCCATTCGTGCGTGTTTCTCGACAGGGCAGGGTCGATCCTGTGCGCCTGCCCGAACCAAGACGGCCGGGGCTTTTACGCCCAGGAGTACATCGAAGAACGAATGGGCAAAGAGATCTACACCATCACCGGACAGTGGCCGCCGGTGATATCCTCGCTCGCCAGGCTTCTCTGGCACCGTCTCGAAGAGAAAGAGCTCTATTCCGCGGTGGACAAGGTGCTCATGCTCAATGACTGGATCACGTACAAGCTCTGCGGCGAGTTCGTCTCCGAGCCGTCCGCTGCCTCGAGTTCCATGATCCTCGATGTCGGCCGGAGGGCGTGGTCCCAGGCCGTCATCGACTGCTTCTCGCTCGCACCCTCGATGTTGCCTGCGCTCGTGGATGCGGGCCAGAGCCTCGGCAGGCTCAGCCCCTCTGCTGCACGGCAGACCGGGCTCGGCGAGGAGACCCTCGTGGTCATGAGCGGGGGCGACACTCACTGCGCCTTGCTGGCCGCCGGCGTCCTCCAGGCCGGGGACGTCGGGATCGTTGCCGGGACGACCACCCCTGTGTGCCGCATCGCAGACCGTCCTGTGATCGACCCTGAAGAGAAGATCTGGACGACCTGCCATCTCATGCCCGGCCAGTGGGCACTGGACAGCAATGCCCAATGGACCGGCGCGATCTACCAGTGGCTGCACCAATTCGTGAGAGAAGAGTTTGCAGAGGCCCTGGACAGCGACTCCTGCTACGCAGCCATGGAGAAAAAGGCGCGCGGCGTCCCGCCGGGCAGCAACGACACGTATGCCTTTCTCGGGTCGGTGATCCTGGACGCTCAAAACTTTTTCGTGCTCAGACCTGGGATGTTTCTTTTCCCGCCACCCACCCATCCCATGGTGGAAAAGCCAACCACGCTTGGCCACCTCATACGGGCTACGCTGGAAAACATCGTCTACGCGATTTACGGCAACCTCGGCCATCTTCTGCGGGTCTTGAAAGACGCACCCCCCTGCGAGACCATGTACGCCACGGGCGGACTCACCAGAAGCAGCCTGTTTGTCGAAATCCTCGCGGACTGCACCGGTATGCCTGTCGCGGTCTCGCACCTGCCCGAGGGTACAGCCCTGGGGGCCGCCCTGTGCGCTTCTGTGGGGGCCGGCATCTATCGCGACCTGGCCGAAGCGGCGCGACATATGGTTCATACCGAGACCCGCGCCAGTCCCGTGCCCGAACACACCTCGGTGTACAGGAACGCCTTCGAGCGCTGGAGGGATCTCTACCACGTGATCGCCGACTTGTAGGGAACGAGGCCCGCCACGGAGCGGGGTGGGGGCGGTACAGCGGCCGAGGAAGGAGAGGGCTTGGGGGAGGACAACAAGGCCCCTTTTCGGGAGATGTATGAAACCAGGAGAAACCTTTAGCCGAGTCGGGGCCGGGGTCGCGGTGCTGGCCGGGCTGCTGCTCGGTACGGGGCCTGCCGCACCCGCGCTCGAGTACCAGAACGGGGATTTCCAAGGGACCGTGGGCGGGTCGGCAGAACTCAAGATGCCGGTCCGCTTCGAGCCGGGCACGGTAAAGGAGGTGCCCTCCTTTACCGGAACCCTGAAGCTGGAGGCGTCCTTTGCCGAGCACCTCACCTTTCACTGCAACCTGGAGGCCGGCTATGACGGGGCAGCCAGAGCACCGAAGAACGAGCGCGTCCTTTTGGGTTTTGACCGGGTCTACCCGAGTACCGACCGGTACGTGCAGGTGCCCGAAGCGTATCTCACACTGGCGCTTGCCTCCTTCGACCTGCGGGTCGGGATCCAGAAATTCAGCTGGGGAACGCTCGATCAGTTCAACCCCACGGACAATGTGAGCCCGTTGGACCTCAGACACCTTCTCGATGTCTCCTCCACCATGGAGCGGAAAATAGGGGTCCCTGCTGTTCGGGCCACGTACCTTTTTTCGCCGATCGATCTGAACGTGGAGGCCATCTGGCTGCCCTTCCTCGTCCCGTATCGGCTCCCTGACCCTGATGATCGGTGGTATCCCCCGCTCCTGCAAACGCCCCGGGCCGTAGAGATCCCCCCCGATGTTTTCGGGGTCGCTCTGCCGCCGGTCTCGATACGGCAATACAACGACGAGGCGCGCCTGCCGGCCAGGACCCTCGGGCACAGTGAATTCGGTGTGAGGGTCTCCCGCACCTTCGGCAGTCTCGATCTCGGTGCGAGTTTTTTCAACGGCTACGATCGAATGCCGGTTGTCGAAGGCCAAGGGACAGCGACCGCTTCTGTCTCCCTGGCCCCGCCGGACCTTCTCCTCTCCTATGACCTGCATCTGCTCCCTCTCCTGCGCCGTGTTCAGATCTATGGCGCGGACATGGCCTGTTCGTGGCGAAGCTTCACCTTCAGGGCAGAGGGTGCGTATTCGAAGGGCCGGTATTTCAACGTCGGGCTCAATGCGATGGCCGACATTCTCAGCGAGCTTGAACTCCCCTCCCCCTCCCAGATCGCGGTATCCAGATCCAGGACCGGTGTGGACCTCTCTTTTCCGTTCTCTCCGACCATCGCGTACCAGAAGGATTTTCTCTCGGTGGGCCTGGGCGTGGACTACCAGTGGGGCAATCATCTCATAACCGTGCAAACCATAGGGAACCAGATCCTCGACTACCGCGGTGAGCCGCTCGTGTACGAGGAGTTCGAGATCATGGTGGTCCTCGGCCTCCACTCCCGGTTCCTCGAGGATACCCTTCAGGTCGAGTCGGGACTCGTGCTCAACCCTATGGAAAAACTCGTCCTGTCGAGAACCGAGGCAACGTACGCAGTGACCGACGCATTCAGCGTCGGTGCGAGCCTCCTCCTCCTGGACGGCGAGGCTCAGTCGCCGCTCGGCCAGTTTCGCAGGAACGACCAATGCTCCCTCTTCATGAAATACCACTTCTAGCCGACCCGATTGCCGGACCTCTCGAGGAGACCGAAACCCCATGAAGACCAACAGCGTAGACCGGCACCGCAGTATGGTCTTTTTTTCAGGAAGAGCAGGAGACAGGCAGGGTCGTCTTCCTCGGCAACAACATGATCTTCAAGCACCCGCTTTTCAATTACAGCTTCGGCCACGCGTACGTCTGGGACAGCATCAAGGTCCTTGTCACGTACGAAAGCGACTGGAAAAAGGCGTACCAGATTCTCTCCGATATGCTGGAAGCAAGGACGCGGCAGGACTTCGAAAAGGCCAACAGGGAAATCCAGCGATGGGCTGATCAGTACCTCATGAAATTCCATCACGTAAGGCCCAGAATCGTCATCAAGATAGAGGACAGCGGTGTCTTGTTTTCGCTTCGCTATCTATGTGAAACGAGCACATTGTTGGACACCAGGCAGGAGATCTCCAGGGCCATCCTCGAGGCCTTCGAGGCCGATGAGTCGATACAGTTCGCCTATCCCACCCAAAGGATCGTCCCCACGGCCAGGCCCGAGGAATTCTCTATCCAGTGCGTACGATCGACCTGAAGCAATCTTGCTCCGTTGCCCTCCGATACCGGGTGGTTACGAAGGCTCGACGTCTTCCAAGGAGCCGAGCCGGGCTAAGGGCGCTCGCGTCAGCCCCGCCCTCGGGAAGAAGGTGGGAACTTTTTCCGCAGCCGAGCATCTATTTGAGTGAGAGAGGAAATGGAACGCCCATCGTTCCATTTCATTTCTACCCCCCTTCCCCCCGGCAGTCCCCCCCTGCCGGGGGGTTTTTTTGGACACAAGCGATTCCTTGCTGTGTACACCCGCCTTTCTACCCTGGCTGCCCACCCCCGTCCCCTTCCCCTGCCTCACCGCCCCTTCCCGGAGTAGGGGCCGGACGGTACAGGCGGGCACACGAGAGAGCCTACGTGTTGTCCCCGTCGAGTCCGAAGGCCCTGCAGTGCCTCTCCGTCCGGACACACCCTTCTTCTTACCGACCCTGTTGACTTGCTCCCCGGTGTATCGTATAAAAGGTAACTGAACGATGTTCAAAAAATGAGCGCGATTCGATTCTTATACATGAGCACGCTCATCACCCCTGTCCAGGCGAGCGTATGAACAAAGTGGATCGCCTCCAGAAGCCCTCTGCTGTGACCGCCCAGAGACGCCTGCGGGAGAAGGAGCAGCGCTATCAAAGTATCCTCCAAGCGGCGAAACGCCTCTTCTGCGAGCATGGCTACCCGCAGACCAAGATCCAGGACGTGGCTCGCGAGGCCGAGGTCTCAGTGGGTACTGTGTATTTTTACTTCCGCAACAAAGAAGACCTCCTGCTCCAGCTCATGGATGCCATCGCCCTCAATATGCGGAGCATCCTCGGCCAGGCATTCCAGACAGGGGAGACCCCTTTGGAGAGATTCGAGAATGCCGGCCGCACCTTCTTCGAGGAGTTCTGCCTCGCACACCCTCATCAGCTCATCATTCTGCTCAGGGAATCCGTGGGCATAAGCAAGGAGATCGAGGCCAAACGCAAGGAGATCTTCGATCGCTTGAACCAGGACGTCGCCCTGGCCATCGAGCAGGTGATGGCCGAGTTCAGCATCTCGAATCGATTCGCGGCAGAGGTCATCTCCGTAGCCATCGGCGGCATGATGGAGAGCGTGGCTTACCAGTACCTTATTTGGCAGAACAGGCCGGAGGAGATGCCAACGATCACCAAGGAGGCACTCGCTTTTATCCGCGGGGGGCTGCTCTCGGTGTTGAGAACGGTGGCCGACGCTCGAGCCGACGCTCGAATCGAGGCGAACCCACCTGCGTGCCGCGGACCCGGGGGCACCGGTTGATGCAACGGAGGATCGGCGCTTTCATGTTGCTCAAAGGCAACCTCCATATCCACACGAGCTGTTCCGACGGCCAACTGACTCCCCAGCAGATCGCGGACGCCTATGAAGAGCGCGGCTACGATTTTATCGCCTTTACCGATCACGACCACCTGCTCAAACCCAATTACCGCGAGATCTACGCGCAGGTGAAGAGTCCGTTGATCATCTTCCACGGTATCGAGCTCACGGTGTTCGTGAAGGGCTACGTCCATGTGAGCCGCATCGAGGGGGATAGGGAAGTCCTCCACATCTTCAACCACATCGGGGAGTACGACCTCACGCTCGAGCAGATAAGAGAACGGACCGAGTCACTCGCAAAGACATTCAGCCTGGACGCAGTCGAGATCACGAGAAAAGGGTTTCGGGTACGAGAACTCGACTCCTTGGACCTGCCGTACCCAAGGATCGCCTCTGACGACGCACACACCAGTGTGGGCATAGGCAGGGCCTGGATCGAGCTCGACACCCAAAGAGACAAAGACAGTATCATTCGTGCCATCAAGAGGGGTGACTTCTGGAATTGCTACCTTTGACCCCCACACGCAGCTGCAATGGAGGAAGGATCGTATGGGAACCCGCGTGGCCATCTGTGCGGTCGCACAGATAAAGAACGAACCGGATATCTGGTACATGCGCTTCCAGGGGATGTTGCTCGAGTGTCTCGAGTCGATCATCGCGGCGACGGGTGTGACCTTCGACAAGGAAAAGGGAATCCGCGACATCGTCACCTGCTCGGATGACGTCTTCGACGCGAGGACCATCTCGGACAACGGGATGACGGACGTGGTCGGGGCGCACTACCGCGGCGAGGAAAAGATAGCCCAGGACGGCCTCAACGCCCTGGGCTACGCAATGGCATGCATCCTCTCAGGCCACGACGACGTCGTGCTCTTTATGGGCCACTGCAAGGAATCTCAGAGCGAAAGCAGACACATGTGCACCAACCTCGCCTATGACCCCTTCTATTGCAGGCCTGTCGGGCTCGACTTCCTGACCGCCAACGCCTTGCAGGCACGGGCGTATGCGGCAAAGACCGGCCTCACCGATCGGCACCTTGCCGAAATCGTGGTGCGGTCCAGGCGCAACGCGGCCAAGAACCCCTATGCACGGGACAACAAGATGGTCACTCACGAAGAGGTGATGGAGTCGCCTTATCTTGCAGACCCGATACGTGAACTCCACTACTACCCTGTCACCGACTGGGCCGTCGGAATGCTCTTGAGCTGCGAGGAGCGGGCCTACGAGTTCACGGACCGGCCTGTCTGGATCACGGGCTTCGGCAACTGCATGGACAGGTATTTCATCGGCGAAAGAGACCTCGCCTCGCCGATGAGTCTCAAGAAGGCGGCTGCGAGGGCATATGCAATGGCAGGGATCGAAGACCCCGCAAGAGACATAGACTTGTTCGAGCTCAATGACGCCTGTGCACACCACCTCCCTTTGATCGCGGAGGGTATAGGGATCGTCCCTGAAGGAAAGGGGCCGGCCTGGATAGAGGAAGGAGGGCCGGACAAGCAGAACGTGAATCTCTCCGGAGGCATGCTCAACGGCAACCCGATCATGCTCGGCGGGGTGGCAAGGGCGGTCGAGGCGTATCTTCAACTCAGGGGAGAGGCGGGCCAGCGCCAGGTCGAGGGTGCGAGAAGGGCGCTCGCCCACGGTTCGACCGGCGGTGCGGGCCAACACCAGACGGTCGTGATCCTGGAAAAGTAGTCGGGACTGGGGATATGGATATGAAGAGCAGGAAGAAGCGAAGAAACGTTGGGGTAATCGGCGTGGGCCAGACCAAGCATTCCAGCCATCGCGAGGATGTCAACCAGCCCGAGATGGTGTTCGAGGCCGTCCGGGAGGCCTTGGACGACGCAGGCATCTCCATGGACGACATCGACTGCGTCGTTCATGGGAACATGGAACTTTTCGAGATGATCCATCAGCCCGATCTGTGGCACGAACTGGGGACAGGCTCGTTGGGCAAGACGGCCTTCCGATTGACCACAGGGGGGACGACAGGGGCGACGCTTTTCTGCGCGGCCGACAACCTCGTTGCCTCGGGCATGTACGATGTGGTCATGGCGATCGGGTTCGAGAAGCTCCAGGAGGGCAACACCACGGCAGGGATAACCAACATGGCCGATCCCCTCTGGACGAGGAACCTCCAGACAGGGGCCCTCACAGGGACGTGCGCCTATGACGTTATCCAGGAATTCGGCGAGGAGAGGGCCAAGCGTGCCTCCATGATGTACAGGGTCATCATGGACAAGCACGCAATGCTCAACCCCAAGGCTCACAGACAATTCGGCCTGGAGTTCGACCAGATCGATTACCTCATGGAGCACTCGGCCAAGCTGGTCGGTGAGCTGAGGATCATCCACATGTGCTCGCAATCGGACGGCGCCTGCGCGGTCATCCTGGCCTCCGAGGACAAGGCGGCAAAGCTCGGGAAAAAACCGCCGGTCTGGGTCAGGGATCATATCACGATCCATCGCGAGGAGACGTTCAACATCCTCGGGTACGACAACCGCTACCCCGTGGAGATGACCCACAAGGTGGCCGCACGGGAACTGTACCGGCGCAACGGGATCACCAACCCGCTCGAGTACTTCGATGTCTTCGAGATGTACGACCCCTCCTCGTGGTGGGGCCTGGACTGGATCCGGGATTTCTTCATGCTCGAGGGAGACGAACACCTGAGGCTGGTCGAAAACAAAGAGATCATGATCGGCGGCCGCATGCCGATCAACCCGTCAGGCGGCGTGATCGCCACCAATCCCATCGGAGCCACGGCCCTGATCCGCCCGGCTGAGGCAGTGCTTCAGATACGAGGCGACGCAGGACCCCACCAGATACCGGGGCCGGTGAGACACGGCCTTGCCTCTGGATTCGGAGGCACCATGTGGACTGTGCTCATCATGCTGGAGAAGGACCTCGATTGGGAACAGGAGAGTCGGCCATGAGCGAGACGTTCGGCGTAAAGGTTGAAGATATTTTCGGGACGATGCCGGACCGCTTCCGGCCCGAGGCGGCCAAGGGGATCGACGCGAGCTACGGCTACCGTATCACGGGCAGGGGGAGCTGGAGGCTTACCGTGCGGAACGGAACGATGACAATCGAGCGCACCGACGCCCTCGAGGGGTGCGTTGCCATCACCACCGCAGACCCCGACACCTTTGTCGGCGTCAATATCGGCAAGGTCGACGGGATGGCCGCACTCACGACCGGAAAGCTCAGGGTCGAAGGCGACCTGATGGCCCTCGGCGCCACCACGAAAATGTTCAAGAAGTACGTCACTCCCAAGAAGGAGCCGAGCATCGGGGAGTATATCCTCGATATGTTCGGCACCCTGGAGAAACGGTTCAAACCTGAGGCTGCGGCCGGCCTGGACATGACCATCGCTTACGATATCGGCGGGAGCGAGGGCGGCAAATGGACCGTCACGATCCGCGAGGGGACCTGCACTGTGACGGAGGGGCTTGCCGCTGAACCCACGCTGACGATCATGGTCAACGCAAAGGACTGGGTGGACCTCATGCTGGGTAGGGTGGAGGCCATGACGCTTCTGAGCACAGGGAGGGCACGGTTCGAGGGCGACCTCAGTCTCGCAATGAAGCTCGGCGAGATCTTTGCCCCTTACCGGCCTTCTGCAGGGGCACAGCCAGAGGAGCAGGAGCTCGTCGTCCTCAAGAAGATCATCTCGGTCAACCAGAGGTTTGCCACAGGACCGGTCATGGGCAAGTTTCTCAACGGTTTGAAAGAGAAAAAGATCTTCGCCAACAAGTGCCCGAGGTGCAAGAGACTGCAGATACCCCCGCGGGAAATCTGCGCAGAATGCAGGGTCAGGGTCGAGGAATTCGTCGAGGTCGGGCCAAAGGGGAATGTCCGCATGCTCGAGTATACCTACTATGCCAGCCCCGACCCCCTGACCGGAGAGACGCGCGAGACGCCGTACGGGACAGCGTACATACTCCTCGACGGCTGCAAGGGTCAGGAGGTCTTTGCCCATTTCATACGGCCGGACCAGCTGGACCGTATCCAGCTCGGCTGGAACGAGCGCAAAGGAACGATCGTGCGGCCCGTCTGGGCTGAAGAGCGCACGGGAAGTGTCCACGACATAAAGTACTTTGAAATCGACGAGTGAGGAGTCGACTCCGATGAAGCCGGGATACGATACCACCGACTGTTTTGTAGTGCACGGGAAACTGGCGCTCCCCTATACGTATTTTGCAGGACGCGTGGGCAGCACGTTCCTGACCACCATCAGGGACAAGAAAAAGATCATGGGTGTCAGGTGCAGGGCGTGCGCAAAGGTATATGTGCCGCCACGTCAGGTCTGCGATGTCTGTCTTGAGGACATAAGAGACAATTGGGTCGGTGTCGAGACTACAGGGACGATTGTGAATTACACGGTGGTGCGCTACTCCGACAAGCACCTCCCCAAGCAGCCTCCCTATGTGTTGGCATTGATCAGGCTGGAAGGCGCAGACACGCCGTTGGCGCACATTGTCCAGGGGATCGATATAGACAAGGTGACGATCGGCACGAGGGTGCGGGCGGTCTTTGCCAAGGAGACCACACACACGATACTCGATATAGATCACTTCGAACCGGCCGCCTGACTCGAGGCGAGCCATGTTCCACGCTCCGACACGGTTTTTTTAGACTCCCCCGGGAGGCAACGTTCCTGACGCCCCTCTCTCCAGCCTCTCGGGGGAGCATTTGATTGCCGCACCGGCTCTTGGGATGCCCAGCGCCCAGGTCGTGGGAAGGCCACCGTTTTCCCTGCCCGGCCCGCGGGCCTTCCCGACCGCCACGACTTCATTCCGAACCTCACGTGGTCATCCCGGTCCTTATTTTGTCATCCCGGGCCTTTTTCCCCGTCATCACGCTCCCTTTTCTTTTCGTCTTCCCCGCGGCTTCCCCGCCGTCCTTCTCGTCATCCCCGCCGAAGAGCGGGGATCCAGCCCTGGCACCAAAGCGCTTTTACTTTGCCCCGAGGCCAGGAGGCTCACAGGTCTGCTACGCCCTGGATCCTGCATCCAGTGCGGGATGCCGGGGGTGGCTCTGGTCTTGCCGCACCCTGGATCCCCGCTTTCGCAGGAAAGACGGGGAGGGTCTTGCCGAAACGGCCTCCTATGCGTCGGCTTCGAGCGAGGCACCCTTTGGGATGAGGTAGACAACAGGGGAAATCAACAGGGTAAGGACCCCAGAGGCAAGGAGCGGGACGGCATATCCGTAGTGCTGGCCCAGAGGCCCATAGAGTATGCTGCCTACAACACTGCCGGCCGAAACGATGAGAAAGACAAGGCCGTAGTTGCCGCCCATCCGATCGAAATGGAAGTACTTGGCCATACCCACATAGACGACGATGGTCAGGGCACCGTCTCCAACTCCATGGACAAGGCGGGCAACAAACGACAGGGACACGTGCGGGACGCACATAGCCACCTGTCCGGCTCCGGAGAGAACGAGCCCTGCAACCGCCATTGCCCGAAGCGATCTTCCCTGGTCCGAGGCCCGGCCGCACCACCACACAGCAGCGCCGAGCGGGATGAACTCCGCCCCCATGTAGAGCCCCATCTGCCATAGACTCAGCCCCAAGGTATCCTGAAGGAACAGGGCATAACTCGTCTGCTCTGCGCCCCAATGGGTGGAAAAGAGAAATAGCCACGCCATGAAAAGGACTACCTTGAGCCTCAAGAAATCCGCTCTGTATTCGGCAAGATGCAGGCGGATCGTACGCGTCGAAGGAAGCCCCAGGGCTCCGAGCAGCATCGCCGCACTCGCAAGGGAGAGCGCGATCAGCGTGCTGGCAAAGGCGACACGATAGAGCAGATACCCGCCTGCGGCAGTGCCCACTGCGATCCCGGCCATCCGCACTGCCTGGTAGAGTCCCATGCGCTCTCCGGTCTCGTCTCCGTGGTCTGTCTTGAGATAAAGGGTATCGAGGGAGATGCGAATACCGTTGATCGCGATCCCGAAAACGACGAACACTGCCACACAAGCACCGAAGCCCTCGACGCGGGCCATCCCGAAGGCTGACAGTGCCAGCATAAGGAACAGCACTACCAGGATGCGCTTCGGGGTGAGACGGTCTGCGCCCAGACCGACAGGGACGGCTGCGACAAGAGCTGTGAGCGCCAGCGCGCCGAAGAGGACCCCGATCTGGGCACCGGAATAGCCGAGGGTGTCGCGAAAATAGATCGGGAGGAAAAAATTCGTGAATGCCGTTACAAAGGAAAACACGCACATAAGGGCCGAAGGGAGGATCCGGTGCGTGAGGTCGGATGGTCGCTCGGGGATCGTGTTCATGGCTGCCCACTCTTCGATGGTCAAACCCCCTTCTGCGCTCCCCGTCGACCCTTCTCCGCGGCACCATCGCCGGTTACCTTCGAAAAAGGCACCGAGCCGTCACGCGCCGCACGCGCCATCCCCCGCAAACCTCCCCGATCCCTCCCCCGGGACCGACTAAGCCCTCAGAGGTCGGAGATGGAGAGGGCCGCCTCCTTCAGGAGGGCGTTTGCAGCGTCGAGCCGCTCGCGACTCGCCAGGACACACACGCACGCGTTCCGAGACGAAGGCGCCA
>Ga0272448_1006748_pt1 | contig 12321 bp, 14 predicted proteins | sample YNPCB0191_FD_202220 | JGI IMG/M metagenome (GOLD analysis project Ga0272448, IMG submission 202220) | Hot spring sediment microbial communities from Yellowstone National Park, WY, United States - YNP-CB-019-1 | ecosystem: Environmental > Aquatic > Thermal springs > Hot (42-90C) > Sediment... | reverse complement strand
AATTGGCAATATAAATCAGAAATTTATAAGAAAATTGATATCTTTTTGTTTAGAAAAGTATAAGACAAATTTAGTAGACCCAATACCTTTTAATATTAGAAAAGAAAAAAAATTTTTTAACATTGCAGCCTCTTTTAGTGAAATTCATTTTCCATCTTCTTTTGAGAATGCAAATCTCTCGAGAGAAAGATTTATTTTTCAGGAACTCTTTTTTTCTCAAATTTTAGTTTATTTAAGAAAAGCAAAACGCTGTTTTCAAGAGGCTCCTAAATTTTTTATTAAAGAGGATATTATAAATAGAATTAAGGAGAATTTAAGTTTTTCTTTGACATCTTCACAAGAGAAGGCTTTATCTGATATTTTGAATGATTTTAAAAAACCATACCCAATGCATAGATTGCTTCAGGGCGATGTAGGTTGCGGCAAGACAGTTGTGGCTGCTTTTGGTATAGCGATATGCGCAAGTTCAGGTTATCAAGCAGCTTTAATGGTTCCTACAGAGATTTTGGCTTATCAGCACAAAGATACATTAGAAAAAATTTTTAAAGGATTGAATTTTAATATAGAGATCCTTGTTTCCTCGTTGGGGAAGAAAAAAATAGAACTTATAAAAAAAAGACTTTTAGAAGGCGATATAGATATAGTTGTTGGAACTCATGCACTTATACAGGAAGATATAAGTTTTAAAAAGTTAGGTTTTGTAGTAATTGATGAGGAACATAGATTTGGTGTTGCACAAAGAGCTTTGTTGCCTCAGAAAGGTAAAAATCCTCATTTTCTGATAATGAGTGCAACACCTATACCAAGAAGTTTAGCATTATCTTTGTATGGAGATTTTGATTTATCTATAATAGATGAACTTCCAAAAGGAAGGATACCCCCTAAGACCATTAGGCTTAAAGAAGAGAGAAGAGGGTGGTTGTATGATTTTTTAAGAGAAAAAATAAAAGAGGGTAGACAAGTTTATGTTATTTATCCTGTGATTGAAGAGACTGAGGATGAAGATTTAAAGTCATTACAAGAGATGTATGAAAAGTTAAAGGAAAAGTTTTTTGACTTTTCTGTAGATATTTTTCATGGAAGGCTACCCTTAGATAAAAAGTTAGAAATAATTAAAAATTTTAGAGAAAAAAAGATCGATATACTTTTATCTACAACAGTAATAGAGGTTGGCGTAAATATAGAGAATGCAAACGTAATGGTTGTTGAAAATCCGGAACATTTTGGATTAGCACAATTGCATCAGTTGCGCGGGAGGATTCAAAGGTGGATTCATCAACCGTATTTTTTAATTATGGAATCAAAAAATAATTATTCAGAAGAGGCAGCAAAAAGATTAGATATAATAGTCAGTATAAATGATGGTTTTAAGATAGCAGAAGAAGATTTAAAATTAAGAGGACCCGGTGATTTTTTTGGAGACAGGCAGCACGGTTATCCCCAGTTAAGAATAGCAAATCCAATAAAAGATTTGGATATTTTAAAAGAAGCCAGACTCTTTGCCTATAGAGTTATAAAAACCGACCCGGAATTAAAAAATCCATCTAATCGCTGCATAAGGGAATATTTAGATGTTTATTTTAAAAATATATGTATATCTTAAATGGCACCTTAAAAAAGAAAAAAATATTCTCACCTAAATTAATAAGACCTGTATCTTTTAGGGTAAAAAAAGCCTGCTTTTCTATTTTAGAAGATGTCTTTGAGAAAAAGAAAGTTTTAGACCTATTTTCGGGTTCAGGGGCTTTAGGCATAGAGGCTTTATCTTTGGGTGCAAAAAAGGTTGTTTTTGTTGATATTAATAAGGTTTGCATAAATACTATATTGAAAAATTTAAAAAATTTAGACCTGCTGGATAAGGGTATTGTTTATAAAATTAATGCTTTTTCTGCGATAAAAAAATTTTTTGAATATAAAGAGAAATTTGATATTTTATTTTTAGATCCGCCATATTCTAAAGGAATTTTCAGAAAAGTCTTGCAAAATTTAGAGGTTTATGATATATTGAACCCCTTTGGTTATATTATTGGGTTTTGTCACATAAAAGATGAATTTTTTGAAAAAGTAGGTAATTTTTTTTTGATTTTAAAGAGAAATTATGGACAAACTCTTCTTTTAATATATAAAAAGAATGAATAAATATAAAATAGGTGTTTATCCCGGGACTTTTGATCCAATAACAAATGGTCATATAAATGTAATAAAAAGGGCAATTCCTTTATTTGACAAGTTAATTATAGCTGTGGCTATGAATCCGGCAAAAAATACCTTTTTTTCTTTTGATGAGAGGTTAAATTTAGTAAAAGAAGCTACGAAAGATATAAAAAATGTTGAGGTTTTAGGTTTTAAGGGTTTAATTGTTGATTTTGCTAAAAAAGTAAAAAGTAATGTAATTGTAAGGGGTTTACGTGCAATTTCTGATTTTGAATATGAATTTCAGATGGCTTTAAGTAATTATAAAATAGCAAAGGTAGAAACAGTTTTTTTAATGACAAGTTTAGAATATTCTTATGTTTCTTCTACTTTAATAAAAGAGATATCTTTATTAGGCGGCGATATCAGTTATTTTGTTCCAAAGATTATTATTTCTGCTATAAAAAGAAAAATAAATGAAAATAGAGGTAAATAAGATTACCGAAAGTGGATTATTATTAGAAGAAGATATCCCGGCAGAAACTTGGGATATGGATAGTGATAATGTTAAGTTTGTGAATGGCTTAAATATATCTTGTAAGTTTTTTAAAAATAATAAAGAGATATTTGTTAACGTTTATTTAAAAATCCGTAGATTAATTATATGCTCAAGATGTTTAGAGGAAGTAGGACAGATAGTTGAAAAAGATTTTACTTTAAACTATAATATAAAAAATTTAGGAGAGTATTTAAATATTGATAATGATATTAGAGAAGAGATCCTTCTTAATTTTCCAATGAAAACTTTATGCAGTAGTGATTGTAAAGGGTTATGCCCTGTTTGTGGGGAGAATTTAAATTATATAGTTTGTAATTGTAAAATAAAGGAGGCTTAATAATGGCTCATCCAAAAAGAAGACATTCTCATTCAAGGAAAAAGAAGAAACAAACACATCAAAGGCTTTTGATGCCATTGTATGTGGAGTGTAGTCAATGTAAAAAACTTAAATTAGCCCATAGGGTTTGTCCATATTGTGGTTATTATGGCGATAAAGAGATTTTAAAAATAGAACCAAAAAAACCTAAAAATGTATAGGATAGGTTTAGATTTATCTGGCGGAGACCGCGCTCCGCAAGAAATTTTTAAGGGAGCGTTTTTAGCTTCAAAAGAGATAGAAGATAGGGTAATTCTCATAGGTTCAAAAAGCGATTTTGATTCACAACTAAAAATACATAACTTATCAGGTGATTATTTTGAATTTGTAGATGCTCCGGAAAAGATTTTGATGGAGGATTCTGCTGCATCATCTGTCCATAGAAAGAAAACATCTTCAATTGCTGTTGGTTCTATGCTTTTAAAAGAAAAAAAGATAGATGCTTTTGTCTCTTGTGGAAATACCGGAGCCTGCGTATCTGCCGCTGTTCTTTATAATGGTTTAATTGATGGAGTAGAGAGGCCCGGTATTGCACTAATAATTCCTACAAAAAGAGATAGTTTGTCTATTATAATAGATGTTGGAGCGAATATAAACCCAAAGCCAATACACCTTTTTCAATATGGAATTATGGCATCAGTTTATTATAGAGTGGTCTTTGGAAAGGAAAATCCAACAGTTGGAATTTTAAACATTGGAGAGGAAGAATCAAAAGGTCCGGAATATTTAAAATTTGTGCATAAATTCTTCGCCTCTTCATCAATTAATTTTATAGGTAATGTAGAGGGCAAAGATATTTTTTCAGGAAAATGTGATTGTATAATTTGTGACGGTTATGCAGGAAATATCGCTCTTAAAGTTACAGAAGGCGTAGTCGATGTTGTTGGTAGATTTCTTATTTCAGAGATTAAAAAAAATATATTAGGAAAAATCGGTCTTTTATTTGTTGCAAATAGTTTAAAGAAACTTAAAAAAAAGATAGATTATTCTGAATATGGAGGCGCTCCGCTTTTGGGGATAGATGGGATTGTAATAATTGGTCACGGTCGTTCAAACGCAATAGCGGTTAAAAATGCTATTAAAGTTGCAGTTAGAGAACTTAAACATAATTTAAATTTAGAGATTAAAAATAGTATAGATCTAATATGTAAGGATACTAAAATAAAGGAGTTGGCGCTTAAATCAAATAATCTTTAGATATGTATTCAGCAAAAATTATAGGTTTAGGAAAATATTTGCCAAAAGATAAACTTACAAATTCTGATTTAGAAAAAATGGTGGATACCTCTGATGAGTGGATTACAACAAGAACAGGAATAAAAGAGCGTAGAATACTTAAAGAAAAAAAAGGCGCCAGTTTTCTTGCATATGAGGCATCTTTATCTGCTCTTAAAATGGCAGGTTTAAATCCAAAAGATATAGAATTAATTATAGTTGCTACAATTACTCCTGATATGCCATTTCCTTCTACTGGTTGTTTTTTACAAAAACACTTAAATGCAAAAAATGCTGTTGCTTTTGATATATCTGCAGCCTGTTCTGGTTTTATATATGCTTTAATAACAGCATATCAATTTATTTCAACAGGTCTATATAAGAATGCTTTAGTCGTTGGAAGTGAAGTTTTATCTACGGTTGTTGATTGGAAGGATAGGTCTACGTGTGTTTTATTTGGTGATGGTGCCGGAGCAGTTGTTTTAACAAGGAGTAAAGAAAAAACTCTATTAGGTTCTTATATGGCTTCAGACGGTTCTTTTGCACATCTTTTAATGATACCCGCAGGAGGTTCTGTTAATCCAGCCTCTATCCATACAGTAAATAATAAACTGCACTATATAAAAATGCTTGGAAATGAATTGTTTAAAATTGCAGTCAGGATGATGATAAAAGCTGCCCAAGAATCTATAAAATCCGCTAATATTAGTGTAAAAGATATATCTCTATTTATTCCACATCAGGCAAACGAGAGGATAATAAATGCTGTTTTAGAAAGACTTTCGCTTCCAAAAGAAAAAGCTTATATAAATATAAATAGATATGGTAATATGTCTTCTGCTTCTGTTGTTATAGCATTGGTTGAGGCTTATGAAGAGAATAGGATAAAAAAAGGTGATATTTTACTTTTGGATACTTTTGGTGCAGGTCTTGTCTGTGGAAGTTGTGTATTAAAATGGGCATAAACGCAGTTGTTTTCCCGGGTCAGGGTTCCCAATATCCTTTAATGGGTAAAGATTTATATGATAATTTTAAAGAAGCAAAAGATATTTTTTTACAGGTAGATAATTATCTTGGTTTTAAAATCTCAGATATTTGTTTTTCCTCAGATAAAGAAATTCTAAAAAAAACCTTTTATCAACAACTTGCAATTTTGTCCGTTTCTTTAGCTGCTTATGAGGTTTTTTCTAAAAAAAATGTAAAGATTAGTTTTTTATCAGGTTTAAGTTTGGGAGAATATAGTTGTTTATACCCTGCAAAAGTTTTAGGCTTAAAAGATTTGGTATATCTTGTAAAGGAAAGAGCGTCTTTAATGGAGGAGGCTAGCAGGTTAAATTCAAGTTGTATGTTTGCAGTTATAGGTTCTGATTTAAATGCTTTAAAAGAGTTATCAAATAAACATAATTTTTATATTTCAAACATAAATTCAAACAGTCAGGTTGTTATATCTTTAAAATTAGATGATAAAGATAGGATTAAAAGTTTATTTAGTTCTTTAGGGATAAGATTTATAGAATTAGAAGTGAGTGGTGGCTTTCATTCAAAATTTATGTTGCCGGCAAAAGAAAATTTAAAAAAAGTTATAGATAAATTAGAATTTAATGATGCAAAGATACCTATAGTAAGCAATTTTACAGCAAGAGCACATACAAATAGTTTAGAGATAAAAAATAATCTAATAGAACAACTTACATCTACTGTTTTATGGAAGGATTGCGTAGAATTTATGATAAGATCTTCTGTAGATACATTTATTGAACTTGGACCTTCAAAGATTTTGTCTGGTCTTATTAAGAAAATAAATAATTCTGTTAGAGTTTTTAATATAGAAAAAAAGGAGGATTTAGGTTATGAGATTTAAAGACAAAGTAGTAATAGTAACAGGTGGTGCCTCCGGGATAGGTAAAGAAATAGCCTTAGGTTTTGCAAAAGAATTTGCAAAAGTAGTAATTTTTGATATAAATCAAGAATCTATTTTAAATACTATAAAAGAGATAGAAAACTATACGGAAGGTTTAGGTCTTAAAGTAGATGTTAGCAATTTTGTGGAAGTTGAGGAAAATGTAAATAAAGTTATTGACAAGTTTTCAAGAGTTGATATATTAATAAACAATGCTGGGATAACTAAAGATAATTTGATATTACGGCTCTCTGAAAGTGATTGGGACAAGGTTTTAGATATAAATTTAAAAGGTGCTTTTATATGTTCTAAAGTAGCCTCAAAATATATGTTAAAACAGCGTTGGGGCAAGATAATTAATATTTCTTCTGTTATTGGTATTGTAGGAAATGCAGGTCAAGTAAATTATTCTGCGTCAAAGGCAGGTTTAATTGGATTAACTAAGTCTTTGGCAAAAGAACTTGGTTCAAGAAATATTATGGTAAATGCTGTTGCTCCGGGTTATATAAAGACACCTATGACTGAAAAATTACCTGAAAACATAAAGAATGAGATGTTAGAAAGAATATCATTAAAAAGATTCGGGGAACCAAAAGATGTAGCAAATGTAGTTTTATTTTTGGCTTCTCAGGAAGCAGATTATATAACGTCACAAGTAATTGTTGTTGATGGAGGATTAATTTAAAAAAAGGAGGAGGAAAGATGAACGTAGAGGAAAAAGTTAAGGAAATAATAGCTCAACAATTAGGTTTAAAAAAGGAAGAGATAAAATTGGAAAGTTCCTTTGTTGAAGATTTAGGAGCAGACTCTTTAGACACAGTAGAAGTAGTTATGGCATTGGAAGAAGAATTTGGGATTGACATTCCGGATGAAGAGGCGGAAAAAATTACTACAGTTGGAGAGGCTATAAAATATATAGAAGAAAAGATAGCAAAAAAATAGTTCTTTAAATTATAAATGGAAAGGCGCGTAGTAATTACAGGAATAGGTATAGTCTCACCTGTTGGTATAGGAAAGAATCCCTTTTGGGGGGCTCTTGTAGAAGGAAGAAGTGGTATATCTAAAATTACTCAGTTTGATCCATCAAATTTTGCCTCTCAAATCGCAGGTGAGGTAAAAAATTTTATCCCCCCAAGCTTTATTGCCCTAAAAGACCTCCATAAAATACCTCGTTTTGTGCAATTTGCATTACAAGCTACAGATGAAGCCATAAAAGATAGTCTCATAGATTTAAGTAGATTCGATCCTTACAGAATTGGAGTTATTGTTGGTTCCGGAATAGGTGGTTTACATATTATGGAAGAGCAATTTGAAGTTTATTTTAAAAAAGGACCAAATAGACTTTCTCCATTTTTAATTCCCGGATTAATAACAAATGAAGCAGCGGGAAACATTGCTATTTATTTTCATTTAAAAGGAGTTAATTTTTGTCCAGTTACTGCTTGTGCTACTTCTAGTCATGCAATAGGTGAGGCTTATTTGAGTATTAAATACAATAGATTAGATGTTGTAATATGCGGTGGGACAGAAGCAGCTATAACACCCCTTGGTGTTGGAGGTTTTTGCGCATTAAGAGCGCTTTCAAAAAGGAATCACGAACCTCAAAAAGCCAGTAGGCCTTTTGATAAAGACAGGGATGGTTTTGTAATGGCAGAGGGAGCCGGTATAGTTATCTTAGAGGAACTCAATAGTGCTTTAAAAAGAAATGCTCCAATATATGGGGAAGTTTTAGGTTATGGAGCTACATGCGATGCGTATCATATAACAGCTCCATCACCTGATGCAGAGGCACCTTCTAAGGCTATAGAGTTGGCAATTTTAGAATCCAAGGTTGATTTAGATAGAGAGGAGATTTATATAAATGCTCATGGTACAAGTACTGAATTAAATGATAAAATAGAGACGTTGGCTATAAAAAAGGTATTTAAGGAAAAGGCAAAAGATTTATATATAAACTCTACGAAATCTATGACAGGTCATACATTAGGTGCTGCCGGCGCAATTGAATTTATTGTATGTTGTTTGACTTTAAAACATAAGATTATTCATCCAACTATAAATTATGAAACACCGGATCCTGAATGTGATTTAAATTATACCCCAAATAAATCCATAGAAAGAAATGTAACTTTGGCTTTATCAAATTCTTTTGGATTTGGTGGACACAATGCTACCCTTTTGATAAAAGAATTTAAATAAATATGGGATTGACTTTAGTAGAAAAAATTTTATTAAAGGCTTCTGGTCAAAAAGAATTATCAAGTTTTGTTTATCCAAAAGTTGATTTTTGTTTTGGAAACGATATAACAGCACCTTTGGCAGTTAAGGAATTTCTATCTTATGGATTTAATAGTGTATTTAATCCAAATAGAATAGCTTTTATTTGTGATCATTTTCTTCCAGCGAGGGATTATAAAGCAGCAAACAATGTAAAGACTTTAAAAGATTTTGCAAATAGATTTAATATAAAGAATTTTTTTGATATAGAGAAGTGTGGCATAGAACATATATTTTTAATAGAAAAAGGTTTGGTTAAACCTTATAATTTAGTAGTTGGAGCAGATTCTCATACCTGTACTCTTGGAGCAATTGGAACTGTTGCTTTTGGAGTGGGTTCAACTGATTTAGCAGCTACAATAAAGGAAGGAAGATGTTGGTTTAAGGTTCCAGAGACAATTAGATTTATTTATAAAGGTAGACTTAAAAAATGGGTTGGTGGCAAGGATTTAATTTTGTATACTATATCAAAGATAGGTGTGGATGGTGCTCTTTATAAAGTTATGGAATTTTGTGGAGAGGTTATTTCTAAATTAAATATAGATGAAAGGCTTGCTATGACAAATATGGCAGTTGAGGCTGGTGCAAAAACAGGAATAATTGAACCGGATGAAATTACTTATAAATATTTTAAAGATTTAAATATAAAATTTAAAATAAACCAGAAATTACACTCAGATAAAGATGCCAAAGTAGAAGTAATTGAGATAGATACAAGCAAATTAGAGCCTCAAGTTGCCTGTCCGCATCTACCTTCAAATGTAAAACAGGTAAGCGAGTTAAGCGATATTAAAATAAATCAAGTCTTTATAGGTTCCTGTACTAATGGAAAACTTTCTGATTTAAGAGTTGCTGCATTTATTTTAAAAGGTAAAAGAGTAAAAAAGAGTGTAAGATTAATTGTAATTCCTGCAACAGTAAATATTTATAAACAGGCAATAAAAGAGGGGTTAATAAGGATATTTTTAGAGGCAGGGGCAATTGTTTGTGCTCCAAGTTGTGGTCCTTGTTTAGGTGGTCATAGCGGGATTTTGGCTGATGGAGAGGTTGCACTTTCTACATCTAATAGAAATTTTATAGCAAGGATGGGTAGTCCAAAAAGTTTTGTATATTTGTCAAATGCAGCTGTTGCTGCTGCTTCAGCGATTAAAGGAAAGATTACACATCCGGAAAGGGTTATATGATTATAAAGGGTAAAGTTTTTAAATTTGGGGATAATATAAATACAGACGATATTATTGCAGCAAAATATCTTGATTCTCAGGATGAGGCTTTTTTAGGTTCAAAATGTATGGAAAATATCTATCTGGATTTTTCAAAAAAAGTAAGTAAGGGTGATATAATTGTAGCTGGTTCTAATTTTGGTTGCGGTTCAAGCAGAGAACATGCCCCATTAAGCATAAAAGGAGCAGGTATATCGGCAGTAATTGCAAAAAGTTTTGCAAGGATATTTTTTAGAAACGCTATAAATATAGGTTTGGTTATTATACAATTAAAAGAAACAGATCAAATAAATGATGGAGACCTTTTAGAAATTGATCTTAAAGAAGGTGTTCTTAAAAATATGACAACAAATAAAATATACAAAATAGAACCAATTAAAGGTTTTTTAGAGGAGATAATTTTAGCGGGTGGTTTAATGAAGTGGATTAAAAGTAGAGAAGTTGAAGATACCAAAAGAAAAAGTTAAATAAGAATTATCTACCAAGATGGCTCTTTACTTTAAGGTTATATTTATATACAAGAAGGTTTGCGTATTTTAGATTTTCTTAACAATAAAGAAGAAAAGTTTATAGTTGTAACTGACTGTTTTTTTCAGAATATAGCAGAGGTTTGTTCTTTTAAATTGATTAATGAACTAACAAAAAAGAGGTGTAATTTTTTTAAATAAAGATGCAATAAAGTGGGTAGAGGAGTTAAAAAATGAGTAGAACTTATAAAATAGCAGTAATACCGGGCGATGGGACAGGTCCTGAGGTTATAAGAGAGGGTTTAAAGGTTTTAGAGGCAATAAGTAAAAAATATAATTTTAATTATAAAATAAAAGAATTTCCTTTTGGAGGAGAAAGATACCTTAAGACAAAAAAGACTTTGGAAGAAAGCGATATAGAAGAGTTAAAAAAATACGATGCAATTTATTTAGGCGCAATCGGACATCCTGATGTGAAGCCCGGAATACTGGAGACTGGTATACTTTTAAAACTTAGATTTAGTTTTGATCAATATATAAATTTAAGACCTGTAAAACTTTATAATGCTAATTTTTGTCCGATAAAGGACAAAAAGCCTGAAGATATTGATTTTGTAGTAATAAGAGAAAATACCGAAGGGCTTTATAAAGGTATGGGTGAATTTAGAAATAAAAATACAGAAGATGAAATAGCAATCCAAATTTCTTATAATACATACAAGGGGATAAAGAGATGTGTTGAATATGCTTTTTTGTATTGTAGAAAGAGAAATAAAAAGAAAAAAGTTACACTTTGTGGTAAGACAAATGTTTTGACTTATGCTTGGGATTTATGGCAGAGAGTTTTTGACGAGGTAAAAGAAAAATACCCAGATATTTCTACTGATTATGTAAATGTTGATGCAGCTTGTATGTGGTTTATAAAAAATCCAGAGTGGTTCGATGTTATGGTTACGGATAATATGTTTGGAGATATAATAACAGATTTAGGTGCAATGATACAAGGTGGTTTAGGAATTGCCGCTGGTGGAAATATCAATCCTTCCGGAATTTCTATGTTTGAGCCTATTGGTGGTAGTGCTCCAAAATATGCAAATAAAGGTGTGATTAATCCTTTGGCTGCGATTTGCGCGTTAGGGATGCTACTTGAAAATTTAGGCGAAGAGAAAGCCTCAAGAAGTATAGAGAATGCAGTTATAAATGTAGTAAATAATAAATTAAAATCACTCTCAGCAGGAAAAATGGGTTATTCAACTCAAGAGGTTGGAGATTTAGTAGTTGAGAGTCTAACTTAAATATGCCAAAAAGTTATGTTCTAAAGATTTTTCAGAAAAAAATAAAAAATTCTGATTTTAGTTTATTTGAAATTTCATTTAAAACCGTTGCGTTGATTTTAGATTTTTATACTTTTGATATCCGTTCTTTCTATAAAAAAAAATACTTAACACAATTAATTAAAAGTTTTAAAACAAGTGAAGATACTTGTATATTGGTAGTTTCCTTTGTAATATCTAAATCTCTTCCTGACCAGGACAATATAAAAAGGGCATTGTCTTTATCTTCTTCTTATAGGGTAATAGCTCACACAATGCCCTCTAAAAGAATTTTTATAGAAAAAGACGGTTTTGGTTTATATTTTTTAGTTATTGAAGATGATAAGATTAAAAATATAAAAGAGATTTTGGAATGTTTAGATAGTAAAAAGACCTCTTGCTATTTTATTTTTACAAAGCAGAATAATATAGAAAAATTGTTTTATGATATTAAAAATGTATACAATAAAAAAAATTTAAATGATAAAAATCTTTTTCCATTGTCTTTGGAATTTATAAAATTAGTTTTTGGAGATAAATCTATAGAGGAAGAATTTAAAATTTTCACTGTAAGATTTAATAAAGAGGAGATAAGAGATTTGGTTTTAGACTCAACATTTCTTGAAAAAGAAAAATTCGAGGTGGTGCTAAAATGAGTTTAAAAAACAAAAGCAAATTTAATGTATGTGTTGTTGGAGCCGGCGCAGTTGGTATAGAGATGGTTCGTTGTGTTAAAAAACTCCAATTTCCTGTAGATAACCTTAAAATTTTTGCAAGGTCAAGCAGGGAAATTGAAATAGATAAAGAGAAATACAAAGTAGAGGCTGTTTCTTCCGATTCCTTTAATAATATGGATAT
>Ga0272448_1006747_pt1 | contig 12321 bp, 11 predicted proteins | sample YNPCB0191_FD_202220 | JGI IMG/M metagenome (GOLD analysis project Ga0272448, IMG submission 202220) | Hot spring sediment microbial communities from Yellowstone National Park, WY, United States - YNP-CB-019-1 | ecosystem: Environmental > Aquatic > Thermal springs > Hot (42-90C) > Sediment... | reverse complement strand
GAAGGTCCACCCCACATCCAGATTTGAATGACCGAGGTGGCTTTTCCGGTAAACTTTTTTTCAGGTTCAGCAAAAACAAAACTTCCCAGGCGACTTAAAAAAGCAAAAGCCAGACCCTTTATGGAAATAATTAAAAAATTCCTTCTGCTTATTGGGGGAAGATTATCAAACAAATTCCACATTTTGTCTTCTTTTAATGGCGGCATGAAAACTCCCCTGTATTAATGAGCGCCCAGATTATATCCTGTAAGACTTCTGCTCTGTTTTTCTTTGTCTGTCCATACTGGTTGATGGCGGCAATCTCTCCTGCGGTAGGCAGCCGGGAAAGCAATGTCAGCCAGATGAGATTTAAAGCTGCAGTCTGGCTGTCAGGGCTTACGATTTCGGAAAATGTTTGCACCATTTTGTTATTCCTTATGCGTTCATTCAACCGTGAAGAATTAATCAGGAACAAACGTTGGCTCTCTGCTGGTTCCTGATTTCGTTCGGAAGCCAGACCGGTATCCCTGGGCGGACGACCAAAGGTAAGGAGAAAAGGACTGGTGATACTGCCGTCAAATAAAGTAATCGTGCGGTTTTGCTCCGGGATGTAGGTGTATGGTTCCGGGATATCGCTGGAGTAACTGACCTTAATCTGAAACAGCTGCCGGAAAATATCTTCCAGAACTTCTGCTTCCAAAGGCCTCAGCGGGTAACAGGCAAAATATTTTTCTGAAAGCGAATGCCGACCGAAACATGACTGCTGGTAGGTGCGGGAATTAAGAATGAGCCGGAAAAGATGTTTTAAGTCATAACTGAATTTGACCAGCTCTTCCGCCAGATAATCTAAAAGTTCCGGGTTTACCGGAGGATTATCAGGTCTTATATCATCCACTTCCTGAATTAACCCGCGGCCAAAGAACCAGTACCACACCCGGTTGACAATTGCCCGGGTGAACCAGGGATTATCCTTTCTTATCAGCCAGTCCGCGAAAACCTCTCTGGGGTCTTTCTCTGGAGACAGGTAAACCTTTTTGCCGTCAGGCATGATGATTTCACTAACGGGTAATGGTTCTCTTGTCCAGTAAACAATTTCCTCTTTCCACTCCGCAGTTTTCTTGTAACCAAAAGCGGAAAAAAACATTTCCAGAGTTTTCCTGTCTTTCTCCGGCCAGCTGGAAATTCTTGTTCCCATAAATGTGAGAGCGACTGCTTCTGCCAGACCTGAAGGAGTACGGGACTGAACAGCCCGGAAAAAGTTAGCTGGCGGTTCACGAAAGTTACTGCCGCTGGCTGTAAGAAGAGCTCGGGCAAACCTGTCATAGGGCATATTATTTCTGATTGCCTGGCAGACCCAGCGGTGGTAGACAGCTGCTGCGTTAGGCCAGAGATTAATGGGAAATTCTGCTTTAATTCTTAAAACATCAGCCCATTTCATTGCCCAGTAGTCAACAAAATCTTTGTGTTCCAGGAGATTTTCAATCAGTCTGGCCCGTTTATCTGACTGTTTATCCCTGATAAAAGAAAGCACCTCTGCCGGGGCAGGAAGTCTACCTGTCATATCCAGATAGACCCTGCGGATAAAAACTTCGTCGGAACAAAGAGGAGCTGGTGGTATGGTTTCCTTCTTCAGTCTCGCCAGGACAAAACGGTCAATTTCGTTGGAGGGAAGATAGTTGTCTTCCTGCTCATAAGGGGCATAAAATCCTGGTGGTAAGGCAGGTTTTGCAGTAGTTTGCTTCAGTAGAAAAAGGAGTTCTTCTGTATTTTCTATAGTCTCTTCCCGGTCATCATCAGGAAGGCCTGTTAGTTTTACTGCCAGTTCCAGCCTCTGGTCTTCAGTCAGAATTTGCATAAATCTGTTATAGAACTCCTGCTGCCATCCTTCCCTTTTCTCCCGCAGTGACTTTATCTCCTCCGGGGACAAGGTTTTTTCTGCCCGGAAAGACTGAAGTTTCTGTCTCATCTGCTGTCTGAGGGCAAAAAGTTGCTGTCTTTGTTCTGGAGAAAGCTCAAGCTGGGACAGCATTTCCCAGATTCTTTCCAGGTTCTTACGGCCAGTTAAAAGAAAAGGTTGATTTTGACCGCAAGTTTTCTCGCATGGGAAAAGTAGAATTCCCAGTAGAAAGCAGGAGGCAAGAAAAAATTTTTTCATCTTTTTATTTCCTGTTATCTTCAGGCATTTTCTTTTCCGTAGATTTCAGGTAATCCCCGACAGCGTTTTCCCGGACAGCTTTTTTCAGACTGGGACTTGCTTCCACTTCCCTGGCGGAAATCTCTTTTAACTGTCCTGGTTCTGTAGCGACTACAGGAGTGAGGAAGATTAGTAGCTCAGTCTTTGTCCCTTCAGTGACGCTGCGACGGAAAAGATACTTCAGGAGAGGAATCTCCCCCAGTCCCGGAACTTTTTTTGTGTCTTCAGTCTGTTTATCCTCCATTAATCCGCCGATGACAATGGTCTGTCCATCCTGGATAGCAACGCGACTACTGGCAGAACGTTTAGCAAAAACTGGTGCACTGACAGTCTCAGAAATGGGCACTGTTGTTCCGGTCAAAGAAGAAATTTCAGGATTGACATCCAGAATGACCAGACCATCAGGGTTGATATGAGGTGTAACCTTCAAAATGATACCGATATCCTGGTACTGAATGGTATTAATGGTTTGACCGGTTTCCGTAGTCCGGGTGTTGGTGATGAAGGGTACCCGCTGACCCACAGTAATGGAGGCAGCCTGGTTGTCACTGCTTAAGATATAAGGGCGGGATAGGATATCTAATTTGCCTAACTTCTGCAACGCAGTCAGCGTAGCTGCCAGGTCCTTCTGCAGTACAGACAGCACCAGACCTGCTCCTGGTTTGCCAAAAGTGGTAGTTGCTTCCACGCCATGACCGGCTGCCGTCAGGTTGAGAACTGAAAATTCTGTTCCCAGGTCCAGTGATTTATCAGTAGTAAGCTCAGCAATTAGAACCTTGATGAGCACCTGAGGGACAGGCCGGTCCAAATCAGAGATAATCTGTTTGACTGTATCAAAATTCTTGGTCGCTGTCATTACCATCAGAGAATTGGTATCTTCATTGGCAACGACATAAACCTGGCCGGCAAGCCCGGTGGCTGTCTCGGAAGCTGTGGTGGAAGTACCACCGGCAGTAGCCACAAAAGGATTAGTCTGTCGGCCTGTGGTGGTTTGGCGGGCTGCTGTGGTCCCGGTCATGCGGGTACCAAAAAGGTTATTTAAGACTGTTTCCAGATTTTTAGCTTTGCCATTTTTCAGACTGTAGATGAAGACAGCCTGGTCAGCTTCCTGGCTGGAATCCAGTTCTTTGACAACTTCTTCTATTACTTTCATCGCATCAGGTGGCGCACTTACTACCAGGGTATTGGTCCGGTCATCAGCGGAAGCTGTCACCCTGGTAAGCCTTCGTCCTTCTTCCGAAGGAGTGGTAGCTGGCTGAGTTCTGGGACCACCGAGAATTCGTGTTATCCCGGCAGCAATACCGCCTTGTTGTTGAGCCTGAGCCGGTTGTTCTGTCCGGAAAAGGTCATTGATAAGCTTGGCTGTACTGGAAGCATTGGCATACTTAAGAGGGAAAACCCTGATTTCTGCCACTGTCGCCATGGTAGTATCCAGTGCCCGGACTATTTCCACAATTCGTCTGATGTTGGCTTCAGTGTCAGTTAAAATAAGGCAGTTACTGCTGGTATTGGCTGCCAGTTCCGCATAAGAAGGAATAAGGGGTGCTAAATCCTGTTTTAGTTTTGCAGCATCCACATAGCGGACAGGGATAATCTGGGTAATAACCCTGTCTGTGGGTTCAATGGCTGACGGGTCATTACCGGTTTTAACCGGAATGTTCCTCTTCTTGGCTTCGGTTAAAGGCACAATTTTCAGTGTCCTGCCCATGGCTATGGCAGCATATCCTTTTTCCTTCAGAGCCACATTCAACAGAGCCACTGCCTCATCCACGGAAAGAGGCTGCCGGCTCATAACAGTAATGCGGCCTTCCACCGGTGTTTCTCTTACCACACTGAAACCAGCCACTTCAGAGAGGTATTCCAGAACTGAATCCAGAGAGGCATCCCGGAAGTTTAAAAGGATACCTTTAACTGGAGTAGCAGGTGATGGCCCCTCTGTTATCGCTGGTGCTGGCGCAGGGCTGGGTGCGGGTGGTGGAGTTGGTTCTGATGGTTGGACCGGGACGATAATCACCGGTTGTTCTGGACTTTCTGGTTCATTTTCCTGGGGCTGGACAGAGGAAAGAAAGGAAAGACTGATTACCAGAATGACCGGGATAAATCTCAGAGTTTTCATCATTGTCTCCTATTGTTGACCGAGTTCTTGTAGACGTCTGCGTCTCATCTGTTCTACAAGAGAGCTGGTATCCGTGGACTGGCTGGTGTTGGTGGAAACTGCAGGTATAGACTGTGCTGTTGAGTCTGAAGATGTTGGTGGAGAAAATGACTTTCCACTGCTTAACGGGGTGGTATTACTCAGGGTTTTTCCAATCTCCACTTTCACTGCTGTTTCACCAACTGCATACTCCACGTAATCCAGTGTAATATGCTGTATTTTCCCCTGAAGAAGGCTGTCCCCAGTTTGTACCCGCAATGTCCTTCCCTTCAGCCGGTCTTCAAAAAAAGCGAAATATTGCTGGCCGTGTTTGACAATACCGGTCAAAACAATGTTTGCTGCCGGGTCCGGCAGAGGTGTTTCTTTCAGAATAGAATAAACACGCTGGGGCTGCCGGGAAACATTTCTCCGGGGTAAGAAGATGTTGTTTTGCACCAGTACCTGATAGTGCTGCAGGGGTTTACCACCAGCCCCGGAAAGACTGTAAGCGAGGGAAAAAATAACCAGAACAGGAAAGAACCTGCAAATAAGTTTCATTCTGTTTCCTCCTTAATTTTGACGGATGAGCCAGCCGGTTGTTTACTTGCCTGCTCCTCAGACAATACTGTCAGTTTTAGCTGAAGCAACAGGTCATCCGTGCCTTCCTTGCGGCTGGCAAGCCTCAGGTCAGTGATTTTCAGGGGAAGGGAGGAATTTTCCAGATGCCAGAGAAATCTGGTTATTCTTTCCATAGAACCAGAGCCGGTAATCTGGAAAGAAAGTTGTTTCCACCTCTCATACGGGATGCCGCGTTCTGGTTTTAAGGAGTCCAGAGAAATCTGACTGTCTTCAGCTGAGCTACGTACTGAGGTAAGAATTGCAAGTGCTGTGGAAGCTTCATCGGAACCCAGACCATTTTTGCTTAAGTTGCTCCATTCAGAAGCTAACTGTTTCTCTAAGGAATGAATCTTCTGTAGCTGGCGCCATTCCTGAAGAAGATTATTTTTCTCCTGCAGGAGTTTTTCTTTCCTGTTAAGATAGGGAGTGAGCAGCAGGCGGTCAAAAACCAGTAATCCAATTACGCTACCTGCTACCAGAAACAGTGTTTTTTCTCTTCTGGCAAGATTCATGGAACAGTCTCCGCTCTTTTTTCTAAAATCCAATCAGGCTTCAAAGTAAAACTGATGGCATATTGCAGTTTTTGATTTTGGCTGCCAGGTCCTCTCAGATAGAGTAGATTCACCTGGGTTAACCCGGACGCTGATTTAAGACGGGTTAAAAGTTGCAGAACTTTAGCTTCCTCTTCTGCTTTACCGGTCAGTACCCCCTTCTGATTTGCCTGGATCGCTAAACTTGTTGCCCAGATACCACCATCTGGAGGGAAACAAAGAGTTATTTCCCGGAGAAGGTCAAGCAGATGTGGCTGGTTTTTCTGCCATCTCTGAAGGCTCTCCATCTGGTCTTTGATTTTTCTGGTACCTGCAGTCTGTTGCTCCAGGGTCTGCAGATTTTCTCTCAACTGCTGGATACTTTTTTCTTCCTGATAGAGAAAGTACCATCCGAGCGTTAAAATTATCACCACTGCTGCTACTGACCAAAGCAGAGGGCTAAGTTTTTTAACAGAAACGGCATTTTTATTTTGGGGAGTGAAATTTTTTGGTGACAAGAAATTAATGGGGATTTTCTCCGGATAATATCCCAGCAATCCTGAGCCCACAGCCGAGGAGAAAGGTTGACAGTCACTGGCAGGTTTCAGGTTTAAGCCCAATTTTTTGCCCAGGTTTTCCCATATGCTTTTTTCCACTCCGCAATCATCAAAGACAATTACTTCCTGAGGGATTCTTTTCTTCCAGTATTCCGGCAGAAGCAGCAATAGTCTCTGGAAATGGCTGGAAAGATACTCCAACCACCTTTCTCTGTCCTCTGTTAGTAAAGATAGGCCAACGCGGCGGAGAAATTGGAACTGGCCGGCTATCTGCAGACAGAGGACCATTTCTTCAGCATTCAGGTAAAGAATAAACCGGTCATTTCCCTCAGCAAGGAGGTTTAGACCGGAAACTGAAGGAACTACAGCAGTGATTCTCAAGCCAGCAGCCTGGATAAACTCTCTGATTTGCTTAATTTTTTCTGCTGAGATAGCCAGAACTAAAAGCCGGCATTCAGAATCAGTTTTACTGGCAACCAGAAAATCCAGACAGAGGTTTTCCACTGGCAGGGTAAAATCTTTTTCGCTTTCCAGACGTACCAGTTTACTCAGGGTGGAAATATCAGCACAGGGTGTTTTCTTTTCCCTTACCAGAATCCAGCTGGCCGGGGCACCAACAGTGACTCTTCTGGCAGAAAATCCTTGCTGGTGCAGAAAATTTTTAAACTGTTCCCCCAGTAAAGCACTGAATTTTGTACCTGGTGGATATTCCCAGGAGGCGGACCTCTGAATATGTATTTTTTTGCCTTTGAAGGCAATCTCTGCTATGGTGAGAAAATGTTCACCCAGGGAAAGCCCCAGAAAAGTTTTTCTCCTTAACATTACCTGCTCCCTTCTGGCAGAGAAAAAATACCTGTTGCGGGTGGTTGTTGTCCAGCTTTCAGGGCTTTCAAAATATCCGGGGATAATGGCCATCCCAGTCCTGTTAAATCCTGGAAAGAGATCACCCTGGCTGGGTTGCTGCGGCCGTCAATGACCGCACGGAATCTCTTAAACGCGCGTCCATCACAGGTAGCAGTGAGAATATCAGCAGAAAACTGGAAACAACGACCGGTAATCCATTCGCCAATCGCAGCAGCCTTTTCTCCAGGCAGGACTTCAGCTACCCATGCCAGCCCTGTCAGGTCAGTATCCGGTGAGTTTCTTTTATTGATTAACGCTTCCACATCAGGTTCCTCCAGAGAAGGCAGACACCTTAATACCTGTCGGGGAGCGTAAACCACATTAATTAAACCCACCTGACGAGCCCTTTTTCCTGCGGTTATTCTCGGTTCTATCTGTTTGAATTCCTCTATCGTAAGGCCGGTGCGGAAATAAAAATCAAGGGTACTGCGGAAAGGTCTTTCCCTCCGGGCCCTTTCCAGGACAGAAAAAAGCCGGTTGCTGCTTACTACTGACTGGAGAAGAGAAACCAGCCTTGTTGTATCGGTACTGTTGATATCTATCAGGTCCTGTTTAATCTGGCCTGTACCTGCTTCTGTACTGTAAACTGTGACGAAATCATAAAGACCACGGTCTAGATGACCATCAGCATTATCTGCTGGCATACTGCGGTCACCATCGTTTTCAGCCGGGTCCAGCATTCCGTTCCGGTTGGTATCTTCACCAAAAACAAGGTCAAAGGTGGCATCCTTAATCAGTAAGAGTTCCTCCACTGTTTCCAGAGGTGCTCTTTTACAGTAGTAAGCTGGGTTTAACAGCAGGTAATATTCATCTCCGGCACCCTGGCTGGAAGAAGTTGTCTGGGTGCCCCGCCAGGAGATGATGGAAGCAGCCAGTTCTGCTGTCATTCCTGGTAGTTTCACAAGCATTTCTTCATCAGCAGCATTCAGGTTAATTTTGGCTGCTTCCCTGACAGGGCCAAATCCCACACTGGTATCATCTTCCGGGTCCGGTTTCAGGACCCAGAAATAACCTGGTCCTAATGGTACTGCTTCCCAGGAAATATCTACTTCTTCTTTCCAGAAACCATCTGTGCCGGAAATTTCACTCACCAGTAAAGCTAAAACCCCTCTGGCGATCCATTCTGCCTGGCTGGAGGCAATCCGATTGGCTGTAGCCAGTGCCTGGACCCTTACACTTCTGGCGGAAACCAGAACCACAGCAGCCAGGAAAAGACAAATCCAGATGGCGACAATCAGAATGGCGCCCTGCTTTCCTGATTTTTTTTGTTTATCCATATTTTCCGCTATCAGGTTGTTGTTTCTGCTGTTGTGGTTTCTTCAGGGGAAGTAGCGGCTGGAAGATGCACCAGCCGGCGGTATAACTGGCTCTGTTTTTCCGCCTGTGTGTTTTTCTGCTCTATGGTTATTTCTACTGCTACTGGAAGAGTATCATTCTGTGTGGTAGAATCCCAGGAATCCAGCCACTGGCTCCCATCATAGTAACGGATAACGAGGGAAGAAATGTTTCTGCAGAGTACTTCTTCCACCGGCGGGACTACTTCCGGGGAAAGAAGATTTACAGTCAGGCGTCTTAAAAGTTTCGGTTCGTTTTCCTCACTCAGGAGATATTCCACTTTAATAATTCCTGGAGCTGTCTGCAGGGTAGGGGCAGGCCGGACGAAAAAACTCAGAGAATGACTTAGTTCACCTGTAAGTGTCCGGGTCACAGTACCTGAAAAAGGTCCAGCCAGGATTCCCCGCGGGGGTAAGCTACTGGTTAAATCAGCGGCTAAAATGTCCAGAGCAAAATTTACCTCCAGGGAAGGCTTCAGTTCTTCTTCCAGTCTCTGGTGGCTGCGATAACAGGTGAAAAGGCTGGTATAAAGAGAAGTGGTTAAAATGGCAGTCAGGGCTAAAGCCAGCAATAACTCAATCAAGGTGAATCCTTTTCTATTGTTCATGGTCGCAGACCAGTGTGGCTAAGGAAATTTCTCGTTTTTCTCCCCGGAACAACCAGCTCACAGTTAAAGTTAACTGCTTGACCCCTGCCTGCTGCCAGTCATCAAGGGTAATGTTCCAGTGATAATCAGGGTAATCAGGAGAAAAATCTCCTTCACCCATCAGATTTTCAAAGGAACCTGCAGAAACAATTTCTGCCATTAGATTCTCAGCCAGTCCTGCAGCTATCTGGCGGTGTTTGGTTTCTGCAGTCACAGAACTGGCAAGGGAAATGCCCTTGAATGCTACAGGTAAAACAATAGCCACAAAAATCAAAGCGGTCAGAACCTCAATGAAGGTAAACCCTTTATTTCTTGTCCTGGATGATTCTTTACTCACGATTTTTCCTCCGGGACATTTTGTTCTTCTACATGGAAGTACTCTGTTGGTGTTTCACAGACAATTATTACTTCCTGCCCCCATTTATCAGAAAGCCGCAATTTTGTCGGTTCAGTCCGGCCATCAGGGTAAAAAGAAATAGTGAAAAGCCCTTCAGTTTCTTCTCTCTGTCTTTCCGTGTAACCTGGCAGCCATAAACCAGGGACTGCGGTGAGAAGCGGATTTCCCAACCAGTTACTCCCTTCCACTTTTATCCCTTCTGGAAGTATGAACATCCGGCCAAAATCATTTTTGAGATTCTGAAAAGTTCCTTCTTCCTGGGCTGTTAAATAAAACTGACCTTTTCTCTCATCTATACACAGCTGATAGACGCGACCTTCAGTAATAGCCTGGGTGCGCGCGTATCCTGTCAGAGAAATAAGATGGGCAGCCACATGTTTGACTGTTCTTCCCAGCAGGAAAAACCGCAGCTGGGGAGTTACCAGAGCCAGAACAGTACTGACTGTCAGCATCAGCAAAATAAGTTCCAGCAGGGTGAAACCGTAATTTTTTTTACGAACCTGACCAGTTATCAATGTCATCATCACCACCCTCTTTACCGTCAGGACCGCAGGAAAATAAATCATATCCGCTGCTGTTGTGCTGGCCAGGGCACTGATAGTGATAATCATTACCCCAGGGGTCTTTCGGGACACCGCGTTTAATGTAAGGACCTTTCCAGCCAGTTATTCCCGGTGGTGCTTCTACCAGTGCCTGAAGACCTTCTTCTGTGGTGGGATAACGCCCGGTGTCAATCTCAAAGGTGTCCAGGGCTACCTCCAGGTTGGCAATATCAGTCCTGGCAGCTGTCAGGCGTGCCTGCTCGGAGCGTCTGGTGAATTTGGGAACCACAATTGCTGCCAGTGTTGCCAGGATTACCAGAACCAGAAGTAACTCAATCAAAGTAAAACCAGCTCTTCTGTACTTTCTTCCCTTCATCATGCCTCCTTTCATCACCTGATTAATTCCTGGAGTGTGAAAACAGGTAATAACATACCAATTACTATTGTACCGACGATACCTGCCATAAGAAAAAGCAAAAGTGGCTCAATAATTGCCACCAAGGCTCTCAGCTTTCTGTCCAGTTCTTTCTCATATGTATCAGCCAGCCTGATTAACTCCCTGTCCAGTCTTCCGCTTTCTTCTGCCACTGCCACCATTTCCAGGACAGTCAGAGGGAAAAACTTTTCTTCCTGGGCAAGCCCACGGGCTAAACTGGAACCAGACTTCACCTGGCTGATGGTTTTCTCCACACTATCAGAAAGAAGACTGTAGCCCACGGCTTCTCTGGCTACATTCAGGGCTGCTATCAGAGGAACGCCAGCAGCCAGTAATGTACCCAGAACCCGGCAGAAACGTATCAGGGCAAACTGCGAGACCGTGGTGCCCCAGAGGGGTAACTGCAGAAGAATTTTCTCCTTGATTCTCCTTCCCTTTTCTGTGGTTAAAACCCGTTGCAGGCTGATTACCAGGAGTGCTATCACAGCTATCAGCAGGAAACCATATCTGAAGACCAGCCTGCTTAATTTTATAATCATCCTGGTTAAAACCGGTAGAGATGCTCCAAATTCGGCAAATAGTGAAGAGAAACGGGGTATAAAGAAAACAAGGAGGAATATCATCACCCCTGTTGCCAGAAAAGCCAGCAAGCAAGGATAAATAAGCGCTGCCTTCACCCGTCCTTTCAAATCCTGTTCCCTCTCCTGAAAATCTGCTATTTGTTCCAGAGCCTGGTTCAGAAAACCACCGGTTTCACCAGCATGTACCATGGCAACACAGATTCTGGAGAATAACCCTGGCCAGCGGGAAAATGCTGCCGCCAGTGAAGAACCGGCAACAACTTCATCCCGGATGGCAGTCCACTCCTGGCGGAGTGAAGGAGAACTTATTTCCTGAGTGATAATTTCCAGTGCCTTGCTTAAAGGTACCCCGGCGGTGAGCAAGTTGGCCAGTTGCCGCAGAAAAACTTCCACCTGAACACGCTTTATGGGGATAACTTTTCCGCCTGAGATGGTGTCTACTTCTGTACCGGTTTCCTTTATTTCCACCGGACGCAGTCCCTGTTGCCTCAGTTGCTCCAGTGCCACGGACTGATTGCCAGCCAGGAGTCTCCCGGAAATAACTTCCCCTTCCTGATTGAGAGCCTGGTAGTTGAAGACAGGCATTTTTATTGTCCCGATGAATTAAACAGGAATTGGACCAGAATCAAAAAGTTTCCCGTTGCTTCGTTCATCTTTAGTAACACGGAGTACCTCGTCAAGCGTAGTTTTTCCTTCTCGCACAAGTCTCCAGCCATCTTCTCTCAGACTGCGCATACCTTCCAGAACACCAGCAGCTCTGATTTGCTGGGCAGAGGCACGGGCAAGGATAAGAGAACGTACCTGGTCAGAAATAGGTAACAGTTCAAAAATACCTGTCCGGCCACGGTAACCTGTTCCCTGGCAGGAAGGACAGCCCCGGCCGCGATACAACCTCGGTGGTAGCTGGTCCCCGAACTGTTTGCGCAAAACTTCAGTTTCCCTTACTGGTACCTCTTCTTTGCATGAGGGGCAGATTAAACGGACCAGCCTTTGCGCCATAACTGCCTCCAGAGAGGAAGCTACCAGGTATGGTTCCACCCCCATATCCACCAGCCTTGTGGGGGCTCCGGGAGCATCGTTGGTGTGCAGTGTGGAAAAAACCAGGTGCCCGGTAAGGGAAGCCTGGACAGCAATCTCTGCTGTTTCCAGGTCCCTGATTTCTCCCACCAGAATTACATCAGGGTCATGTCTTAAGATGGAACGCAATCCTCTGGCAAAGGTAAGCCCTGACTTTGTTTGCACCTGAATCTGGTTAACGCCTGTCAGGTGATACTCAATCGGGTCCTCTATGGTAATAATTTTTCTTTCCATAGTATTAATTTTTGACAGCCCAGCGTAAAGGGTGGTTGTTTTTCCGCTTCCTGTGGGACCGGTCACCAGAATAATGCCATGGGGAAGTTCCAGAAGACGGTCAAACAGCTGTCTGTCCCGTTCAGACATACCCAGTTCAGCCAGACCAACCAGGGGAG
>Ga0272448_1006746_pt1 | contig 12323 bp, 3 predicted proteins | sample YNPCB0191_FD_202220 | JGI IMG/M metagenome (GOLD analysis project Ga0272448, IMG submission 202220) | Hot spring sediment microbial communities from Yellowstone National Park, WY, United States - YNP-CB-019-1 | ecosystem: Environmental > Aquatic > Thermal springs > Hot (42-90C) > Sediment... | reverse complement strand
CTCTCCTTGCTGGAAGCCAAGGAATTGAGCGACTATTTAGAAGAGGTTTATGGGATTAAGGCGGCCGCCGGCGGGGCGGCGATGATGGTCATGCCGCAACAGACGGGCGGCGCTGCACCGGCTCAAGCGGAAGCCAAGACCGAATTCGATGTGGTGCTGGAAAAGTTTGGAGAGAACAAGATTGGGGTCATTAAGGTCATCCGCCAGATCACCGGACTTGGTCTGAAAGAAGCCAAAGACCTTGTCGAAGGCGCTCCTTCGAAAGTCAAAGAAGGCGTTTCCAAAGAAGAAGCGGAGAAGATCAAAAAAGAACTGGAAGAAGCCGGCGCTACGGTCTCCATCAAGTAACTACGGGGCTATGGGGGATGGAACCCTCCAGCAGAGCGATAGCCGAGACCCGGCGGCGGGACTCGGCAGCGGCATGATGTGGACGTCCACATCGTGCAAAGTGTTTTTCGCTGCGCTCTTGTTCTGCCCAGAGTTGGCTTGGTAGGGAGGTTCTTGATTTCTCTTTTGCGGTTTTGGGCGTCCTTTTTAGAGGAGCACTTTTATGGCCGTACCGGCCCAACGTCGTCTTCAGCCAAAACAGGTCCGTTCCTTTGGTTCTCGTCGGACTACGTTTTCGATTCCGGATCTGACCCGACTCCAGACGCGCAGTTATGAGGCTTTTCTTCAGACGGACGTTCCTTGGCAAAAACGGAAAAACCAAGGACTCGAAGCCCTGCTTCGGGAAATTTTTCCCATTGAAAACTACGATAAATCGCTTCGGCTGGAATATATTCGCTACGAGTTGGGCAAACCGCGATACGATCCGGATGAATGTCGGCAGCTTCGGCTAACGTATGGTCGGCCATTTAAGATTTGGCTCCGTCTGACCAAACCCCAACCTATCGAGGAAGAAGTCTATCTGGGGGACATCCCCATTATGTTGGGCGGCGGGGAATTCATCATCAATGGCGCCGAACGCGTCGTCGTCAGTCAATTGCACCGCAGCCCCGGAATGGATTTTGTCGCAGACTCCGAAGGAGGCGATCGAAAACTCCATTCCTGTCGGATTATTCCCGAACGGGGAAGTTGGGTGGAAATCAATGTGACGCGCAAAGAGAGCCTGGCGGTGCGGATCGACCAGAGCGGCAAATTCCCCGCCACCACCCTGTTGCGGGCCATGGACCCCAAATACAGCGATAATGCTTCCATTTTGCGGGCCTTTTATCCGACCAGCGTCGAAAAGATCGTCGATGGCCGAAGCGCCGTCAAACTGGAAGGCAAAGTCGCTGTGACCGATGTGGTTTATCCGGCCGGCAGCTCAAGGGCGGGAGAAATCATCGTCGAAGCCGGGCAAAAGATCACCAAAAACATGGCCGAAACGATCTGTACCTCCGGCCTGACGGAAGTGGAAGTGATGCCGGCCCCTAGGAATCCTCTGATTTTGAAGACGTTGGAGGACGATCCGACGGCTAGCCATGAAGAGGCCTTGCTCCGGATTTACCAGCGGCTTCGGCCCGGCAACCCGCCGCATCTGGATAAAGCCAAAGCGGTGTTTCGGGAGAAATTTTTTGATCCGAATCGGTATCGGCTTGGGCGGGTAGGCCGATTCCGCATCAACCGCAAACTCGGGCTTCAGGTTTCCGAAGACGAAATGGCTCTTCGTGCGGAGGATCTGATCGCCGCCATGCAATACCTGCTCCGCCTCCGGAGCAACGATCCGGAGGCTCAGGTGGACGACATCGACGATTTAGGCAACCGCCGACTTCGCACCATCGACGAATTGGCCGGCGAGGAGCTTCGAAAGGGATTCCTCAAACTCCGCCGAACCGTTCAGGAGCGGATGAGTCTGAAGGATGTGGAAGATATGACTCCCCGTTCTTTAGTCAATCCCAAGAGCGTTTCGGCGGCGGTGGAATATTTCTTCGGTCGCAGCGAACTCTCTCAAGTCATCGATCAAACGAATCCTCTTTCTACGTTGACTCACGAACGGCGTTTGAGCGCTTTGGGGCCGGGCGGTTTGAATCGAAAACGGGCTGGTTTCGACGTCCGCGACGTCCATATCTCGCACTACGGCCGCATTTGTCCCATCGAGACGCCGGAAGGCACCAACATCGGTTTGATCTCCAGCATGGCGATCTATGCGGACGTCGATGAGTATGGATTTTTGATTACTCCTTATCAGAAGGTTGTCAACGGCAAGCTGACCGACCAGATCGAATGGCTCCGAGCGGATCAGGAATGGGATGCGGTTTTAGCCCCGGCCGACGCTCCGATTAAAGACGGAAAAATCGTCGGCGAAACCATTGTCGCCCGATACAAAGGCGATTTCCATCTTGTTCCAGTGGACAAAGTGCAGTATATCGACGTAGCTCCATGCCAGATGGTGGGGGTGTCGGCCAGTTTGATCCCCTTCCTGGAACATGACGACGCCAACCGCGCCCTGATGGGTTCGAATATGCAGCGGCAGGCGGTGCCCTTGTTGGTGACCGAAGCGCCTTTGGTGGGCACCGGCATGGAGCCGGAAGTGGCCCGCAACTCCAGTATGGTTGTCCGCGCCCGCCGCAAAGGCGTGGTGACTTACGTGGACGCCCGTTGCATTGAGATCGGTCCGGATGTCTATGAACTGAAAAAGTTCGCCGGGCTAAATGAGCGAACCTGCCTCAACCAAAAACCTGTCGTCCGTGTGGGCGACAAGGTGGAAAAAGGACAGGTCATCGCCGACGGCGCCGCCACGTACCAAGGCGAGTTGGCCCTGGGACGCAATGTGCTTGCCGCCTTCATGTCCTGGGATGGATTCAACTTCGAAGACGCCATCATCATCAGCGAAGAATTGGTCGAATGGGATGCATATACATCTATTCACATTGACGAATTCGACGCAGAAATCCGAGAAACGAAACTCGGCCGAGAAGAGTTCACTCGGGATATTCCCAATGTCAGTGAAAAAACCCTTCGTAATCTGGACGAAAATGGCATCGTCCGGGTAGGCACCTATGTCCGTCCGGGAGACATCCTGGTCGGAAAAATCGCTCCGAAGAGCAAAACCGAACTAACGCCCGAAGAAAAACTACTCCATGCCATTTTCGGACGAGCTGGCGAAGACGTAAAAAATGAATCTTTGGAAGTGCCCTCCGGCGTGGAAGGGATCGTCATTGGCACGCAGAAATTCTCTCGCCGCATTAGCCTGAGCGAAAAAGAAAAAGAGGAATACGACAAAGCCCTCAAAGAAGCCGAAACGGAGGGAAATTCCAAAATCGCCTCGATCTTTCGACAAATGATCAGCGAAATGGAGGCCGTGTTGGAACGAAAACTCACCGACGAAGACGGACAACCTCTTATGGGGGATCACGAACCTGCTTACTTAGTCGAACAAGCTCAGACCTTCCAACCGGAAAAACTGGACATCCGCAGTCCCCAACGTCGGGCGGAGGTGGAAAAGATTTATAAACAATATTGGCCTGAGATCGAAGTGGCCATGGACGCCCGAGACCGAAAACTCAACACCCTCAAACGAGGCGATGAGTTACGCAGCGGAGTCTTGCAGATGGTGAAGGTCTATGTGGCCACCAAACGACAGATTTCGGTCGGCGACAAGATGGCGGGCCGCCATGGGAATAAAGGCGTCATTGCGAAAATCCTTCCCAAGGAAGACATGCCTTTCCTGGCGGACGGGACGCCGGTCCAAATCCTCCTGAATCCTTTGGGGGTGCCGAGCCGAATGAATGTAGGCCAAATCCTTGAAACCCACCTGGGTTGGGCAGCCGCCCTGCTTGGGTTCCGAGCCATTACCCCCGTCTTCGACGGCGCTGGCGAAGAAGATATCCAAAAGGTCCTCGAAGAAGCCGGTCTGCCTAAAAACGGAAAAGTCCAACTCTACGACGGCCGAACCGGAGAGCCTTTTGAACAGCTTTCTACAGTGGGCTATATCTACATGATGAAGCTGCATCACCTGGTGGATGACAAAGTCCACGCTCGATCGACGGGACCTTATTCCTTGATCACGCAGCAGCCCTTGGGCGGCAAAGCCCGGTTCGGCGGCCAACGGTTCGGCGAAATGGAAGTCTGGGCGTTGGAAGCGTATGGATCGGCCTACATTCTGCAAGAACTTTTGACGGTCAAAAGCGACGACGTCGAAGGCCGCACCAAAATCTACGAATCCATGGTCCGCGGGGAAAACACCCTCGAAGCAGGGACCCCCGCCAGCTTCGATGTGTTGGTCAACGAAATCCGTGGGCTCGCCCTCAACATGCAATTGGAGAAAGCCCGGGTCTAACGAAAACCCGCTTGTGGTTTGGCGCACCGGCTTCGATTCCGCACTCTGGAGAGTTGCCCAACGGTTGGCCCGAAGTGGGGAACAAAGAGTGGGGTGGGTTTTTGAGAGTGTTTCTGGTTCCATTCCTGGCGGCTAAGGAGACCATACGGTGAGCATTGGCGAAACCTCGTACGACCGGATTAACGACTATGTTTCGGTCAAAATTAGCCTTGCCCGGCCTCATGATATCCGCAGTTGGTCCTTCGGAGAAGTCAAGAAGCCGGAAACGATCAACTACCGGACCTACCGCCCCGAAAGGGACGGACTTTTCTGCGAACGGATTTTTGGGCCGGAAAAAGACTGGGAATGCTCCTGCGGCAAATACCGTGGGATGAAATATAAGGGGATGATCTGCGACCGATGCGGCGTGAAAATCACCCATAGCCGGGTCCGCCGCAAACGGATGGGGCATATCGAATTAGCCGCCCCGGTCGTGCATATTTGGTTTTTCAAAGCGGTTCCCAGCCGCCTGGGCGCTTTGCTGGACATGAAAACCACCAGCCTGGAAAAAGTCATTTATTACCAGGACTATGTGGTCATTGATCCGGGCGAGACGCCCCTGGAAAAACAGCAACTGCTCACGGAAGAGGAATACCGCGCCGCCCGAGCCGAATATGGCGAAACCGCCTTCAAAGCGGAAATGGGCGCCGAAGCCATCCGCAAACTTCTCGTGGAACTCGACCTGGTTAAACTCTCGCAAGAACTCCGGGCCGAACTGGCAGAAACCAATTCCAAACAACGCCGTAAGGACCTCATCAATCGGCTGAAACTGGTCGAATCCATCCGAGACAGCGACAACCGGCCGGAATGGATGGTCCTGGATGTGATCCCTGTGATCCCACCGGATTTGCGTCCGTTGGTGCTTCTGGATTCGGGTAATTTCGCCACCAGTGATCTGAATGACCTCTATCGACGGATCATCAACCGCAATAACCGACTCAAAAAACTGGTGGACCTGAACGCCCCCGAAGTGATCATCCGAAACGAAAAACGGATGCTCCAACAGGCCGTGGATGCCCTGTTTGACAACAGCCGATGCAAACGCCCGGTCTTAGGCTCCAGCAACCGACCGCTGAAGTCGCTGACCGACATGATCAAAGGTAAACAAGGCCGATTCCGGGAAAACTTGCTGGGCAAACGCGTCGATTACTCCGCCCGGAGCGTGATTGTGGTCGGCCCCTTCTTAAAGCTCCGTCAATGCGGTTTGCCGAAAAAAATCGCCCTCGAACTCTTTCAGCCGTTCATTATTCGGCGTCTGAAAGAACTCGGCCACGCCGATACCATCAAAAGCGCGAAAAAGATGATCGAACGGAAAGATGAAGAGGTCTGGGAAATCCTGGCCGAGGTCATTATCAATCATCCGGTCCTTTTGAACCGCGCTCCGACCTTGCACCGAATGGGCATCCAGGCCTTCGAGCCGGTGTTGATCGAGGGGAACGCCATTCAGCTCCATCCGTTGGTGTGTAAAGGTTTCAATGCAGACTTCGACGGAGACCAAATGGCGGTGCATTTGCCCTTGTCCATCGAAGCCCAAGTGGAAGCCCATACGCTGATGATGTCCATCCATAATATCTTCAGTCCCGCCAACGGATCTCCCATCATCAGCCCTTCGCAGGACATCGTGATGGGGTGTTTCTACACCACCATGGCCCTGACCGAACGCAAAGGCGAAGGCATGGTGTTCGCTTCCGTGGACGAAGTGGAAATGGCGTATGCTCAAGGGAAGGTGGATACCCACGCCGCGATCCGGCTTCGGTTGCCTCCGGGGCGAAGGGTCAAAGTAGGCAAAGAAGACTCCCCTCCTCCCAAAATCCTCAAGACGACGGTTGGTCGGGTCTTGTTCAACAGCATTCTGCCCGAAGGAATGCCGTTCTACAACATGGCGTTGCGATCCAGCGACCTAGCGATGGTCATCTCCGACTGTTACGAACTGCTGGGCCGAAAGGCCACCATCGAACTGCTGGATCGGATGAATCAGTTTGGATTCCGCCAAAGCACCCGTAGCGGGCTGAGCTTTGCGACCGACGATCTGATCACGCCGCCCACCAAAACCCAAATCATCCGAGAAACGGAGAAATATGTCCTACAAATCCAGAAAAACTATCAACGTGGAACTATCACCGAGTTGGAACGATATCGACAAGTGCTGGACGCCTGGTCCCATGCACGGGAACGCATTTCCACGGAGATGATGGAAGCCCTGAAAAACGACTACCGTTTCCCGGGTTACGTCAACCCGATTTATCTGATGGCCCATTCTGGCGCCCGCGGCGGCGAAGAACAAATTCGCCAATTGGCCGGGATGCGAGGTCTCATGAGCAAACCCTCCGGTAAAATCATCGAAACTCCGATTAAGGCGAACTTCCGAGAAGGCTTGAACGTCCTGGAATACTTCAGCTCCACCCACGGTGCCCGGAAGGGTCTGGCCGACACCGCCCTGAAAACCGCCGACGCCGGGTATCTGACCCGAAAATTGGCCGACGTAGCCCAAAACGTAGTCGTCACCATGCACGACTGCGGCACAACGCAGGGGATCACCAAGGGCGTGATCTATCGGGGCGAAAAAGTGGAACGTAGCTTGGCCGACTCCATCCGGGGCCGGGTGAGCCGCACCAACGTCGTCAACCCGGTGACCGACGAAGTCATCGTCCGGGAAAATGAACTCATCACCGCGGAAATCGCTCGAAAAATCGAAGAACTCGGTCTGGAAAAACTCCAAGTCCGCAGCCCGATGACCTGCGAAGCCCCGCTGGGAGTGTGCGCCCTCTGCTACGGGATGGACCTATCGACCGGCGAATTGGTCGAAGAAGGCATGGCCGTCGGCATCATTGCCGCCCAAAGCATCGGCGAGCCAGGCACCCAATTGACGATGCGAACCTTCCACATCGGCGGCACCGCCACTAAAGTCATCGAAGAAAGCGAAATCCGAGCCAAAAGGGCCGGGCTGACCCGCTTCATGCGATTGAACGTCGTCCAAAACGACCAAGGACAAAAAGTCGTGCTCACCCGCAACGGCGAAGTGCTCCTGCTGGATCCCAAAGGCCGCGAAATCGAAAAATATGAAATCCCCGCCGGCGCCTTCCTCTTTGTCGAAGAAGGTCAAGAAGTCCAACCCGGACAACTCATCTGCCAATGGGATCCTCATAGCATCCCCATCTTGGCCGAAGTCAGCGGCCGCGTCCGCTACGAAGACCTCATCGAAGGGGAAACGCTCCATTTAGAACGGGACGCCATCGGCCATATCCGACGGATGGTTACGGAGGCCAAGGGCGATCTGTATCCCCAAATCGTTTTGGAAGACTCCACCGGCAAAACCCTCGACTGGTATTACCTGCCGGAAAGAGCCTATATTGAAGTCGAAGAAGGGCAGATCGTCTCCGCAGGCGCCCTGCTAGCTAAAACGCCGCGCGAAGTTTCCGGCACCCAAGATATCACCGGCGGTTTGCCTCGGGTGACCGAATTGTTCGAAGCCCGAAAACCTAAAGACCCCGCCGTCATTGCCGAAATCGACGGCAAAGTGGAAATCCTAGGCGAAAAACGCCGCGGTAAACGAACTATCATCGTCCGCAGCGAAAGCGGCATCGAACGGGAACACCTCGTCTCTCACGGCCAACACCTCCGCGTCCACTCCGGAGACTACGTCCGAGCGGGCGAAGCGTTGGTCGATGGGCCGCTCGTGCCCCACGACATCCTCCGCATCTCCGGCGAAGAAGCGGTCCAACAATATCTGGTCCGCGAAATCCAAAATGTCTATCGCACTCAAAAAGTCGATATCAACGATAAACATATCGAAATTATCGTCGCCCAAATGATGCGCAAGGTCCGGGTGGAAACCGTCGGCGATACAAATCTCCTGCCCGGCATCATCATGGATAAGTTTGAGTTCCGAAGAGTCAACGAGGAACTCAGTAAATGCGTGAAAATCACCGTTAAAGGCGATAGTAAATTTGAAGTCGGCGCCATCGTCCCCCGAGATGTCTTCGAACAAGAAAACGCCCAAATCGAAGCTCTCGCCGGTGAACCCGCGCAAGGCGTGAAACCCAAACCCGCTACCGCCAGCACTCAACTGCTGGGCATCACGAAAGCCGCCGTCCAAAGCTCCAGTTTCATCTCCGCCGCCAGCTTCCAGGAAACCACCAAAGTCCTAACGGAAGCCGCCCTGGCCGGTAAAGTCGATTGCTTGGTCGGATTGAAGGAAAACGTCATCCTGGGACATTTGATTCCCGCCGGCACAGGCTTCCGAAAATATCAGGCGGCGGAAGTGAAAATTAGGCCCGAGGTTCTGGAAGCCCTCAGCGCCCAGCGAGCAGAAACACCCTCTCGGCGAGTCTTCCCTCTGTTGGAAGAGGCCCCTGCTCCCAGCCAGTCTCCGGCAGAAACCGCTCCCGCCTCGACCCCAGCCGAGGAGTCAAGCCCCCTCGACCAACTTCTTGGAGAGTCGGCTATGCCCGATTCCAAAGGATAGCCCTGCGTTCCAGACCACCCAAGGGAAATACACCCCCACACGGTCCGCTTGGCTTGGGGAAACCTTTTCTCAGAGGCTGTCCCGAAATTCATTTTTGGCCGGGATGCACGACCAACGGGCGGCCGCCAAGCCTCCCCAAACCCTAATAAAACGGCATCTTGGTAAAGCAGAACAGTTGAAAACAGGATGGGGGCCGCCCGTCGGCTCCCCATTTCGGGACAGCCTCTCAGATCGACTTCTGCCAATTTTCCTAACTCCTTGTATTTTCGAGATTTACACACTTAGGCCCATTTGTTCATGCAATTTCGCAACTCCAAGATTTACAAAGAGTTAGGACTTCGCCCCCGGGGCATCCCCTAAAATGGCAAAAGTCGAGCTCAGGCGTATCCCATAAATAAACTCCCCCCCACAGTTCTTCCGAGTTCGTCCTCCTTCCAAGGCGAGGCCGTAAGGCTGTTGCCTGACATATCCCCAGTTTTTTCGTGGGGCGGGAAAAATGGACGGTCCCTCCAACCTGCTTTTGTAGTATAACGTTAGGTATGTTGTAACATTTTAGCCGAATGGAGGGGCACACTCGTTGTACCCGTCGAGCATCCCTCCAAGACAGGTTCCTTCAGGGGCATCGGACCTGACAAGCAGATCCCTCCATTCGGCTAAAATGTTACGAATACTCCATCTTGAGCAGGGCAACATGGAATTTTTTTTCGGTTTTGGGATAGAAAGACCCTTCCGATGCCATCGCTAATAGCCATTGGGGTTCTTTATCTAGGGGCCATGGCGGCAGCGGCGGCGGAGCAACCTGCCCCAGGCAATCGCTTAGACCTCTACGAAGTGGTATGGGACAGCCCCAGTGAAGGGCCATTGGGTTCCATGCCCCTGGGCAATGGGGAAGTGGCTCTGAATGGGTGGATCGAACCCTCCGGAGACTTACGATTTTACATTGCCCGGACCGATGCATGGGACGACTATGGCCGATTGGTGAAAGTCGGCGGGGTGCGGATTCAACTTACCCCCCCTCCGGTGACGCCCCTTGCGCCTTTTCGGCAGACGCTTCAGGTTCGGACTGCCACGCTGACCGCCCAATACGGGCCTCCGGAACAAAAAGTCCAATGGCGTTTATGGGTGGACGCCCATCGTCCGTTGATTTATGTGGAAATTCAGACGGTAAACCCCACCGTGGCCAAAGCCCAGGTGGAACTGTGGCGTACCCGGCCGGAGATACTTCCCCATGGGGAGACTAGCGACATCTTTCCCAAAGGGCCGGAAAAGATCGTGGTCCAGCCGGACACCGTTCTTTCCGGGCTGAAGGATTCTGTGGGCTGGTATCATCAGAACCGGAAGTCGATTGGCCCGGCCCTGTGCGCCCGGATTCAGGGGATTGAGGATTTTCCCCGGCCCGACCCGCTTCTGCACCGCACCTTTGGAGCGGTGATATTTACCGAACGGGCGGATCGGCGGGACGATCAGACGCTTTGTTCCCAAACAGGTACGTACCATCTTTTTGAAATCTGTGCCCTCACCGAACATCCATCGCAACCGTCCGAATGGTTGGCAAAGGTTCGGTCCCAGATGGAGCAAGCGAGGGCAATTCCGTTGCCCGATCGGCGAGCGGCCCATGAAAAATGGTGGACGGATTTTTGGGATCGAAGTTGGATTCACATCCGTTCTGCTCCGCCGCCCACGCAGAGCCAAAGCAGGCAGAACATCCCTCTCCATGTGGGCCGGATGGAAGACGATGGTTTCGTGGTGGCCCGTGCCTATCAGTTGCAGCGGTATATGAACGCCTGTGCTGGCCGGGGACGGTATCCGATTAAGTTCAACGGTTCGCTTTTTACGGTCCCTTGGCCGGACCGGCCTGGTGGGCCGGACTATCGACAGTGGGGGCCTGGATATTGGTGGCAAAACACCCGTCTGCCTTACTACACCATGCCCGCCGCAGGCGATGGGGAATTGATGGAACCGCTGTTTCGGATGTACGCCCAGGATCTGTTGCCGCTGTTTCGGTTTCGTACCCGGCGCTATTTCAATCACGACGGCATCTATATCCCGGAATGCATTTACTTTTGGGGCGACGTGTTTACCGAAACTTATGGGTGGCAACCGGCCTCCCAACGAGAAGATAAACTCCAGCAGAGCCGATGGCACAAATGGGAATGGGTGTCCGGCCTGGAACTAAGCTGGCTGATGCTCGATTATTATGAGCACACCCAGGACAAGCGGTTTTTTAAGGACCAGGCTTGGCCGGTCGCCCGAGAGGTGTTGACCTTCTTTGAACAGCATTCTAAGACCGGACCGGATGGTAAACTGATATTCCATCCCGCCCAAGCCCTGGAAACCTGGTGGGACTGCGTTAATCCGATGCCGGAGGTGGCCGGCGTCCATGCGGTGTCCGCCCGACTGTTGAGCCTCCCGGAGACGTGGCTCTCGGCCGAAGATCGCAGTTGGCTACAGCGACTCCAAGCCAAACTACCCCCCCTGCCCACCAGAACAACTACCGATGGGAAAATAATGCTTGCTCCCGCTAAAGAGTATCAAGGCAAACACAATATCGAAAATCCCGAACTCTATGTCGTGTTTCCATTTCGGTTGATCTGTTGGGGAAAGCCGAATCTCGACTGGGGCCTTCTGGTCTTGGAGCACCGGTCGGATCGAGGCGCCGTCGGCTGGCGACAGGACGATGTCTTCATGGCTTACTTGGGTTTGGCCGACCAAGCACGCTCCTATCTGGTCCAACGGGCCAAAAGGAAAAATCCCCAATCCCGGTTTCCCGTCTTCTGGGGACCAAACTACGATTGGGTGCCCGACCAATGCCATGGCAGCATCCTGATGAAGACCCTCCAGTCCATGCTCTTGCAAACGGATGGGGCAAAGATACATTTGTTACCTGCCTGGCCAGCCGATTGGGATGTCGAGTTTAAACTCCATGCCCCCCAGAAGACCATCCTGATGGGAAAAGTGGAGTCTGGCAAACTGGTAAGTCTTCACGTGGAGCCCGACAGCCGCCGGAAAGATATCCAAATCGGGTCCCCTCAATAATCTGTTTCCAAAGAGGCTGAAACACGCCCGATAACTTCTTGCCCCTTGGAAAATGCTTACGGGATTGGACATCGGCGATGGTCGGCCCGTTCTAAAAGGTACCTGATAGCTTCTCCCTCCCCCTGGGAAGACTACTCCAGGGCCTCTGAAAGAGGTCCCGGATACCTCCTCTACGATCCGTAGCCCAACCTCCATGAGGACCTAGCAGTGCCATTCGATAGCAGTTGCTTATCGCCTCGTTGGGAAAGACCTTTCAGGAAAGAGGTCTTTCTCTCCAGGCCCGTTGCATAGGGCCGTCAATTGGCTACAATCGCTTCTATGAGTCAAGCCCAGGATCAATCTCTGTTGGGGACTCCCCCATATTATACTCCCTATTATGCCCAGTTTCGGGGGCAAACGTTTATCATTCAGGCCGAGGACCAGGCCGTCGATACGACGCCCAGTATGCTTTCGGTCCTGGAGGGCATTCAGGACCTGTTGCGTCATGGGATTCGGGTGGTGTTGGTCTTCGGTAAACCGGCC
>Ga0272448_1006743_pt1 | contig 12324 bp, 12 predicted proteins | sample YNPCB0191_FD_202220 | JGI IMG/M metagenome (GOLD analysis project Ga0272448, IMG submission 202220) | Hot spring sediment microbial communities from Yellowstone National Park, WY, United States - YNP-CB-019-1 | ecosystem: Environmental > Aquatic > Thermal springs > Hot (42-90C) > Sediment... | reverse complement strand
GGGTACCAGCAAATTGCCCACACCTGCTTCAATGTAGTCATAGCCACCTTCTTTCAGCATAGAAGCTTTATCGGGTGCCGTGCATACCCCGATGGCCGGCGAAAAATCATCTTTTTTCCTTAATGCAGAAAGGCAAAAAACAGCCGTTGTTATCATTCCTGCGAGAATATACTTATTCATGGTGTTGTAAATATGTTTCTGCTATCAGTAAATCAAAAGGAGAGGTAATTTTAATATTTTCTTCATTGCCCTCCACGGTATGAATTACAATGCCTGTTTTTTCCACCACCGAGGCATCATCAGTAAAAATTTCTTCATACGGTTGCCGGTATGCTTTCAGCAGCACATCCTTGCGAAAAACCTGAGGGGTTTGGACAATCCAATACTCATTACGACATACGCCAGCACTTCCCCGGCTGTTCTTTTTCCGCAATGATTCTTTTACCGGAACCACGGGAATTACTGCCCCTGTCTGATACGCTTTTTCAAAACAACGGTGAAGCACATGCCTTGAAACCAGTGGCCTTACTCCATCATGAACAGCCACGACACCATCGGTGCTATCCAGAAAATTCAGGGCATTTTTTACCGAAAAAAAACGTTCCTTGCCCCCTTCCACTACCTTGTGAGAAATGGCAAAAGAATATTGCCTGCACAATTCCTGCCAGTAATTACAGTAAGCTGCGGGAAGTACCACAATAATGTTTAATTTTGGATTAAATTCATAGAAGACTGTAATTGTATGCATCAACAAAGGTTTCCCTTTCAACAAAAGAAACTGCTTGGGGACATCGCTCCCCATCCGTTTCCCTTCTCCTCCTGCAACAATGATCACCTCATCCATGAAAAAAATTTTTTCGTAAAACAAATTTAACAATAAATACCATGATTACTAAAAACGTGATTAATTTTCTGAAAGCCCTTAAAAACAATAACAACAAAACATGGTTTGAAGCCAACAGGTCATGGTATGAAAGTGCCCGTAATGAATTCGAACAAACCGTTGCTCAGGTACTTTTCCTGATGATACGTTTTGATAAAACCCTTCAATGGCTGGAGCCACGAAAATGCATCTTCAGAATTTACCGGGATGTCCGTTTTTCCTCCGATAAAACCCCGTACAAAACCAATTTTGGTGCATGGTTTGGTCGCGACGGAAAATTCGGTGCTTCGGCAGGATATTATTTGCATGTTGAACCCGGCGAATACTTTCTCTCAGGCGGACTGTACATGCCTCCTCCCGACATTTTAAAGGCAGTCCGTACAGAAATCTTTAATTTTCCGGAAGAGTTTGAAAAAATTATTTATCATCCTTCCTTTAAAAAAACCTTTGGCGGCCTATGGGAACAAGATAAACTCCAGCGGCCTCCAAAAGGATTCCCTCCCGATTTCCCCTATATTGAATGGCTGAAATACAAACATTATCTTGTCAATAAAGATCTGACAGAAAAAGAGATATTATCATCCGGTTATCCCCGGCAGGCTGCTACAATCTTTAGAAAAATGCATCCCCTGATTGTCTTTCTCAATCATGCCATTGACGAAAATCTTTATAAAACATTATAAATCAGAAAATAAAAAACTTTATCCCCTGATGAAAGAACGATGATTTTTTGTTTTATCTTTGGGCGTTTTTTACTATTGCCCGAAAACAAAGATTTATTTTATGCATGGATTATCAAAGGGCTCTTCCCTGTTTTCATCACAAATGCTGTGTGTTCTTTTTGTCATTAAAATCTTTTCTGTTTCCGGCCTCTGTTAAAATGAAAAAAATATGCAATCCGTAAAAAGCGGCATAAGAAACATCTCCCTTGCGGGAATTATCATCACTCTCGGGATCGTATACGGAGACATTGGCACTTCCCCACTTTACGTAATAAGTGCCATTGTCCGCGGGATGCATCATCTTGAAACGGATTTCATCCTTGGAGCACTGTCGTGCATTATCTGGACCCTCACCATGCAAACTACCATTAAATACATCATCATCACACTGAGGGCCGACAACAAAGGAGAAGGTGGCATTTTTGCTCTTTTTGCTCTCATACGACGACGATACAAATGGGCATTTATCCTGGCCATCATTGGAGGAAGTGCCATTCTGGCCGATGGTGTCATTACCCCTGCCATTACAGTAGTTTCAGCCGTTGAGGGATTAAAAATTCTTAATCCGGGAATTCCTGTACTCCCTATTGTTCTGCTCATCATTTCAGGACTGTTCATCTTTCAGCAATTTGGCACTGAAAAAATCGGACGTTCGTACGGACCTATTATGCTGTTGTGGTTTACCGTACTGGGAACAATAGGGCTTGTTCAGATATTTTCTTTTCCACAGGTGTTGCTCGCTTTCAATCCCTATTATGCTTATAAATTTTTGACATATTACCCCGAAGGTTTTATTTTGCTTGGCGCTATCTTTCTCTGTACTACAGGAGCAGAAGCGTTATATTCCGACATTGGCCATTGTGGAGCAAATAATATAAGGATCTCATGGATCTTTGTAAAAGCAACCTTAATCCTTAACTATCTCGGACAGGGTGCCTGGGTACTTTCTAACGGAGAGGCAATTGCCCGGGCTACCAATCCTTTTTTCGGGATAATGCCTCACTGGTTCCTTATCCCGGGCATCATTATTGCAACCCTTGCAGCCATCATTGCAAGCCAGGCACTCATTACCGGTTCCTTTACCATCATCAGCGAAGCCATTTCGCTCAACTTCTGGCCAAGAATGAGAAAAACATATCCCACCTACATCAAAGGACAGGTGTATATTCCCGGTATCAACTGGTTTTTGTTTATTAACTGTATCATTATTATCCTGCTTTTCAAAGAATCGGCCAACATGGAAGCAGCCTATGGACTGGCGATTACCATTACCATGCTGATGACCACCATGCTGCTCAGTATGTACCTTCGTCTTCGCCGTGTGGCCGGTTTGTTTATCCTTCTCTTACTTATTGTATACGGAACCATTGAAGGAAGTTTCCTGATTGCTAATCTGAACAAATTCATGCATGGAGGATGGTATGCCATTCTTCTGGCAACTATTTTCAGCATCATCATGTATTGCATGTACCATGCACGACGCATCCGGAATAAATTTATTCAGTTTGTTCCCGTAGCCAATTACATGCATATTATTAAAGAAATGAGTGAAGATGAAACCATTCCAAAATATGCCACCAATCTCGTATACATCACCCGCGCCAATTACGCCGATGAAATTGAGTCGCGCATCATCTATTCCATTATTAACAAGCAACCCAAACGGGCAGATGTTTACTGGTTTGTTCACGTGGATATTCTGGATGAACCCAATACCTTTGAATATGAAATCAGCGAGTTTATTCCGGGAAAAATGTACAAAATAGATTTCCGGCTTGGTTTTAAAATTGAACCCCGCATTAATTTATACTTCAAGCAGGTGATTGAAGACATGGTGGCCAACAACGAAATAGACATGCTAAGCCGTTACCCTTCCCTGCGCAAGCATGGCATCAGCGCCGATTTTCAATTTGTGGTGATTGACCGGATTCCCAATCATGATTATGACTTTTCAGCCCATGACAAATTCGTCATTACCATCTATCAGCTTGTCCGGTGGATAGGCATTTCTGAAGTAAAAGCTTTTGGACTTGACACCAGCAATGTGGTTATTGAAAAAGTTCCTCTCATCACCAACGGGTATGGTCATAAAAGAGTTATTACCCGCAAAGTGCACCTTGACGAATAAATACAGATTTTGCAATTTACATCTCGGAATATTGAAGAGGAATTTTTACCAGTTCTTCGAGTTCTCTTCCGTTTTCCAACATGATATAGTCATCCTTTTCGTAAAACCATTCAATGGTGACAGACATACCTTTCTCCATCATTTCACGGAAAAGATGGAACATCTCCAGAAACGCCCGGTGAGTAGCTGAATTATAATAACTCAAATTAAACAAAACGCGCAACGTATTTTTTTCATTCACCTTTTCCCTGTCCGAGCCATATTCTTTTATCCATTTTACAACAGGGGTAAAGAAACCTATGGCATCTTCGGGAAGAGAAATGCCTTTAAAACAAATCAGATTCTCATCCGGATCGAGCAATACATAAGGAGTGGTTCGTGTAGGTTGTATGACAACGCGTTGCATACCCTGAATTTATTTGTGTTAAAAATAATAAAAAATAATTTATTATGCCATATAGGGAGCTTTGAAACAAGATTTTCCGGCCCATCTATGCATAGCTTTTAGCAGAGGTGAGTCTTAAAAAATATTTATCTTTGGAGCGACAGATCTTGTTTTTTGCCATGATTCATCACTACCGGCCAGGAAAATACCGCATCACCACCCTTACCGTGGAGGAAGAAGAACCGGTTACCCTGATTGATTTTCTTGTAAAAAAATTACCCGGTGAAAGTAAAAATTCCGTTAAATCCCTGCTGGCAAGAAGAACCATCTTTGTAGACAATAAAATTATCACCCGCCATAACTACGTATTAAAGAAAGGACAGGTTGTTGTTGTTGACAAAAGCATCCGCTACAGTGGCCTTAAAATCATTTATGAAGATTCCTCCCTTCTCATCATCGACAAAGAACCCGGTATTTTGTCTGTTCCCATTCCGGAAAAGAAAGAAACCACAGCACTTGACATTCTGGATTTCCATGTAAAAAAAAACAATAAAAATACAGGGGTATATTCTGTTCACCGTCTGGACAGAGAAACTTCGGGCATCATGATGTTCGTAAAAGATGTTGTAATCCGGGAAATGATGCGCAACAACTGGCATCAGATGATTTCGGAAAGAAAATATATCGCCGTAGTAGAAGGATACATGGAAAAAGAAGAAGGGACGCTTGTTTCATGGCTGAAAGAAGACACCGAAAACAAAATGTATGTTACTTTCAATCCACGCGAAGGCAAAAAAGCCGTTACCCACTATAAAGTATTAAAAAGAAACCTCGGTTATTCTTTGCTGGAACTGGAACTGGAAACAGGGAGAAAAAACCAGATTCGTGTTCAGTTGAACTCAATAGGTCATCCCATCATCGGAGACACATGGTATGGAGCTATCAAAGATCCCATCAACCGGCTTGGCCTTCATGCGAGGGTACTGGAATTTATCCATCCGGTGACCCGGCAAACGATGCGCTTTGAGTCGCCCATCCCTGCCAGTTTTCTTTCTTTGTTCTGAGCTCCCGAGAGGAAAAATTCACAAATAGTGATCCATAGAAAAACAAAAAGACCAGCCTACGGAGCAGGAAACATGGTTCCGTATCCGTTTACTGCATGAAAATCCACCAGCCTGATGTTTTTATAATAAAACCCGAGAATGTCTTCATAGCGGTAACCAAGGCGGGCCATTTGCATGGCTCCTTCCTGGCATAATCCAACACCATGACCATAGCCACGGCCGCTGAAAATCAGTTTCCCGTCCTCAGCCCTGATGGAAAAAAAAGTAGATTTTAGTCCCCAATCTGCCCGGATTTTCCGCAAAGGCAATGAATCATTTCCCAGCCGGTAATACACTTTGCGTTCGTACTGGGTAAAATTAAAATAAGCCGGATCATAGGCATAGGAAAGCGAAAAACCATTGTTTTTCAGATACTCCTTCCACTTATCGAGGGGGATGCTTTTTTCCCATTGCGAATTCTTTTGTTTCTGGCAATAAGGATCGTTTACTGAACGAAGATAACTTTTTACTTCTGGCCACACGTTTTCGCTGTTCTCTGTCATCCCCCCGCAATTGGAGTGAAATACTGCCAGAATGGGTTCTCCGGCAGAATCTACCGCAATTATATTTTTGGTTGCCTTTGCAGCTTCCATAATGGCAGGATTTTTATCCCCACGGTTATAATACGCCTGGCAATGTACTCCATCGCACAGATTAAAGCCTTCATCCGTATGTTTGGCAATGTTACGAATGACATAGGTGCGGCATAGAACGGCCTGGGTTTTGTAATACTCATCATGCGCATGGCTTCCTCCTTCCGACTGGACCACCCCTGCAATATAATGATCTATCTCCACGTGATTAATGATGCGGATCCGTTTCCACTGCACCTTCAAATACAAACCATCATCATAGATCCTTTTGGGCAACGAAGGATATACCGGCTTGACAGCAAACACCGACGTATCGGCAAGGGGAATCAAATGAATGGTCTGAAACACTCCGATCAGTTTCTTCCGGCTGATTACCTTCAAAGAATCATGATGCATGGTTACATAAAAAGAACTACCGGCGCCGCATTTCTGTTTCTGCTGTCCATCAGCCACCAGCTGATATTCCCCCTGCAAAGGAGTAACCACAAGCGTCTGAATGTTCCTGTCGTTAAATAACCCAATATTAAGGTACTGCCCCTCAGTGCCGGAAACTGCAAACAAAAGGATAAACACAACAATTTTCCCCGGCTGTTTCTCTCTCATGATGTTTTTGGCAAGCATGTTGAACTGTTTTCTTTTTCAGGCTGAAGAAACTCCCATGCCAGCGCCGCGGTTCGCCGGTAGGCACCACGTTGCATCAACAACCGGAGTTCTTTATAAGCCGTATAGATGGATTCGCGATAGGAGGCATCATTCAAAAGCAATCTGGTTTCCTCAAGAAGTCTTTCAAAAAGCCTGAACTGAAGCAATTCTTTTACCGCCATTCTGTTCAGAATAAGATTCACGAGGGAAAAATAAGTTAACCTGACCAAAGGCCGCCCGATGAGATAAGTTGGCCATTCCATCTTGTAGACCACCACTTCAGGGACATTAAACAAAGCCGTTTCCAGCGTGGCAGTCCCTGAAGTGACAATGGCAGCAAAAGCATTTGAAAGAAGTGCATAAGTCTGGTTATATACTATCCTGACGGAAGGATAATCTTTAAGAAAAGGACGGTACACCTCAGGAGGAAGGGAAGATGAGCCGGCTATCACAAATTGATAATCCGGAAAAAAAGAAGTAATCCGTAACATCACGGGCAGTAAATGCCTGATTTCCTGTTTACGGCTTCCGGCAAGCAAAGCTACTACAGGCCGTTCATCCAGTCCGTTTTCTTCTTTAAAACGGGAGACATCATTTTTTTCCTTAAAATCTTCAACCACATCAAAAACAGGATTGCCGGTATAATACACCTCGTAATGATGACGACGGTAAAAATCCACCTCAAAGGGGAGAACAACAAAAAGCCGGTCAATACATTTTTTGATGGTTTTTACCCGGTTTTCTTTCCATGCCCACACTGTAGGCGAAACATACATGAACACCTTGAATCCTTTCTTTTTGGCCCAACGGGCTATGCGTAAATTAAAACCCGGATAATCGATAAGGAAAATCACATCGGGCTGGTAGTCCAGAATGGCTTTTTTGCAGAGGCGGAAGTTGGTCATGACTTGATGAAGATTAGCTATTACAGCCATGATTCCCATAAACGACATATAACGGTAGTGACGGATCATCCGCCCCCCTTCACGTTCCATCAAATCGCCTCCGGTGAACCAGAAATCAGCGCCGGCATCCAGTTGTTTAATCTCGTGCATGAGGTGGGCGCCGTGAATGTCGCCCGAAGGTTCACCAGCAATCAGGAAATATTTCATGAATTAAAGAATAAACTTAATCAACAACATCACGAAAGCCCATATCAGCGTAGCTCCAAGTACTCCACGGGCTCCCTGGTCACGATGGGTCCATATAAAAATGAAAAAGGCCAGAAGGTTGGGAATCACACTGAGACTGATAAGTTTTGAAAAAACATGCATGGTGTGCAGGTAAGCAAAAAAATCCGCGAGGGAATACTGCCCTGCAAAACGGTACAGATACACTCCTGCCAGTGTAAGCAAAGGAGTGAATAATCCGGCCACCAGGCCCGTAACAAAAGTATTATCCCATTGATGCTTCATTTCAAAATGTCCATTGTTGCAATTCCTTCATGGCCTCGTAAGCTGTGGCATCTGCATGAATGGGCACAATGGCCACATAGTTATTTTTCAATGCCCATTCATCTGTATCTTCTGCCTCAGGTTCATAATTCACAAACTTGCCTGTGAGCCAGTAATAATCAAACCCGTGAGGGTCGGTACGTTTTTCAAATTCTTCCTGCCAGCATCCCTGTGTCTGCCTGCATATCTTAATCCCCTTTAATGGCCCCTCTTTCACAAGAGGAATATTTACATTCAGGGCATAACAGGGAACAAGATTGTTTTCAACCACCTTCTGAATAATGGCACAGATGACCTCTTTAATACTTGAATAATCGGGTTGCAACGAATAATCCATGTACGAAAAAGCAATAGAAGGGATACGGTTAATGATCCCTTCGCGTGCCGCCCCTATGGTTCCTGAATAAAACACACTTGCCGATGAATTCACCCCATGGTTGATTCCGGAAAGAATAAGATCAGGCTTACGGGGTAAAATGCGATTCAATGCCAGCTTTACACAATCCACCGGCGTTCCCGTACATACATACATTTCCCTGTTGCTTTCACGATCCGGACGGAATAGTCGCAGAGGATATTTTACGGTAATGGCATGCGACATGCCCGATTGCCCCTCCGAAGGAGCCACCACCACCACCCTTCCGAACCGTTCCGCTATCTCCACCAGCACATTCAATCCACTGGCTTTATACCCATCGTCATTGGTAACCAGAATCAATCTTTCTTCTCTCACGTTGATAACCCTGTTTTTTATTTAAATCAAAAGTAACTTATTTTCTGTATAAATTCATCCTGTCGATATACTCATAAACTCCGGGAGGGAGAAAATGACGAATGTCTTTTCCTTTTTTTATTGCCGACCGGATAAAGGTAGAAGAGATTTCCATCAGAGGAGCCTCCAGCCATACGGTATTTTCCTGAAAAGGAGCTGTTGCCCTGTCCACACCCGGACGGTTGTATATATACCGCACAGTGGTTTTTATAATTTCTTCATAGTTCTTCCATTTATCAAACGATAGCAGGTTATCTGCCCCCATCACCAGTGCAAAATCCCTCCTGGGATAACGGTTGCGAAGATACACCAGTGTGTCAATAGTATACGAAGGACGGGGCATATGAAACTCGATGTCGCAACTGCGGAAACGGTCATCTCCCCTGATTGCTATGTCAACCATCTCAAGACGGTACACATCTTCAATTAACGAACCTTTTTTCTTCAACGGATTCTGGGGACTTACCACAAACCAAACCTCCTTCAATCCGGTATAGGCCACCACGTAATTGGCTATTGCCAGATGCCCAATATGAACAGGATTGAATGACCCAAAAAAGAGGCCTGTTTTCATCTTTCAAATTTCTTTTCAAATTTCAGAATTATTTCACTAATACACAAAACGATACTATTCAACCCATGAAACTTTTCTTTTTCCATTGCGTAAAAGTCAAAAGACTGATACAAACAGGCTATTGAGCCAGCGAGGAAAAGAATAAAAAAGCATGAGAATTTCCTGTTAAAAATTAAAATCCGGAAACATGAAAAATGCTGATCTTTTTAGAAAAACAAAAAATTGTCTTCTGCGACTGAAAAAAGACAGTGCCTGCCTATCAGCAACTCTCCTAACAGGAAGTTTACTGTTATTATGGCCGGCAGATAATTTTTCGCAGCAAAGCGTAATGCAGATCAACCTTGGTCCTGCCGTCAATTCGGAATACAATGAACTGAGACCATTAATTTCGCCCGACGGGAAAACGTTATATTTTATCCGGGAGGGACATCCTCAAAATACCAGAATCAACCGGGTAAAAGATTGCCAGGATATATGGGTTTGTTATCTGCAAGCCGACAATTCCTGGTCGCAGGCCCAGCATCTGGAATATCCCTTTAACATGGATTTTTTCAATGGCATCTTTGGCATTACCCCCGACGGGAATACCCTTCTGTTGCGTGGAGCATGGAAAAATGACAAATACCTCGGCCCGGGTTTCTCGGTTTCCCACAAAAAAGCCAAAGGGTGGTCCAGTCCAGAAATGATTGAAGTAAAAGACTTTCGTGAAATGAACAAAGGGAGGTATTACGGCAGTTGCCTTTCCAACGATGGAAACGTAATGATTCTTTATTTCAGCGAAATACCCGACAGCAAAAACAGTGATCTGTACATCAGTTTCCGGAATCAGGACAACAGTTGGTCACGTCCGGTTAAAATAAAAGAGCCCGTGAACAGTGAATACGATGAATCCTCTCCTTTCCTTGCATCGGACGAAAAGACCCTCTACTTTGCCAGCGATCGTCCGGGAGGATTTGGCAAACATGATATATACATGACCCGGCGTACAGGCAAAGGATGGGACGAATGGTCGGCTCCTCAAAATCTAGGTCCCGGTATTAATTCTGAAGGGTGGGAAGCTCATTATTCCCTTGATGCAAAAGGACAATATGCCTACATGGTTTCACAAAAAAATTCCACCGGCAAAGCCGATATTGTAAAAATTGAACTGAAAGAAGAAGAAAAACCCAACCCGGTAGTATTGTTATATGGTAAAGTGATGAACATGAAAAACAACCAGCCTCTTCAGGCCACCATTACTTTTGAACCCCTCAGCGGAGAAGGCGAAGCCGGAAAAGCTGAAACCGATCCCCAGACAGGAATTTATAAAATTGTGCTTCCTTACGGAATAGAATATGGCATTTCTGCGTCGGCCAAAGGATTTATTTCTATTTCCGACTTTATTGATTTATCGGATGTGTCTGCCTACAAGGAAATTAAAAATGACTTGTTACTGGCTCCCATTGAGGTAGGAACCACTATCAGGCTCAATAATATTTTCTTCGACTTTGGCAAATCAGAACTCAGGCCTGAATCATACCCTGAACTTGAACGCCTGGTACAACTCATGAAAGAAAACCCGAAAATGACCATCCTTTTGTCGGGACACACAGACAATGTGGGCAATCCGCACAGTAATCTGAAGCTCTCTGAAGAACGGGTTAATGCTGTCAGGGATTATCTTATTTCAAAAAATATCGATCCCTCAAGAGTATCGGCCAAAGGATTCGGAGAAACCAAACCTGTAGCCGATAATAATACGGAGGAAGGAAGACAGAAAAACAGAAGAGTGGAATTTACGATTCTTAAAAAATAAAAAGGACAGGATAATAAAAAAGAGGCCTATATGCAGGCCTCTTTTTTATTCATCTTTCAAAGGGACAAGCTTTTCAGCCAGAATAACTATGGTATTTTTCTTTACCTCAACCACTCCATCCGACATCACCTCAAAAAAGGTTTTTGTACCATCAGAAGAAACCACTTTGATTTTTCCCGGCGACAGGGTAGAAATAATGGGGGCATGGTTATGCAATATCTCAAAAGGAGATTTTGTCCCCGGCACGCGGACCAGTTTAACTTCTCCTGAAAAAACTTTTCTGTCGGGAGTGAAAATATCCAGCTGCATACCCTTTACTTTTTAGACTCTGCAAGCAACATATCGCCTTTGGCGATGGCTTCATCAATGGTGCCTACCATGTGAAATGCTGCTTCAGGATATTTATCCAGTTCTCCATTAAGAATCATGTTAAATCCCTTAATGGTTTCTTCAATGGGAACCCATACTCCTTTCATTCCTGTAAACTGTTCAGCCACATGGAAAGGCTGAGAAAGGAAGCGTTGCACGCGTCTTGCCCGGTGTACTACCAGTTTATCCTCTTCTGAAAGTTCATCCATTCCCAAGATGGCAATAATATCCTGCAGTTCCTTATAGCGCTGAAGAATCATCTTAACCTTCTGAGCTGTTTCATAGTGCTCTTTGCCTACAATTTCAGGAGTAAGGATACGGGAAGTGGAATCCAGCGGGTCAACGGCAGGATAGATGCCAAGTTCTGCAATTTTACGGCTCAGCACGGTGGTGGCATCCAGGTGGGCAAAGGTAGTTGCAGGAGCCGGATCCGTCAGGTCGTCGGCCGGCACATAAATAGCCTGCACCGAAGTAATGGAACCCCGTTTGGTAGAGGTGATCCTTTCCTGCATGATCCCCATTTCTGTAGAAAGGGTAGGCTGATATCCTACGGCCGAAGGCATTCGTCCCAGCAGGGCTGATACTTCAGAGCCTGCCTGGGTGAAACGGAAGATATTGTCCACGAAGAACAGGATGTCGCGTCCACCGGATTTTTCATCGCCTTCGCGGAACGACTCGGCAATGGTAAGTCCAGACAAAGCCACCGAAGCACGGGCCCCGGGAGGTTCATTCATCTGTCCGAACACCAGTGTGGCCTGGGATTTTTCTAATTCTTCACTGTCCACTTTGGAAAGATCCCAACCTCCTTTTTCCATGCTTTTCTTAAACTCTTCACCATAACGGATCACACCTGATTCAATCATTTCACGAAGCAGGTCATTGCCTTCACGCGTCCGTTCACCCA
>Ga0272448_1006742_pt1 | contig 12325 bp, 11 predicted proteins | sample YNPCB0191_FD_202220 | JGI IMG/M metagenome (GOLD analysis project Ga0272448, IMG submission 202220) | Hot spring sediment microbial communities from Yellowstone National Park, WY, United States - YNP-CB-019-1 | ecosystem: Environmental > Aquatic > Thermal springs > Hot (42-90C) > Sediment... | reverse complement strand
GATACCGTGAACCATATGTCTCTGTTTCATAGTTTTCACAAGAGAGGCATATGGCTCACACCCACAAAAACTAACTCCCCCTACCCAAAAAACGCTCCTCAAAAAGCACTTTCGGAACTACTGAAACATCTACAACTCTCCTAACAAACTAAGAAGATGCGACAATCTATGAATCGCAACATCATTTCCGTAACCCTTTAGGTTGCCTACGCAATAGTTGGTTGGTCTAGAGCCGTGGGTCACATGAGAGAGTTCATAAACATTGGGTTTTTGATAATTGGTTTATGATGGAAATGTAGAGAATTAAGCTGAAAGACGGCCGATAGATGACACTTAAACCTCTAACGTTGGAGGACAAGGATGTGCTTTTCCACACGTTTTCTTCAATGTCTAACAAGGCTCTTGAACAGAGCAAGGTTCCTTATGCTCGGGACGATGCGCAGATATTGATTGGCAACACTAAGAATCTATTGCGCTTGTAGCTGAGTATGACAACATGATAGTAGGTTACGCGGCAATCTAAAGTTTCCTCATCCAAAAAAGGGGGGAATTGGCTACCATCTTATTTGTTTGCACCGAGACCCTAAAGTTGGACTTAGAACAACGATGATGAACTCAATCGTTCAGTTCGATTACGGAAATACTTTGATTCTCGATCCATTTCCAGCAATTCTAGAGCTGGTCAAATGTGACTATCAGATTACATGATCAGATCTTCTCGAAGCGTGGATCAAGGCAAACAAGGAAATCAGCTCTCGATTCATCTCTCACATCTCTGTCAGGAGGAAATCATAATAGAGCAAGCTCTTCAAAGTGTAGGCATTAACAAAAAAGACGCGTCAAAGATTGGTCAGGAACTTCTCCGAGTATATAGACAAGGCTTCACAGAGAGATTATCTTCTGATCCTAGAAGAAACGAGATAAGGCAGACACTACTCTACATCAAGCGCAAAGGCATAAAGTTGGAAGTTTTAAGCAATGAGAGGAAAGATGCTCTTAATTCTGGTCTAACTTGTTACGGGCATAATCAATCTTTTTTGACGCGATATTAAGTTCCGAGGAGCTGGGAATAGAGAAACCCAATGCAGAAGCCTTCCGTCACGCTCTTAACTTACTCGGTTCAAGTCCCAAGAAGCCTGTTTCAATTGGAGATGATCCGGTTAACGACGTGCTTGCGCCCCAAAAAATTGGTATAAAAACTATTCTGTATGTGCCGCCACCTGAATTTTCATTTGAAACAAGTTGGAGGCAATATCGGTATTTCGGAGTCAATCCAAACTTTGTCATCAAAGACTTAACTGAACTGGAAAAAATCGTTAACAACCTTTTCCAATAGCATGTATGGAAAATGTTGCGAATTCCAAAGAAAACTTACCGAAAAGCAAATACTGAACTTCAATACAGTCAATAAGTCTTATCGATGATATCAATTCCAAGTCAATCTTCTCTTGGTGCGGGGGGTGGGATTTGAACCCACGAACCCCTGTGGGACAGGCGCCTCAGGCCTGCGCCTTTGACCTAGCTTGGCAACCCCCGCTTGTGTGGGTTGTATTATTTGTGTGTCTGTATTTTAATTTTTTTGGCGTTAATCCATTCGGTTTATTCAATTACTATATATATGCCTATGGCTTACCAATTTTAAGCAAGACAAATATTTAGAAGTGTCGAGACTGTTGCTTAATGAAACGTTAATTTTCGCATCTGGATTCACAGTGTCTCTTGTTTCAATGCCATTTGTCATAAGAACGATGAGAAAAAAGAAAATAGGTGGCATAGATGTTCACAAAAAAGATAAGCCGTTCGTTCCTGAAATGGGCGGCCTAGCGGTTCTTGCAGGAACAACAATTAGCGTCATAACAGCAGTTTTATTATTACCAGAATCGTCCAATACGGCTTTAAGTTTTCTTGCCTGTATCCTCATAGCAGGATTGGTTGGAGCTATAGATGATTTCAAAAACCTAAACGCAAAAGTAAAGCCCTTTCTCACGTTATTCGCTGGATTACCCATACTTGCTATGAATGCCTATAATCTTCGCGGCATTGTTTTCCCATTCATCGGGCAGACCCGTATGACGATTGTGTATCCTTTTCTTGTTCCTTTAGCGATCGCTGTGACCTCAAACGCAACGAATATGATGGATCCGTTTAACGGAACAATGTCTGGTTCATGCACGGTGATAACCATTTTTTTGCTATTGTCAGCAATTATCCTAGGTCGAACCTCAGCGTTACTTCTATGCCTTTGTCTGCTAGGCCCGTTGCTCGTATTCTTTTACTATAACAAGTATCCGTCCAAGATTTTTTCCGGCGATGTCGGAAGCCTCAGCATAGGCGCAGCGTTAGGTGCCATATCCATAATAGGAGGACTCGAAGTAGTTGCACTAGTCGCCTTTGCCCCTCAAATAATGAACGCCTTCTACGGGCTTTCATCTATTGGTAAGCTCTATGAACGAAGGGATGTGTCACGTCCAATTGCAATACGGGAAGATGGAAAGCTTATGGCAACAAGAGATCCAAAAGCGCCAATAACACTTGCACGTATGATTCTTGCTAGAGGACCACTATACGAAAAAGAGGCAATGTTACTGTTCCTAGTTATTTCAACAATTTCGGGGTTCCTAGCATTGGTAACTGCATATCTGATAGTGGTGACAACATGATTCGCAGAATTCTAGATTTCGTCTTCATCCTCCTCTTCGTTTGGGTATGTATGATTCTAGGATTGTGGATAATTGACCGTGTAATAGTGCCCATGGATCTTTCAGGAATGGCAAACATCTATCTATCAGCAATTCTTAAAGTTGGCATAAGCGCATTCCTAGTTCTAATGTGGCTATGGATTTGGAGAGAAATCGTAAAACGATCATTCTGGCACGCAATGAAGACACAATAAGACTATTAAACAACCCGACAAAAAGATTAAAAAACAAAAATGTTGAAACGTCTTAAAACATTGTCAAGTGATGAGCAATGAAGATCGCCTTAGACATTTTGACTCCAAAACAGTGCATGTTTTCATTAAAACTTTCTGAACAGCTGGAATGTAGAGGCCATAAAGTTTTGAAGACAACCCGAAAATACCGGGAGGTGAACCAACTACTAGAACTCAAAGGCATAAAAGTTGAGGTTGTCGGAGAACATGGCGGAGGAAATTTGGCGAATAAACTAAGAACCAGCGCTCAAAGAATTCTTGAACTGTCAACGGTTATAGAAGATTTTAGTCCGGATATAGCCATTTCGTTTTCTTCTCCAGAAATGGCTCGTGTATCTTTCGGTTTGGGAATTCCCCATGTTAGTATTAATGATTCACCTCACGCAGCAGCCGTTGCTAGGCTTACGATCCCGTTGTCAAGAAAGCTTATGACCCCAAAAATGATTCCTAAAGGGGCTTGGACAAAATTCGGAATCTCTTCAAGCGACATTGTTCAATACAATGCTTTGGATCCTTGGGTTTGGCTTAAGGACTTCAAGCCTGACCGTCAAATCTTAAGCAACCTTGTTTTGGATGATTCGAAGCCTATTGTGACTTTTAGAACTGAAGAGTCTTTTGCATCATATTTATTAGGTGAAGATCTGCCTGAAACTACAATGGTGCCATTGATAAAACAGGTTTTGGAAAAAACCAAAGACGTCCAGGTAGTCGTTGTCCCAAGATATGAAGAACAAATAAAGGCCCTTCATAGAATTTTTAAAGACAAAATCATTGTTTGCAACACCACAATTGATGGTCCAAGTCTACTGCACTACACTTCAGTGTTTGTAGGCGGAGGGGGAACCATGACCACGGAGTCTACATTATTAGGCGTGCCAACATTCTCCTGTTACCCAAACAAACCGTTCGAGATACTGAAATACTTAGTTAAAAACAAATTGGTAACTCTCGTAAAAAATCCGAAACAATTATCGAGAAAGATTACTTGCACCTTAGAAGATTTGGAAAAAATAAAGAAAATGCAAATTAAAAAAATCCAAAATATGATAAAAAATTTTGAAGATCCCATAGAGAAAATCGTCACAGAAGTCGAAAAAATAGGCTTCAGGCAAGACTTAAGGGTAAATTGTTAAATAAAAAAACATTTACCTTCAGAATATCTATCGACCTTGACTTGACGGTGAATAAAAATGGCTGAAGCGATGATGCTCAAGGAAAACGAGTTACAGAGTTTTGAAGAGCGAAAAAAATACGTCATCACCGTTGTCGGATGTGGAAGAATGGGGCTGTCGACCGCATGCTTATTTTCAGAAGCAGGTTTCCAAGTAATATGTCTTGACTCTGATCCGTACATAGTTTCACAAATAATCAAAGGAACCAGTCCCTTTGCAGAACAAGGGCTAAGCCAAGTTTTGAAGAGGAACCTTAAGGAGAATCATATTTCAGCTACCACGGAATTTAAGGAAGCTATTCCAAAAAGCGACGTAATAATTGTAGCTGTAAACATATCTGTTAATGAAAAAAAGCAGCCAGACTACTCAAATATTGAGGGTTCGTGCAAAAATATTGGAATAAACATGAAACGTGGAACATTGGTTATTATTGAAAGCACATTAGGTCCAACAATAACCGAAACTTTAGTTAAGGAAACCTTAGAAGCGTCTTCAGGGCTTAAAGCAGGCGTAGATTTTGGTTTAGCTTACAGCCCTATACGCGCAACAGTTGGAAGAACACTGAGAGACATGACAGAGTACTCCAAAATTGTCGCAGGAATTAACAGACAAAGCACAAGAGCTGCAAAAGCAGTGCTTAAAACAATTGTTAAGGGCAAGTTAGTTGAGGTGCCTAATTTTAGAACAGCTGAGGCTGCGAAAATTTTTGAGAACATTTACCGAGATGTCAATATTTCATTGGCCAACGAATTTGCAGTTTACTGCGAGATGGCGGGAATCGACTATTTTCAAGCTCAGAAGGCGGCTAACACTCAGCCTTTTTGTCATTTACTTAAGCCTGGAATCGTCAGCGGGCACATGCCTAAAGATTCGTTTCTTCTTTTGGACGAGGCTACGGACATCAGCGTAAAACTAAGGATGCCCATGTTAGCTCGCAATATTAACGATAATATGATGAAACATGCCTTTAGACTAGTAAAAAGCGCACTTCGAAGTTGTGATAAGCCTGTAAGAAGATCACGGATTTCAGTATTAGGAGTTTCTTACCGTGCTAATGTGAAGGAGGCAAGAGATTCGCTTGTGCCTGAGCTGGTTAACATCCTAAAAAGAATGGGTGCAAAAGTCAATGTTTTTGATCCATACTTCACATACAAGGAAATGCGAAGTTTGGGATATGACGCTGAACCTTCCTTTGACAAAACAGTGGAGGGTGCAGATTGTATTCTCATTGCAGTGGGGCATAATAGGTTTAAACGGCTATCTTTGGCAAAAATAAGCGCAATTATGAAGAAACCGTCGGCCATAGTTGATTTAGCTCATATTGTCAACCCTGCAAGAGCAATGAAGGAAGGCTTTATTTACCGCGGTCTCGGAAGAGGAGTGTGGAAAAAATGAAGAAACTAAAAGTCGCAGTTGTTGGAGTGGGATTTTGGGGAAGAAACCATGTAAGAGTCTTAAGCGAATTACCCGATGTCGAGCTAGTAGCTGTCTGTGACATTGACCAACAAAAAACCACAACAATTGCTGAAAAATACGGTCTTAAGGCTTATACCGACAGCTCGAAGCTTTATAAAAACGAAGACATCGATGCAGTTACTCTCTGCGTTTGGTCAACCCGACTTTCAAAAGAAGCTTTAATTGCATTAAAAGCCAACAAGCATGTTCTTGTTGAAAAGCCGATGGCGAAATCTTCTTCTGAAGCCAAAAAAATTATTGAATTAGCTGATTCCAAGAATCTGCTTTTAACTGTCGGTTTCATTGAAAGGTTTAATCCTGCAGTTAGACGACTTAAGGAGGCTATTGCTGAAGGTATAATCGGTACTCCAGTTTCTGCAACGATAAGGCGAGTTACAAAGTGGCCTGAAAGAATTGGAGATGTCGGCGTAGTTAAGGACACCGCTATACATGATATAGACATGGCTCGTTTCATCTTTAATGAGGACCCAATATCTGTCTATGCCAGAGCAGGCAACCTTAGACACACAAAGTTTGAAGATTACGCACAAATCATGCTTACCTTTTCAAACGGAAAATCAGCATTTCTAGAAGCAAACTGGCTTACCCCATACAAAATCAGAAAGCTGACGATCACAGGTAGTGAAGCGATAATAACGTTGGACTACATTACGCAAGAGATGACGATTGAGACGCTTGGACAAACATTGACGCCTAGGTACGAGGTAGAGGAGCCACTTAAGCTTGAACTGCAACACTTTGTTGACAGTATTCAAAATAAAAAAGATCCTTTAGTAACCGGCATGGATGGCTTTAAAGCAATAAGAATTGCTGAAGCAGCCTTGAAATCTGCGAACAGTGGACGCCTAGTAAAAATTAGGTATTAAAAAATCACTAATTTAATTTTTTAAGTTGAATGGTTTTCCTTCGGTTAATATTTTTTGCGGGATTTTTTCTTTCCATTTTTGTAGAAAGGTCTTTTCGTCTTTTTCTTCTCGAAGCTCATCTGGAAGCATTTCAGGTATTTCTTCTCGAATTGGATACCAGCGTAAGCATTTTGGGCAAACAATCATGCCGTCCACAATTTCGTCTTTTTCCTCGAAAACATAAAGCTCTAAAGGGTAAAACTTGTCAATTGGGCAAGCTAGGATATCCATCAATTTCTTCTTCAATAATAAGCCTCCCTTACAAAGTTAATCATTGAATTGTTTGTAAACCTTATTATCTTTTTTTGTTAATTTCTATGTCAAGGACGACTTGATACCATCTTGGACCAACAGTTCGAACAATTCTTCCAAAGGTGCATCTAAAACAAACATTCATATTTCGCAGTTTTTCAAAAACTTTCGTTTGTACTTCCTGGATTGGGTCGATGCCTTTCTTGGCGTGGATAAAGTCATAATAGTGAATTTTCCCACCATTTGTTTTTAACGTTAATAATGCATAGTCCAGATATTCAAAAGCTTTTTCAGGCAAAGGCATAAGTACCCTGTCAGCCAAATTTTGTAGTCTGTTAACAATGACTTCTTTGGCGTCACCTTCGATTGGTTCCACGACGTAATTAACCTTGTTCAGCCGAATGTTTTCAACCATGTATCTTACTGCATCGGCATTAATGTCTATTGAGTATACCCTTAGAGGATTAGCATATTTAGCGATTAAAATAGAGAAGCAACCTACGCCTGAGAACATGTTTACTATAACCTCGTTTGGCATGACTTGCTTCGCGATTCTCATTCTTTCAAAGGAAAGTCTTGGCGAAAAATAACATTTTTCTAGGTCAACCTTGAAGATGCAACCTGACTCCTTATGTAGAGTCTCAGTTTTGTTTTCTCCTGCGAGCCACTTAAGATTTCTTAAACGGAGTTCGCCTTTGACTGGGCTTGTTTGCTGAAGAACTGTTTTGATGTGTGGATTACTTTGCATTACCTCCTCAGCTATCTTGTCTGCCTTACGTTCTATTTTTTCAGGAATTCTTATGACCACTATGTCTCCGATAATGTCGTATGAACAGATAACCTGATTAAGGATTGACTGATTCAGAACTTTTCTAAGTCTTTCTCTTAAGGCCATTTTTTCTCAGACACTCGCTTTAATTTGGAGAGCCTCTTGAAGTTCATTCGTAACTTTTCTTAAGATTGCTCGGCTTTCGCCGTCAATAACTGACAATATAAAAAAGTATGTACACGCCCCCACCAAAGTTAACGCGACTGTTAACGAAAGTCTTGTCGGATGCGGAACAAAGTATAACAACACAGCCATGCCACTTGATGCTAAAACGTGCTCTGCTATGTGTTTTAAGGGCATCTTAAAATGTAGGCTTCTGTTGGCAATAAGGTATCGGATACTTACTAATGTGGCATCAACAACAAGGATAGTAAGGGCAACATAGAAAGCTGCGTCAAGAGCGTTCGTAACTGAAAAATTCAAAAAATAATAGACAGTGGGCAAAATTGCCAAAGCTTGAATGTAAGGTAGGGTCAAGAAAAGAAACAAGTTGCTTTTAGCCATCTTTTTCCATGAAATCACTGCATTTGCGTCCAATTTCTCTGTGCCCGATATGACGGTTCCAAAAATCGACGAAAAACAGAGCAACAAGGCATCGATAGAAAGCAATGTTAAAACAGGCCTTACTATGCTATACTCACTTCTTAAGATCACTAAGAAAGAATCACCCATAATAATGGCGCCAAAAGCCATTGGTACCGCAAACATCGAGACCAGCTTTACCGAAAAAGTAATGTCTTTAGATTCACTCTTTGATAAAAGACGGGGATATAATGCTGACCCAATGGATGAAGAGTAGCCAACTATGCTGGCGATGGTTAAAGCCGCTCCGTAATAACCTCTTGCAATTTTCCCTCCGTAAAGAAACAAAAAGAGAAGAGCAACGTCCGACAATTTTTGTCCAACTATGCCATATAAATTAAATGGAGAGGCCTTAACCCACTCTTTAGCATAGTTCCAATTGATTTTTTCACGGAACATAGACACTGTTAACCTTAAATAATAAAGAATTAGAATTGAAAGCGCTAAGATTACTGAAAGAATCACGCCAGCCAGTCTCATGTTAAGCAATATCATTAAGACATATCCCAAACAGACTTTAGTTGTTTCAAAAATCATTATTCCGACGCCGACGCACTGAGGCTTTTTTGCATAAATTGTAGCCTCAAGTGCGTTCTGTAAATAGATTTCGAATATTTGAATGCTTATAATTGCATAGACAAACGCAAATTCCGATGTGACGTTGAATAATGGCATAATGGATGGTAATAGTGAAAGATAGATGGCTGTAACTGGCACTGCAATCAAGATGTTGGAAAATACAACAGTAATAGAAGAACCAACATGATTTCTTGCCACAAACCTTGTTGCCCAGAAGGGAAAAACGCCTGATGCCAAAACAAAATAACCTAAGACGTCAGAGAGGTTGCCATAAACACCAAAGGCCTCAGCTGAAATACTCCGAGTTACCATCAAAGTGAAGGCAAGACCGGTCCCGACACTGATCAACCTAGACAAAAATATGATAAGTCCAGAATATCCAAGTCTGATTTCACCACTAACCATATAATTCCCAAATAAGATTTATTTTTCAATTTAAAAAGTTAACAATGCCAATCGAAAAAAACAGTATTATGAAGAGGTTGACTTGAATTGAGTAAGGAAAACATACTTGTCATAGGCTTAGGAGAGGTAGGTCGCCCACTTTTTGAGCTACTTAAGGAGAAAACGAACTTCAACGTTTACTGCTTTGATTTAGATGAGAAAAAGATGCAGGAGACTGGGCAGTGCTTGTCAAATTTTCCGTCCAAATTCAGTGTCATACACGTTTGTATCCCATGTTTTGACAAAAGCGAATATGTAAAAACTGTTGTGAATTACGTTCTACGTTTTAACCCGAGACTTGTGATTATTAACAGCACTGTTGAACCCGGCGTTACCTTAGAAGTTCACAGGCGTTGCAGTAATTGCCTCGTCGTCCATTCGCCTGTGCGGGGAGTACACAAAAACACGGAATACATGAAAAAGGAGCTTAAGCGGTGGACCAAATATATAGGAGGTGCAACACCTGAAGCCGCTGAGTTAGCTAAGAAACATTTTATGAAATTAGGTTTGAAAACCAAGGTCGTAAAAAGTTGTGTTGAAACAGAGCTTGCAAAACTTTTTGAGACCACTTACCGTGCTTGGATGATTGCATGTTTTCAAGAGATGCATCGAATTAGCCGAAACTTCGGTGCAAGCTTCGATGATGTGGCGGATTTTATAGAAGACACGCACCGCGTAAGACATGATAGACCCTTAATGTTTCCAGGAGTCATAGGCGGTCATTGCCAAATCCCAAATATTGAGCTTCTTTTAAAGACATACGAATCAAAGTTCTTGAGGATTGTTTTGGAATCAAACGAAAAACGAAAAGAGGAAATAAAAGATACAGAAATTGTAAAGGAAATTGAGAAAATCAAAGAAAGAGTTGAGGCAAACGAAAAACTAATTGCGGCTACGTAAAAAGAATTATTTGTCTACATTAAACCATAAGCTAAATATAAACGGTTCTTGTAAGTATCAAGGAAAATTAAATGCGAGAGTCAGAAAGTGTCAAAAATACTTAAAGACATCTCTAAGTTAAAGAAAATTTCGTCTATTCGCCCAAAAGTGTCACATAAAACGATGATCAAAAGTACATTGATGGTGCTGATTCTCGCGATTGCGTTTCTGGTGAGAGTTTTACCTGTAAGGTGGGGATACTACCTAAACGAGTTCGACCCATACGTACAGTACAGGCAGACAAAATACATTATTGAGAATGGGCTTTGGGGACCGAACGGCTGGGTTTCATGGCACAATTACATGAGCTGGTATCCATGGGGAACTACCATGTCAAATACTTACTATCCAGGTCTACCAGTACTCGGCGCCATAATTTACAAATGCTTGTCTGCACTGGGAATTCCGTTAGTCGGCTCTCCAACTCTTGACCCCTTACTCTCAGACCCCGTATACGTATTATGCGTCATCCTCCCTCCGATCATGGCTACGTTGGCGTGCCTCGCCATATATTTCCTTGGAAAAGACTTGGGTGGTGAAGCAGTTGGATTATTCGCCTCCTTCTTTTTAGCTCTGGACGCTTCATACATTAGTCGAACAGCCCTCGGATTCTATGACGACGAAAGCGTCGGCGTCTTAACATTGATTCTTGTATGCCTCTTCTTTTTAAGATCCATAGAAAAAGAGAAACCAGTAAAAATTAGCGTCATATACGCCGTTGCGGCTGGATTGTCTCTAGGTTATCTTTGTGCAACATGGGGGGCCGCAAGATATCCAATAAACATGATTGCCCTGTTCACCCTATGCCTTATTTTAATGAAGAGATACTCGACACGTTTGTTCATGTCATACGGAATAGTGTTCGCAACCGCCTTATCAATAGCCATGAATGTTCCACGTCTAGGATCCTCATATATTTATCAAACAGAAGTTATGCCGGTTTACGGGGTCTTCTTCTTATTAATTGTCTCTGAAATAAGTAAGAGAACACAAAAAACCAGTAAAAAAACATTATATTATCTGGCATTTGCTTGTCTTATCTCAGTTTTTTTCATTCTCCTATGGTATACTGGGTTAGTCCGAAACATTGCTACAAAATTTCTGGCAGTCTTAATTCCCTCTACCCGTTTTGAAAGCACAATCTTTGAATCAGTTGCGGAACATAGGCCTTCAGCTTGGGGCACCTTTTACTATAACTGGGGAATAGGCACCATTTTTCTGCCAGTAGGCCTTTACTTTGCCATCATGTCCGCAACCAATGTAGGCATTTTTATGGCGATTTTTGGGATAACAACAATCTATTTCGCGAGCTCCATGATACGAATTACGATTCTTGTTTCTCCAGTAATTAGCCTACTTTGGGCTCTGGCAATAGTACGACTTTTAAAACCCTTCATACTCTCCGTAAAAGAACAACCAGAAAAAACCAAGAAAAAATACAAGTTTAGAGGCTATATTAGCAAGGAAATGTCTACTGGAATTATAGCGTTAATGTTCATTTTTCTCATTCTTACATACGTCGTTGGAACCGATTTCATGTTACCTCCTACTGTAAGGCAGGGACCAAGAGTATTTAGCCAAGCCTACTCTCCCACGACAATCGCAGCTGCAGGAATGTCAGTGTCAAGTGCTGCTCGAGACTGGCTAGACACACTGACATGGATGCGTCAAAACCTACCTCCGTCTCCCTCGAAGCCTGGAGAGCCTGTTTATTATAATGGGGAACTTGTCAACGGAACCGTGGTTGCCAGCTGGTGGGATTACGGGTACTGGATAACAGCAATCGCTAATAGAACGTCGCTGGCGGATAATGGCAGTTGGAACATGACACAAATTCAACAAATTGGACTAATGTTCATGTCAAACGAAACTGAGGCAGTAAAAATACTAAGAAGGTTCAATGTAACGCATGTCGTCGTCTTTGTAACATTTACGGTAAGCAGCTCAAGCTCTGGGTACTATTACCCCGTTTTCGTGTCTTTGGGAGGCGACAATGCAAAATGGCAGTGGATGGCAAAAATCCCAGGGCTAAACGACGCGGACTTCGGAAACCTGACAGGATATCTTGGATACGACTGGCACGATCTTAACGGAGACCGCCAAGCATTCGACTCAAGCGGCAACCCTCAGTCCGGCGAAATTTTTGCCAACAGCCGAGGTCAAAACACAACACTCTACAAGCTCATGCGTTACGGGGCGGAAATGACAACATGGG
>Ga0272448_1006740_pt1 | contig 12326 bp, 7 predicted proteins | sample YNPCB0191_FD_202220 | JGI IMG/M metagenome (GOLD analysis project Ga0272448, IMG submission 202220) | Hot spring sediment microbial communities from Yellowstone National Park, WY, United States - YNP-CB-019-1 | ecosystem: Environmental > Aquatic > Thermal springs > Hot (42-90C) > Sediment... | reverse complement strand
CGCCTTCTGAAAAAGCCCGAGGAAGAATTGCGGGGCCTTCAGGAAAAGACGATCCGGCAGCTCGTCATCGAGCACCGGAATGCCGAGGGGCTCGAGGCCTTCCTGCAGGAATACCCCTATCCGCGGGATGCGCTCGATTCACTCTTCCAATCCATTCTTCGGGAATCTTCCCAAGTGGATGGTTCCGGGCGCAATCTTTTGAAAAATCAATTCGATACCGGCACCCTGCGCTTCCTTTCCCTGGAGGAGTGGATCCGGCGCTATTTCGGCCGCTCCCCTTGATCCTGGCGAGGCACCGGCAGATTGAAAAAACGCCCTGTGTGTCCAGGAGTGCTGCCATGAATGATCCGAAGGATGTCAACCATGGCCCACAGACTTTGATCGTTTCGGAAAGCGAAGAGGTATCTCTTCCCCCAGCGTTCCGCCCGGAGCTTGAAAAAGTACTCCAAACCCGAGGGAAAGAGAGGCTGGAACTCATCTTATCCTCACCCCATGCCCAACCACTGGTCCGCGCCCTTCCCCCCCTTGAGATCTTTATGACGGTTCAAGAACTTGGGAAAGCCGATTCCCTCGAACTTCTTTCCTTGGCGAGCCCCGAACAATTTCAATCTCTGATCGATTTTGATGTTTGGAGGGAGGACCGCCTCGCGCCGGAGAAAGGGTTGGAATGGATCGAAATCCTGCTTCAGGATGATGAAGACCGATTGAATCAATGGATCGAATCCGTGGACCCCGAATTCATCGTCCTTTTACTCAAGAAATATATCCAGGTGACCAAGCAAGAGTACCCCCTCGAGGAGAAGCCGGAGGAGCCCCCTGGATTCTCCCTGGATCAACTCTATTGGATCCATTTCAAAGACGAAAGGGCGGCCAGGGTCCTCGGCGAATTTCTGCGGAAGGTGCTGGCTTTGAATCCGCAGCTTTACCGGAAATTTATGGAAGGAGCGATCTGGGAGTTGGAGTCGGAGCTGGAGGAGTTCGAGTTTCGCTGGCGCAATGGCCGATTGGCCGACTTGGGTTTCCCCAGCTATGACGAGGCCCTGGAGATTTACCGCTTCCTGAACCCCAAAACGATGCTTCTGGAGGGAAACGTCAAGTGGGAGGCGGAAATTCCGCCGAACCAAGTTTGGCCAAGGTTCGATTTGATTTCCCCCGGTCATGGCCCCTTTTTTCTCTCCACCCTTGCCGGTATCGAAGACCCTGCAGAACAAGACCGTCTCAAGTTCGAGTTGGCCGCCCTGGCCAATAAGGCCATCGTCTTGGAATGCCAAGAGGGTTTTTCCCTGGAGGGGATCGAACGGGGGGGACGAAAGGTTTTCCATTACCTGAACCTGGGGCTTCAGGTGCTCTGTCAGGAAAAAAAGACGGATCCCCGGGAGATCCTCCGCTCCATCCCCCTCCTGCGGATCTTTCAATCCGCCTTCGGCGCCACGCTCCTTTTGAGAAAACGCGCCGAGATCCTTTTCCGGGGTCCATGGTTTCAGCGCGACCGGGACAATCTCTCCTTTTTGGATTCTCCCCATCGAGAGATATTGGAGGGAATGCTGCGGAAAAGACCCGCCTTCTACCGGGATGGCCAATATGAAGACTTCCAGGACCTCTCGGATCTCCAAGAGGCCGAAGCCCTCCTGGAAATGATTGCCGCCGCGACCCATTTATTCATCGATCGGCTGGGCCTTTCCCCTGAAACGATCAAGGCGCAAGACTGGAGCGCTTGTCATCCTTGCCATTGGCAGGAGATCACCTTGTCGACGATCTTTCTGACGACCCTGGGCAACGGGATCCTGAACGGAAATTTCCGATTCGAGGCGATCGATCGGAAGCATTTGCCTTCGTTCCTCCATCATTTCTTCGAGGGCTCCCCTGGCGGCCCCCGAAGGGTGAAGAATGAAGTGAAAAATGCCGTTTCCCAATGGCTGGCCTCGGCGGCCAAGGGCCAAAAAAGGCGACATTCGTTGGAGCGATTTGCCGAATACAGTTTTCAAGTTTTGGAGGAGAACTTTGGAGGGATCCCCCCCGATGGCCTGGGCGAACCGAAATTCACCAAGGGATTATCGATCCGCCTGGGACCATGACGAATCTCCCCATGGAAGCGATTCCCCTTTGGGCGCGATGGGAAAGCGGGATCTGCGCCGGAGGTCCTTTCCGATCGCCGATCGCTAACTCGATCCTTCGGTCCTCTTGCGGAAGACGGCGAGAGAAACTTCAAAGAACAGGAAACAAAACCCGGCGAGAATGAAAATATCCAGCCACCGATGGATCACCCCTCCATGAGAAAGGAGAGACTGTCGTAACGCATCGACGGAGTAAGTGAGGGGCAGGCAAAAACCGATAACTTGAAGCGCGATGGGCATGGAAAGGATCGGGAAAAAAACTCCGCAGAGGAAGATCATGGGGAAGCGGAAGAAGTTGGAAAGGGTCATCGCCTCGAAGACCTCTCGAACCCCGACGGAGATCAATATCCCCAAAAAGGCGAAAGCGAAGCAGGAAATGATCAGGGAAACGAATAGGGAAAAAGGGTAGGAAACTTGAAGGCCAAAAACAAAAACCATTAAGATCAGCGCGAAGAGAGCCATGGTGAATCCGAAAGCCGCTGCCCCGAGACCTTTGCCGAGAAGGATCGTCCAGAGGTGGATCGGAGCCATGAGCAATCGCTCCAGGGCATCGATCCGCCTCTCGAAGCTGATGACGATGGCCGCCATGGAGGTCGTCGAAAAGAGCATCGTCATCCCTACCAAACCGGGACTGATTTCCGAAATATCCTTTGGATTCCTCAGATAAAACGCCAGAATGAATACCATGGGGAGCAAGAGCCCCCAGCTGATCAAAGGAGGCTTCAGATAATATGCCTTGAGGTCTTTGCGGGCGATGTAATAAGCGATTCGTAATTCTTTTCCCATCATCCCGGCCCTCCCATTTTCACCGGTTTCTCGACACGCATGATCTCGGCATCGATCCCGGTCAATTTTACAAAAGCATCCTCAAGGGTCGGAGTCAGCGTCTGGATGGAAAGGACCCCGATTCCTTGTCCATTCAAATGGTTCAGGATCTGATAGATCGATCCCAGCAGCGATTTCCCGTAAAGCCGCAGTTTGTCTTCGAGCAATGTCGCCTTTTCAACCCCTGGAAGGGCTTCCAGTTGTTTCGGCAGATCCTGGGAAAGAGGATTCAGCCGAATCTCCAGGACCTCTGTTTCTCTAACTTTCTCCTTCAGCGCTGCCGGTGTATCGGTTACCCGGATCTTCCCCTTGACGATAATGGCCACCCGATCACATAGGTCTTCCGCCTCCTGGATCAGGTGCGTCGTAAGAAAAACCGTTACCCCTTTCCCCTTCAGTTTTTTGATCATCTGACGCAGCCCGCGGGCACTCATCACGTCCAGGCCGGTGGTCGGCTCGTCCAGGAAGAGGATTCGAGGACGATGGACCAGGGCTGCGGCAAGGGTCAGCCTTCGTTTCAACCCCCGGGAGAGGCCTTGGAATTTGCTATCCTGGCGATCGAGCAGGTTGAACTCTTGAAGAAGTTCCACTCCTCGGCCCCTCCATTCCTTCTTGGGGACACCGTAAAGCTGCGCCATGTAGATCAAATTCTCCAGGGCGCTGAGCTCGGCATAGAGATTGGAGCTTTCCGGGACAACCCCTACGCTCTCTTTGGCCCTAACCGACTCTTTCAATACGTCGTGACCGTTGACCCAGGCGGATCCTTCATCGGGTTTCAATAACCCGACAAGCATGCGGATGGTCGTGGTTTTCCCCGCTCCATTGGGGCCGAGGAAACCAAAGATTTCGCCTTCCCGAACCGAGAAGTCAAGCCCATCGACCGCCTGAACCGCTCCAAAGCGTTTGCGCAGGCCCTCCACCCGGATGATTTCTTTCCCGTCCACGGTCCTCTCCTCTTTCCCATCGTACAATCAGGCTGTCTTTTTCCCCTTCGCCTTTCCCTTTCCCCCCTTGGGAACACAGGGGTGCTCCGCCTTCTCTCCATGGCATGCCCGGATCTGCTGGGGGCTGCATTCCTCGGGTTTCCCCTTGAGCTTTTCCGGATGTTCGCATTTACAGGCGCACATTTTTTCTCCCTCCTTTCGGCAATGGATTTTGGGATCCTTCGTTCGGATGCAGATCCCTTCGGGGCAAGGGGGAAGCATCGTCAAGCCCTTTAACCTTTCGGCCCATTCCCCGAATTTTTCTCGATCTACACGGTAATGGGTCCAATATCCCCTCTTTTCCCCTTTGACCAATCCTGCTTCCCTCAAATGCCTCAGATGTTGGGAAACCGCGGCCTCCGTAATTTTCAGATGCGCCGCCAAGGCCCCGACACAGAAATCATGGGTCAAAAGAAGTCGAAAGAGCTCGAAGCGCGAGGCATCCGCCAGCGCTTTGCAAGTCTGAACGAAGTCTGTAACCGTCCAAACCATTTTAGGCATTACTTAAATGGATATTACCCCTCCGGAATTTTCCTGTCAACCCCAATTTTGCCATGGATGAAAACCCTTGAGTCTGCAAGGGCAAATTGTTATTATTTGCAGGGAACGAGGATTGGCAATTCCTTGCTGCCAATTTCGGGGGGGAAGCGTTTCGCCATGCGTCTTTGGGGAAACGAATACAACAAAATGGAATTGGCCGGGGCCTTCGGAGACTTGGGAACCTTTATCCCCTTTGTCGCCGCCTACATTAGCATCAACAAAATGGATCCTCTGGGGATCTTGGTCTCTTTCGGACTCTTCAAAATCTTTGCCGGCCAATATTTCAAAACTCCATTCCCCGTACAACCGATGAAAGCCATTGGGGCCATGGCCATCTCCCGTCCGGAAATGATCACTCCGGGGATCATTTGGGGCTCGGGAATCTTTACCGCCCTTTTCTGGTTCGCCATGGGTTTCAGCGGCGCCGTCTCCTGGCTCCACAAAATCACGGCGAAACCCGTTGTCCGGGGCATCATGCTCGGACTGGGCCTATCCTTCGTCCTCGAAGGGATCCGCATGATGGGCGATCAGCCCTGGCTCGCCGTCGCGGCCTTCATCCTGACCCTATTTTTGCTCTCCAAGGAGAAAATCCCTGCCATGCTGGCCCTATTGGTCTTCGGCATCGCGACGGCGTTGATCTCCCACCCTACCCTGGCCTCGGATCTCCTTCAGATCTCGGCCCGCTTCAGGATTCCAGCACTCTCTCTGGGAAGGATCACCTGGCAGGATCTCATCGCCGGGACCTTGATTCTCGGCCTTCCCCAAGCCCCTTTGACCTTGGGCAATGCCATCATCGGGACCGTCGAGGAGAATAACGAACTCTTCCCGGACCGGCCGGTAAAGGTGAAAACTGTGGCCATCGATCACGGCCTCATGAATATGGTGAGTGCCGCAATCGGGGGAATCCCCCTCTGCCACGGTGCGGGGGGCATGGCGGGCCACGTCCGTTTTGGCGCCCGCACCGGAGGGGCGTTGGTCATTTTGGGAGTTTTGGTCCTCATCCTCGGCCTATTCTTCAGTGAATCGGTGGCCACCCTCTTCCAATGCTTTCCGCCGGCCATCCTTGGAATAATTCTTTTCTTCACAGGGCTGGAGTTGGCCTCGATCGCCAAAGATATCGGCCCGGTGCGTTCCGATTTTTATCTCATGCTGCTGACGGCTGGGCTCGCCATGTGGAACATGGGAATCGCCTATTTAACCGGATTGCTTCTTTTTTACGGCCTCAAAAAGAATTTCATACGCCTTTGATTCTTACAATTTCTTAAAGCCATCCCTTCGATCCGAATTGATCCGAAGTCCCTGGAAACTCTTCTTCTTTTATTTTTCGAACAATTAAAGTTTTTCACAAAACTTCCGATTATTCAATTGATCATTTCATTATCTTAAGGGAAATTCCCCCCAAGAAATTCATATCATTATGAGCCGTGGGAGGAATATCCGATGCGTTTTGTCCCAAAACAAAAATCAATTGGATTGCTCAAGGTCGGTCTTTTCATCTCGGTTTTTTCCCTTTCTCTTTCCGTGACCCCCTCCGTAGCCTCTCAGCCGACTTCGAATGATTGGGTGCAAATTCACCCTGCCGGCACTTTCCCCATCGGCTGTCTGGCCATGGATCCGGCAAACCCCAATACATTCTATATTGGCGGGATCTGCCATGAATTGTTTAAAACCACCGACGATGGGCAAAGTTGGAGCCCCATCCACCAAGGGGCTCCCTTGCAGGCCGGTGGTTCCTGTCCCATCTCCTGCTCCTTGGGCATCGATCCAACGAAAACCTCTACGCTCTATTGGGGATGGGGAAGCCCTGGGAACCCTTCCGCCGGTGGACTATCCAAGAGTATCGACGGCGGGAATACCTGGACGGCTCTGGATCATGGTTTGCCCTGCCTTCCGGTTTTCTCTATCGCTGTCGATCCTCAAAATCCCGCCACTCTTTATATTGGAACCTCCTGCGGAGTTTTCAAGAGTAGGGATGGAGGGATCAGCTGGATCTCCTCTAACACCGGGATAACGGGCACCATTGAGGCTTTGGCCGTCGATCCAAAAAATTCGGACCGGGTCTATGGGGCAACCATCGAGGGAATATTCCAGAGTTTGGATGGAGGGAAAACTTGGATGGCCTTCCATTCTGGATGGAATTTTGAGAGCGTGAAGGCCTTGGCCATCGATCCCCAGAATTCTTCCGTCCTTTATGCTGGAACCTCGGAGGGTGTATTTCGCAGCTTGGATGGGGCGAAGACTTGGATGGAGATGAACCGTGGCCTAACAGGTCGGAAAGTTGCCGCTTTGGCCATCGATCCCCTGGATCCTGGGAGTTTATATGCCTGGACGGATGGGGGAGTCTTCAAGATGCAGATTGGATATTGGGCCACTCTCCAAGGCGGAGGGGGGATTTCACCGAATCCACCGGGTGTGGTGGATAACGATCCTGTTACCCTTCGGGCCGCAGCGAATCCGCTCATGGATCCGATTCCCCCGGCGAATTCTCAAACCCGCCCCGCCACCCAGGAACCTGTGCCCCAGTCAATTTCTCATCCACGAATGACCCAACCCTCAGCGGCCGGACAAACGACAAATATGGCGGATACCTATCCGGGGGAGTTTTTGCGTTGCAGTTTCGATGGCGATCTGAACTGCCTTCTTCTCCCTGCGGGCACAGCGCTTTCCCCTAGCTCGGACCAAACCCATATCGATCTTCGAGAGGGAAGAAAAGGGCAGGCCCCTTACACGGGAAATGTCATTTATGATTTTTGGTTGACCGCCACACAGAATGGTGACGAAAATGTCGATTGGAGTGATAATCGGGGTTCTATCAATCCCGTAATCAAGCCAAAGACCGCACCCTGGCATTATTCTGACACCAGGGGTCTCGTGGTGATCAGCGATGCCTACACACTGGGGCCCGGAGGGGCAAGCTTAGCCAGGGGCTCTGATAATCAATCTTACGATCGGACTATCTTAATGTTCCCGGGGACTCCATCAGGCCAAACCGACGGGTATGTTCAAGGGCGATTTCGCGTGAAGATGCCTTCCGTGCCTTCCGATGAGGCCAATCGCGTTTATCGATTCGAGGCCAAAGTTGGTTATTGCTGGTGGTATCATGCCGGCCCCTGGAGCGCCGGAATTCTGCTGGGGAAGGTGACGGAAAGCGGGATCGAATGGTTGAAAAGGGAGGATCTCTCTTACGCGCAGGGAATCATTCAATTTACATATGAATTTCCCAATAACGTGGAAAATTACTCAGGGCAAGAGATCACCTTTGTGATCCGCGTCGAGGCAGACAAGGATCGGACCAACGATCGCTTGCTGATCATCGACCCAACGATCCGAAGCTATGAAAGAGATGCCCAGGGATCCCTCAGGGCGAAAAAATACCCGGCCCTTTCCTACCCACGACCGCCCGAGTTTGATTCCAACGTAGGCAACGGGGGGAGTCTTTCCCTTTGGGTAAAACCCTTGCTGGATCTTGGACCTGGAGATTCTCAAGTTATATTCCATATGATCCGCTTGAATAACGGGGTCCCAGATCCTACCAATCGCCTGGCGCTATTCATTCGGGATGGGAATAAACTGGAATTCGGCGGGTGGTGCCCAGGAGACAATAGGGGGTGCCAGCAAATTACCCTGGCTCGATTAAATGAGGATATAACGATCGAGCAATCACCGACGGGAGTTCCTCATTACGCCTGGAAAAAGGGGCAGTGGCACCATCTCGCGATTGTTTGGAGCAATCAGTATGGCATGAGCCTTTACCTCGACGGAGGATTGGTGGGTAGAAACAAAGAATATCAAAAACACTTCATCAATCTCCCCGATCGTTTTTATTTGGGTTCCCATTATTCGGGACTCCATCCCTTCCAGGGGCTGATCGACGAAGTTCGATTCTTCAATCGCCCCCTCACGGATCACGATGTCCAGCAGCTTTTTAAAAATGATTACCGTTCAGCGGAAGGCAAAGGGACGGTAAGTTTAAGCAAAGAGGGATTCGGCGGGAAGACGGGCATCGACGTAGAGGCCGGATCGACAGGGAAAGTCACCCTTACCTATGAGGTTCCCCAAGATGGCTCCATCGCTGCCGGTGGTGGAATCAAGGTCATCCGCAAACACGGAGGTGGAAATTGGCAATGGAGCCCCGCCCAAACAGCGGATAGCAATCAACCGGGATATGCGACATTCGAATTGCACCCAACCGGATCGAATAAAACACAGCCCGAGGGCAGCTTGAAGTGCTATGTCAACGATCTTCGATTGGGCTCCGCCAATGATTGCTATTTCACCTTGACCAATGGAGTTCTCCTTCCTGGAGATAAAGTCGTTTTCAATTTTGAGAGACTTCGGGCACCCGGAACAGCAGCCAAGGTCCCAAATACCCAATTTACGGTGGCCGTGGACCGCGGGGGAAGTCCAGGGGGATTCTTTTATGAGCTCCCCGAAGCATCCCACCCCAAACTCCGCGTCGTTTCCAGCTCGGTAAAGCGACTGGCAGTGATTGCCCCCTCCACGGCCATCCGCGGCGAGGATTTCTCTTTTGTCGTGATTGCCCAGGATGAATATCGAAATCCCGTGGCCGACTACCGTGGAACTGTCTCGGTCTATTGGAACAATACGACAACTCCGGCGAGCCATCACCTCTTTTCGGAGGCCGACCAGGGTCATTATCGCTTTTCTCTATCCTCATTGCCGGCAGCCGGATTCCATTTTCTCCGCGTTTCCGATGGAACCCATACGGCCTACTCCAACATCATCGAAGTCCTGGATCAACCGCCGGGATACAGGCTTTTCTGGGGAGACCTGCATGCCCATACCAAATTCTCAGATGGGTTCATCGGGATCGAGGATGTTTATTGTTTTATGCGCGATGTGGCGAATCTGGATTTCGGCGCAGTGGCGGACCATATCGGAAGTCCGGGGGATTTTTACAGCTCCCTCGATTTTGAAAACTTCCCCAATCTCAGCGATTGGGAGAAAATGATTCAAACATCCGACATAATTACGAATGACCCCGACAGAATCTCTTGCCTACGCAAAGACGGAAAAGCGTTCGTCGCCTTTCCCGGCTATGAATATTCTCAGGGAAGATCTTCGCAAGTTCCGGCTTGCGTGAAAAGACATTATCCAGATACTTCCAGTCGCCAATACGGCGCCTATTGGTCCCCCCGGTGGTGTATGCGCTGGCATGAAAATCGGGCTTACCCCGACCTGCCCATGTGGCCCACTTCCCAAAACCGGGGCTCCTGGAGCTGCATCGATTATCCGGAGACCGTCAACGTCTCTTGCCCGGAATTCGATGGAGACTGGAACGTCTATTTCGTCGGAAAGGTCGATGCCGCCACGACCATGTGGGTGCCCAATTCCATCGACGAACTGTTCCAAAAGGCCCGCGATTGGGAGGCGGAAAACCCCGGTCAAGTCTTGATCATTCCCCACCATGGAGGTCGGCAGGCCAATCTGGATAAGATTTCGGCCGCCGACGTTCCATCGCTGATCCCGCTCGTCGAAATAATCAGCGAGCACATCAATGCCCCCTGCAGTTTTGAATCCTGGGCGCTTAAGCCCATTCATAACGGGGCAAAAGTTGGTTTGATGGCTTCATCGGATAACCACGCGGGCAATGCCGGGGGCATTCCCGGAGGGTTTATCGGGGTTTGGGCGAAGAGTCTCTCCAGGGAGGACATTTTCGAGGCGATCAAAGCCCGCAGAACCATCGCCGCCTCCCGGCCGGATCGCCCATACCTGAAAGCCCGTTTAACCGTCGGAGACCGATGGGCTTTCATGGGCGAGGAGCTGAAGGTCCTCAGTGGATCGCCGGGAACGCTTCAGATCCAGGTGGGAAGTATCGGGGGCGTAAAAAATGTTCAGGTCATTCAAAATGGCCGGATCTTGCAAGAAACCGGGGAACGATCAGAGAGTTATTTTACCCTCGAATATCCACTTACCTTTTCAACGGGGAGCCATAGCATCTATGTGAAGGTCATTCAAAAACCGGAAGTCATCGACCCCATATCCTATACCCTTCCGGGAAATCCCCCTGTGGATTTTGATCTGCGGGCTGAAGGGGTAGCCTGGACTTCCCCCATCTTTGTCACCGCCACAGATGACCCCATCGCCAATGCGATTACGGCGAGGGCGGGATCGAATGGCTCGATCTCACCGCAAGGGACCTTTACCGTCCCCTAAGGCGGCAGCCAGGCTTTTACCATCAAGCCCCATCCGGGCTATCGCATGAAGGATCTAAAAAATAATTGGGCTTCCAAAGTCGCCTCACGTCCTATACGGTTTCCAACGTAAATGAAAACCACACCCTCTCAGTCATCTTTGAGCCAGACCCCTAGTGGTCCCCGCGCCCAACCGATATGCCATCAAGGCAACCGCTGGAACCGCCGGCACGATCAGCCCTTCGGGAACGGTCTTTGTCGCTTCCGATACGAGCCAGACCTTTACCATTCGGCCTGCAAGCGGATACGAATACCGCCTTCTTTATCGGCGGGTAAACCTATCCCACAAGGGCATCCATTGCGGGAACCCTCCATATCCCCCTTTATCAGACTGAAAGGTTCGGCATGAGCGCCTATGAAATTCCCATGCCGAAGGGAAAGGAATATCCCCAAAATCAACGGCATTCTGGGGAAGAAAATATTTTGAAACCCGGCGAGCAAAACTTTCTCTTCATGACGCCCAATCCGAATTTCCCCCCATGGGAAGTGAAACGGCCAGGTCCCGAGGGGCGATGTTTTTTGGATATCCCCGGTTATCCAATTTTTTGTTAGAATGGGAATACCTTGCCGAGAAAAGACATTCGAACGACGAGAGGCGGAAGGGATTGCATGGCCGGAGGAGACTCGATGATCCATCGCCGGGGAGAGGGGAAATTCCAAAGATTCCTGAAAGGAACGAAGGGGTATCACAAATCGGCCGCTCCATTGATGTTGTATTGCGGCTTCGCCCTCGCGCTGGTCCTTCCATTTTCGCAAGCCCATTTCCTTTATGGGGAAGAAGCGTTGTTGACTTCTTTCGGAAAGGGAGAAGTCAAGGTAGTGATCTACACCGATTATTTTTGCCCCCCCTGCCGCGCCATGGAACCTCAGATCGAGCCCATCTTGATTGATCTGATGAAAAAGGACCGTATCCAACTCACTTTCGTCGATACGCCCATCTATCGGCATTCGCCTCTTTACGCTCGGTATTTTTTATACTCCCTCAAGCTGAAAAAAGACTTCCACCATGCCCTCTGGGTTCGCAACACCCTCTTCGCCGCCGCCGAGCAACAGATCACGGAAAAGAAAAAATTGGAAGACTTCCTCCATCAAAAGGGGGTATCCTTCCTCCCCTTTGATACCTCCTCCGTACTCGAGGCTTGGAACCGGATGCTCAATGATGACCGGATCGATTCCACGCCGACGGTGGTGGTCCGCCAGGGTGTGAAAAAGGAGGTCTTCAAAGGATCTTCGGATATCCTCAAGGCATTGAGTGAGCTCAGGTAAATCCATGGCCCGGATCGCCGCATGAATTGGTTTGGGATCTTTTTCCTTTTCCTTCTGACGATCCTGGGGGGGCTTCCCAGGGCCGAAGCTTCTCCTTCCGCGAAAGCCGATCGGGAAAGAGAGATCTCCATCATCTTTTCCACCAGCGTTTATGGGGAAATCGACCCCTGTGGCTGAGGCGGGGGGAGGCTTGGCGGTCTGGCCAGGCGGGCGAGTTACCTGAAGGAGCTTCGCCGGGAAGGTCGGAAAATCCTCGTCCTGGATGGGGGAAACCTCTTTTTCCCTCCCGTTGTTCCCTTGCCGGCTCCAGCCATCGTCGATCTAAAAGTCAATCTCTTTCTTCAGGCCTATCACGAGATGGGCTATGATGCGTTGGCGCTCGG
>Ga0272448_1006739_pt1 | contig 12327 bp, 5 predicted proteins | sample YNPCB0191_FD_202220 | JGI IMG/M metagenome (GOLD analysis project Ga0272448, IMG submission 202220) | Hot spring sediment microbial communities from Yellowstone National Park, WY, United States - YNP-CB-019-1 | ecosystem: Environmental > Aquatic > Thermal springs > Hot (42-90C) > Sediment... | reverse complement strand
AACCTCCTCGGTGCCGAAATCCACATACTTCGGAAACGAGCCCACTCCTGAATCATACTCGTCCAGTTCGCTCTTCAGCCTGATTGCGCCTTCAACCGGCAACTTGCTGGAGCGTTCCACGAACAGATGCTTGCCCGCAGCCGCGAACCGTTTCAACTGCGCCAGGATCGGCTCAGGACATTCCTCTTCGTACGCGAACCCAGGCGCGAAAAGAGCGGCGTATTCCATGGCCCTGCCGCCGGCGACATCCTCGTCCCGCAGAATGTCGGCGGGGAAGCCGGCCCTGACGCAGGCTACCCAGAGTCCCTCGACCTGGTGCGCCAGACTGTTGGGTTTCCGGGCGCCGAGATAGGATGCCTGCCTGGAATAGTAGATGGCGACCTGTCTGTACGCCGGTTTCAGGGCAAGGAAGAAATCTCCGTATCTGGTGCACAGGTCGCCTGCAATGTTCTCAATGGCGTCCCGATCGTCGTCCATGCAGAAGTACGTAAAGCCCGAAACGCTCTGAGAGAGTCCGAAAAAGGCCTGCCTGAGCAGATGATGCCCATATATTCCCGGTCCGTTGAAATTGTGAAGCTGAGTCCATATTTCCTTCGGACCGGCGCCTGACATTACATCGGCCTGCATGGGGGCGAAAACCGGACGGTCGCCGTAGCCGCCGTCCTTGTACATCACGCAGGCCGCAATCTCGAGTCCCTGATACACGTGAGGCTCGTATCCATTCGCTCCAATGTTGCCGCCGTTTCCGCCCCAATATCTGTTCAGCACGAAATTGCGCGACGATGGCATCGCCAGCTTGACGGCATCCACCAGCTTTGAACACCACAATTTCCAGCATTCATCCTCCCATGCCATATACTGACGGAAGGTCTCCAGATCCTTCACATTTCTCTGACCCGGCGGCCGTCCGACAAAACGATCCATGGCCTTCATCGCCTTGGCGCTGGTGAGATCCGGGTGCCTTGCCCTGAATCCCAGTTCCATTGCCTGTTCGAAGGCAGCGACAACCGGCGACGGGTCTATCAGAGACCTGAAGTAAATCTCATCGTAGAGGCACACCCCCTGAAAAGCAGGACTGTGCCGCATGGACTGGACCTCCAGCGCCGCGTACCGCGCGCACGCGTCCAGAATGGCGTCTCCCCTCGGAAGCGATGTGTCGTTGTAAGTGAAAAGGTTCTCCCAGAATCGCAGATTGCGGCGAACGCAAGCGTTCAGGAAACGGTCGCGTCCGCTCGGCTGCACATACGCCTCCCACGGTCCAAGCTCCGGCCTTTCGCGGACAACAGACTCTATGACGGCTCCGGGTCTGGCCACACGGTTCATATCATAGGCCATTCCCATGAACCCGTTGAATCCCTGCTCCGTCAACTCTGAGGCCATCTCTTCGGCGCCAATCCCTGTTTTGAGTATCTCGGCGTAACGGGCGCCGTAATCCGAATACTTCCCGATCCTGATGTTGCCGAAATGAGTCAGTGGTTCCGGATCGGTCATGTCGAATTCGCACGGCCGACCCTCAGCGCCTTCCAGGGCCGTCTCGATCCTGTAACGGCCGGGCGCAAGCGCCAGGGTTGCGTCTGTGCTCAACTTGAAAACCCGAGTCATTCTTTGGCCGGACGGAACTGCTTTGCCGAGCCTCCCCTCGCTCAGAACGAAACGCTTTCCCCCGCTGTCAGCAAGAGACACTTTCAGCGATGCGCCGGCGCCCACATCCTTCGCCACGGCAATCACTGCAACGCCGAACGTGATCTCTTCTCCGCAATAGAAAGAGTCGCGTCCACGCGGGATGAACGCTCCCACGGCAGCGTCTCTGGGCGCGGCCACTGTCACCCATGTGTCCGCCGTGATGGGCGGCCCCGATGTTTCGCCCGGGTCCAGGCCGATGCGCAGCACATAAAGCCCATCGGCCGCGCCCGCCGGCAAAACAATCCTGGCCAGTCCGCCAGTTCCGGCGGATACCGCAAGTGTTTTCCAGTCTTCTGAACCGTACGCCTTCAGCATGGCAACCGGCGCCGCGCCGGCCAAACGGTTCGTGATTTCACCGATCGGAATTCCGTTCGTCAGCGGCCTGCGCCAATCCGGCGGTATGCCCGGATCAACACCCTGAATTTGCGCCTCTACCGTCTCGCCGGGTTTGAAGTGACGCGCAGGCAGCTCCACAATCAGTCCGCGCTGAACGCCGGATGCCCGGTCCGGAATGTCCGCACGTATCGTCTTGAACGGAAAAACGGACAGGTCGCCGCTTACAGTCATGGTCGGACCGTCCTGGCTTATTCTGACCTCGTAGTTGGAGCGGCGGGGATACCAGTGGGTCGGCTTGGAAACGCCCGCATCCCTGCCTGACCAGTTCATCTTTTCAACGCCTGCAACAACCACCGATCCGTTGGAGTCGCCGACAACCGGAAACCCGTAGAGCGGCACCGTGATGCTCCACCTGTCGGCCGTCATGCCTTTCATCAGCGGCGCTCCGCCGCCGGCCCCCACGCGTATTCCCCCCTCCGTGAGATGAAAAGTTATTCCCATCGGATACAATTCGTAGCCCAGGCCGTTCGTGTGGGCCGGCAGCCATATCGTCAGCGGCGCAAATCTCTCGAAGACGGGCAACAGTTCCCTCACCTGCCCAGGAGAAGCAGCACGCCCGGCCTGTGCGGCATCCTCCATTGCGCGAACGTCATCCGCGTCCCGAACCGCAATATCCGGAAGGGGAGCTTCCCTCATCACCGGCGGGAGGTCGGACTCGTCAGGATTCGCAAGAAATGCCCGAACCGTCACCGGATATGCCTTGATCGTCACGACGCGGTCTGCCACAGCCAGGCCTGCGCTCTCAGCGCTCACAGACCCGTCTCCATGAACCGTAAACGCGTGGTTACCAGGCCAGATCACATGCCTCCCGGGAGCCACCTCCGTCCTGGCGCGCGGAAGTCTGTCCACATACCTGCCTTCATGGTAACGCTCGAAAAGCGACTTGCCGTCGAGCTCTACGTTCCTTGCCCAGCACACTACAGCCACTCCCACCTTCGTCATCTCGACTCCGTGTTCAGTCTGAACCGGCTGCAGGATGGGCTCCTGTTTATCGAACAGATCAACCGTACTGTCAGGGCTGTCGTGAGGTGCCATGCGGAATTCCAGCTCCACGCCGCTGCACCTGGCCGCGGCTGCGAACACTGCCAGCGTGCATCCGACAACAAGCGCGGCCTGTTTGATCCCGCATGCAGCCATTGATCCGAATACGGCGGATGCGAAGCGGAGAAGGCGACGTCCCGCATCCGGATTGCAGGCCTCTTGCGACAAAGCAGATGCCATGTCCCGGCCAGTCCACCCCGATCCGGAAACCCGCCCTTTGTCCTTCGTGTCCATCGTCATGCTCGTGTGTTTATCATTCATTCAAGCCGCGCCATGTCTGAACAACGCGCTTCTACGCATGTCATGCACATCGGCCATTTCTCCAACGCAAAACCACCGTTCATGCTTTTCCTAGTGCGTGTACAGGAACAGGACCGCGTTCACCGCCCACTGATAAAAACGTTCTCTGGCCTTGTTGTCGCCGCCGTGTCCTATGCCCTCCCCGATCGGATTGGACGCGCTCGGCGGAGTGGACACCTCCCATCCGCAGCCGTCATCGTTCGGGCTGAAAACAACCGCCGGCCTGCCGTCGAGCAGGAAATACTGCCATGGCCGGTTTTCAAAACTGCTGTCCTCGCCGGGCCAGGGTGTCGGATACACCATCTTGAACATGTCGGCCACTCTCGGATCCTCCTTGAGCAGCATTATCGGCTCGGCGCCGGGTATGACCTTGCTTATCTCAGGCCTGACAGACTCCGCGAATGCGCTTCCGCGCAGATAGCAGTCATCCAGAAACAGGCTCCCGCCGCGATTAAGCCACAACGCCAGGTTCTCGGTCTCCTTTTCGTTCAGCGCCCATCTGTTATGGGATGTAAAATATATGACAGTGTATTTGAACAGGTCCGGCCCGGACAGCTCAAGCCCATCATTGAAAACATGAACCGGCAGGTCCGTGCGTTTGTTGAACTGATACAGCATATACGGAATGGCTGTGGGATCCGTGTCCCAGTCAACCCCCTTCATCGCGGGTTTGACGCGGGGCACCGAGATCCTGTTGCGCCGGTCCTCGTCGCGCTCGGCTTCGGACTTGCGCGCTTCTTCCGTTGATATTTCCCTGCGGTTCAACCTGCCCGCCTTCTCGGCCCATGAATCGGCCATCGCAGTGCGATGCACGCAGAACGCCACGAGAAAAGCGCTGACGAGCGCAGCCCAGAATCCGAAGCTGGATATGGGTCTGAGAAACAGCCGAATCGCATCACCTTCATGAAAAACATGGCGTTTCAGGCGTGGTCCAGGCGGAATGCACAAGCGCGCACAAGTTGAGAGGAAAAATGCGAGGAAGAAGATATTTCCCGAACCCCTTTTCATCATCTGGCCCCCGAAAGCAGCCTGAAATAATCAGCAACCGCGTCCTCCGCTCCGCTCGGCCACGGCTCGGTGTTGAGTCTGGCATCAAGCGCCCGCTTCTCAACCGGCAAATCCTTCTCGGTCCGCGTCGTCCGTTCCGGCTCGATGAGCAAATTCGTGGCCCGATCAACCTTCTTCAGGCCGGCCAGAAGCGCCGTCTGTTGGAACCCAAAGGCCTTTTCCACAAATTGAGCGAGGTCCGGCCTCACGATCACGATCTCCAGAACACGCGACCTCCCGACCCCCGGCCCTGTTTCAGTATTGTTGTCCCTGGCTGAAAGCTCGATACGCACCCGATCTCCCGGCTGGAGAGCCGGATCCAGGGCCTTGAACACTTCTGCGAACTTGCCGTTCACCCTCTCTGAAGCCGGCTCAACCGCGCGGGTCATCACCCCCTCCCTCGGCTCGCGGCCGAGCAAGGCGTCAATTGTGTCAATCCTGTAGCTCATCGTGACTTCCGCGACTCCGAAATCATCCTCCGCCGTGTACGGCACGGCAAACGCCGCCGCCTCGTCCGCAAACATCACAAGTTTGTCCTTGCGAACGCCCAGCGCAACCGTAGGCGGCTGATCCTTTTCCACGGCAACCTCGAAAGACAGCGGCCGGCTCATCTCAAATCCCGGTCCGTACCTGCCGGTGAGCATTATCGTTGCGCGGTTCGGCCGGTCTGCCACGAACGCAAAATGACCGAACCTGCCGTTAATGGTGATGGACTGCCTGTCCCCCTCGAGCCATTCCACGCGGCTGAGATCCGGATGCAATTCGGTCGTGGCCGCAAAACTGACAAGGATGCTCGTTCCGGCCAGCGCCTGCAGCCTGCTCATCCGTCCTGTCAGCGTGCGGGGCGGCTGGCCGACATACGCCGGATAGACAAGTTCGTAGCTGATGGCAGATATCTCCGGCCGCTCGCCCACGCTTATTGTGCCGGCCCTGCTGGTCCTGCTGGCGTACGCGAAGAAATAGGAGAACGTGCGCTCAACCGCGTCAATTGCATGGCTTGCCCGGCCCGACTGAAGGGACAGGACCACATTCGTCCGGACGCCCGATTCGGAATCTGTCATCACCAGAACCACGCCCGGCCTGCGCGCACCCTTCACCGTCACCGAAAGCGTGATCGGCGCGCCCTTCACCACTGCCGTGTCTCCAGGCTCTATGACGAAAGTGACCGGAAACAGAGCATCCAGAACCGCCAGCCAGCCGTCTCTCAGACGGGCCTTCCTTTCGAGCACCGCGCCTGGCGCAGCAAGCGCCAGCGCAAGCCATGCCGCGACAATGACACAGGCGCCAGTCGCTGCTCGCCTGGCTCGCTTCAGATCAACCAGATGCCTCGGTTGAATCTCCAGGAGCTTCTCCTGCGCCGACCGCACAAGGGCTTCGACCAGGAGAGGAGAATGGCGCTCCAATCCCCTCCCGAGAGCCTTCTCCATTCCGAGCTGGAATGCACCGATGAGGAGATTGTCCAGATTCCCGTGAAGCGCCTCGACAACCAGCGCCTCACGTTCCGGCCTCACACGCCGCGCCATGGCCGGCACGAGCCGCGCAGCGAAGGCCGCCGCGCAGGCGACGCACGCAAGGCCGAAAATCGCAACCCGCGGCCAGGCGGAAAGAAGCTTCAACCAATCCAGGACGAACCAGACGAGAAGCATTCCCGGTCCGGCAATGACAAACCATGCCATCCCCTCCAGGACGGCCCAGCGCTTCCTGAACAGGCCGAAAGACCTCAGTCCATCCAGCAAGAGAGCCAACTCTCCAGCCGGTCTTCCTCGTCCGCTCTTCTGCTGCACGCTCCCGCTCATTTCAAATACTGCCGGTCAGGCCTGCGGGGCTGAGCAACGCCCCCTCGGAGGCCTGCTACGCCATGCCCCTTCTCTTTCTTATCAGGCAGTCCAGCGATACCACCGCAAGGAAAAGCAAGAATGTCAAAGGCAGGTTCCAGATCGGTACAACACGGTGTTCCACAACCGTCCGCGTCTTCCTGCAGAGTGTCCCCGCAAGAGATTCGATCTGGGAAGGTTGCACAACATGTCCGCCTGTTGCGACAGCCAGCGACTCAACAATGGCAGGCCGCGCGCGGGGGTCATCCATCTCCTCGTCGCTGTCTCCAGCCCGTATGCTTGTCTGCGTCACTTCGTTCCTGTTCGAGGCGCTTACATGCCACTCCCCCGGCTCGTCCAGAACAATGTCGTACTCGTAAACGCCAGGCCTGCGCCTGCTGTCGCAGGGATAAATCCACTGGATCTTGCCCGAGGGGCTGCAGACTTCCACTTTCAACTCGGCGTCGCGCACCGGCCTGTAAAGGCTGTCAACCAGCCTTGCGGAAAGAGTCACCGTGTCTCCCGCTGCCGGATTCGCCCTCGATCGCTGGATCATCGGCCTGTTCGGCTGAAGCCTCGGATCCGGCGCCACGTATCTCACAACGTTGCCCCAGAACCGCCTGAACCTGTCAGCTTCCTCCGGCTCGCGCATCATTTCCCAGCGCCACGTGGTGTCCGCGCTCAGGCTCAGGACCTTGCCCCTGCCAACATCCTGGACGGCGATAACCGGTATCCTCACGCCGCCGACCTCGCGCTCGGCGAGAAGAATGGCGCCGGGCTTGACAGTCCCCACTCTGTTGCATCCGTCCAGCATGGGCAGCGAAGCCCATGCCTCCCTGTTCGCCTCCGGATCGTTCTCGAGCTGCATCACCGGATGCGACAGGCCGAGCGGTGTCGGCAAAACCGCAAACTCGCGCGGCACCTGCGGGTCCCCGGACACGGCGATCTCGAACGGGAGCACTGAGGCAAGGGCCGAATCCTGGTAGTTTCCGGCGGCATAAACCGACCGGCCGCCCAGGGTCACAAGCCCGCCGCCCCTTCTCGCGACAAAATCCGCGAGCCATCTGAGCCTGGTTTCCGAAACATCGCCTCCCTCGCGGAAATACGAGCGCGGAATGTCGCCCAGTATGATCACGTCGTACTGGCATAGGTCAGCCTCGCCCCCTGGGAGCCCGTTGCCCACGTCCCTGTGCCGCAGCGCGCCCTGGCCGTACCAGCCGCCCTTCGGCATCATGGTCAGCGTCGCCAGGTCAACCACAGGATCCCGTGCCAGCCACAGGCCGAGAATCTTTCGCTCGTCACGCGGGATGTCCACGTAGAGGACCCGAATTCTGGCATCCACCACTTCCAGCCTGTGCTCCGCGACAAGACGCCTGTCGGACGCGCATCCGCGCACCCCCTCCAGGGCGATTCGGTAAACTCTCTCGCCGGGCCTGGATGGCTTGACCACGAACTGGAGGCGCACCGGCTCGCGGCCTATCCGCACATTCTCCCTGACCGCAAGCGGCTGCGCCACACCCTCCTCGTACAGAACCGCTCGCACCGTCTGATCCGGAAGACCCGTCCCGCTCGCCACGGCCGATACCATCGTCTCGTCGCCAAGCCTGATGTATGGAGAGCCGGAAACAATCTTCACCTCGGCGCGCGGGGGCGAATTGGTGTCGCCCAGCACAATGGGATAGACAACCGTACCCCGCGCCGCAAGCGCAGGAGCGACAAGGAGTCCCCGGTCCCCGCCGGTGTCATTTCCGTCCGTGACGATCACAATCGCGTCAGCTTCCATTTCCCTGCGAATTACGCGCTCGACGGACGAGGCGATCCTCGTGCGCCCGGGCATGACGGCATTGGTAATTCCATCCTCAATGTCCCAAGCAAAGGAATACCGGCTGACCTCGGCCTTCCCCTTGAGCCTGCGCCATAACTTATCAGCAATATCGCACGCCGCTTCGCGTCTGGTCCGACCTTCCGCGTCGCGGACATCCATGCTCGCAGAAGCATCGCACAGTATCGCCACTCTTGGCTTCGCACCGCGGACAAACCTCATTTCAAGTTCGGTCCGCGCCAGCATCAGCCCGGCCAGCCCGAACCCGGCCAGGCGCAGGAGGCACAGGGACACCCGCGTGGCGCGCGGCATGGTGTTGTGCGGCAGGAAATTCATCATCGCCGCGGCAGCTCCGGCCCCGCAGAAAACAGCCCAAAGCCATGCCGGTATCTGCGCGCCGGCCCTGAATGCCCATTCAGCGACACTGAGCACCGGGCCGCCGTCTCCAAGTCCAAGCAGACGGAAAAGGACGGTCACGACGCTCCCCTCCCGGCTCTGCCGCGCTCCCGCGCCGCGTTTGTCATGAAACCGACCAGCGCCTCGGCCGCGTACGCGAGAACCATCAGAACCAGAAATATCGTCCAGAACTCGAAACCGGGAATCGCGAGCCCTTCCAGGCTGTCCGGCGACACTGTCCTTGCGCATGCTCCGAAAACGGCCGCAAGCTCATCGGCGGTTGCCTTCTCCATCCGGCTTTCCGAGGGATCGCTGTTCACCGCAACGGGCCGCGCATAACCGCCCACCGTGCCGGCATCAGTCCTCGCCTTCTGCAGATAATAGCCGCCACTCTGAAGCGGCCCCAGAACGACCGTCCGATCCGCACTCACTGCAAGCCTCTGTGGCCGGCCCGCAGCAGCCGAAGCTGAAGCTGTCGCGCCGGTCCCCGCCGGCTGAGCAGCAACCAGTTCCAGTTCGGTCTGAAACGCGAACGGAGCCTCAGACACGTCGAGAACAGGCGTGGAGCCTGCGACGAAAATGTCCGGCCTCCGCTCAACCATCCGGCCGGCCAGATAGTCGGCAATTCTCCACATCAGAACCGGAAATGCCCTTGTTCTCGCGAGATTTGACCGGCTCAATTCGACGCCGAATGCGGCCAGGATCACCCTCCCTTCCTCCAGATTCTTCTCCACCGCCAGCGGGCTTCCGTCATCGGCTCTGAACATCACCTCGGCTCCGTCCGCCAGCGACGGAAGCTCGCGAATCCGCCCGAACCTGGCCGCAGAAAGATCGCCCTGCAGCCTGTCCCTGAAAGGCGCCATAACCGGGTGCGCAAGCGCGGTCTGATCAAACCCGACCGGCTCGGTCGGCTCTCGTTCGTTGCCGAGAGTGGCCGGCGATAGAGCCGGCCTTTCCCGCGTGCCCGACGCCATTGCGCGGTTGAAGACAAGCGGATTCACGCCGCCCGAGCCGAAAATAAGCACTCCCTTGCCCACCCGTACGAAGGATTCGATGTCCGCCAGCGCCTTCTCAGGGAGCTGGCTGAGATCGTAAAGAATAATCACGTCGTACTTGCTGAGCGGCTGAAGCGCGAGCGCGTCAACCGTCGTCAGCGAGGTCTCGTATCCGGTGCCGTAAGCGAGACCGAGTTCCCTCGCTGGGTTGAAAACATAGCGAAGTATGGCCGCTCCATCCGGACCCGCAGCGGTTTCTTCCCCGCCAGGGCCAGTCCCGCCGTCGAACCGATCCAGCCCTGAGCGCGCGACGGGCTTTTCATCGGATTTGACGATCAGAATACGGCATGCATCCGACACGTTCAGGGGAACCAGGCGCGAATCGTCAAAGGCAAAAGCGTCCGTATCCCCCAGCGACACCTCGGCGAATCCGCGCATGGCGCGGTTCACGGGCGCCGAAAGCTGCACCACAGCCTCGCCGCCAGGCGGCACAGGCACCGGCCGCGACCGGGCTATGTTCCTTCCGGCGATCGCAAGGGCCGCCGACACATAGCGCGGAGATTCTCCGCTGTGCACGATGCGTGCAGCCACCTGCGCGTCATCGCCGAGCCGAACCTCCCTGCCCCGAATGCGCGCGTCAATCACCGCGGCATTTTCGATTCTTTCCGGGGCGAGGTTGACAAATATGATGTCCAGCGCCCGACCCAGCTCGGCGGCCGCCGCTCTGATCCGCCGCAAATCCTCCTGCCGCCGCGTTTCCAGCGAACTCGCCCGCAGGTCAGTGAATACGACTATTTGAGACCGCGCCTCCCTTCGGCCGCGCACGAGGTCGCACGCGACAGCAACCGCGCTCACAAGGCCCGGACCGGACGCATCGCCCGGAACAACCGTTGCCAGCGCCGCGAGCGCGGAGGAAGGGTCGGGCAGCAGCGGCGCAAGCACGCGAGTCGTTGCGCCCGCTTCCACAAGGGCGCACCGGCTCGGCGATCTTATCTTCGAAAATATCTCGCCCGCCTGTGCCTTCGCGGCGTCCAGAACAGACACGTTTCCACCCGCGGAAGCCGATGCCGACATGCGCATGCTGGCCGAAGAGTCCACCACAACAACCAGATTGCGCGGCGCAGGTCTGCCGGCCGAACAGGATGTGAACAGCCTCGCCATCGCAAGCGTAAGAAGAGCCAGCACAATGAGCCGCAGCGCAAGCTGGAGAGGATCCACAAGCCTGGGCGCGAACACGTTGTACCGACGCTCGTACTTGAGCAGCCTGATGCTCGGAAAATCCCGCACCGGAAATTTGTGCCTGGCAATGAGGTGGAGAGCCAGCGGCGCAGCAAGACCGAGGAAGCCGAGCAGCATTGCCGGAAAAAGAAAACTCATGCCATCCTGCCTCCGTCCGGCCGGGCCGCCGCACCCTCAACCGGCCTGCCATCTTGCCCGCGCGTGTTCCCGGTCTCGCTCATTTCGCGGCACGTCTGTAAAGCAGATACTCGCGCAAAATACTCTCGATCGGCATGCCCGTGTGAATGAAGCGGTAATCGGCCCCTCCGGCAACGACCCCGCCGCGAATCTTGGCCCTGAAAGCCGCAAACCTTCCGAGATAATCGCGTTTCTGGCGCAGAGGATCGCACATCACTTCGACGCCGGTCTCAATGTCTCTGAAGCTCGTCAGCATCTGGAACGGGAATTCCGCCTCATCCATATCCACCAGATGAAAAACCGCAACGTCATGCCCTCTGGCGGCCATGCGCCTCACCGCCTCCGTTATTGCGTCTTCGTCGCCGTGGCAGTCGCTTATCAGAAGGACAAGACCGCGCTGCGTCAGCCGCAGGGCGGACTTCGCCACACACTCTTCCACCCTTGTCCCGCCCCGGGCAACAAGGGACTGAAGGCAGGAAAGGAGGCTGAAAAGATGCCGCTGGCCCTGCCTCGGTGGAACAAAAGTCCTGATTTCGGTGTCGAAGGCGACAAGGCCCGGGGCGTCCTGCTGACGAGCCGCCAGATACGCAAGCGAAGCCGCTGTGTAACAGGCGTATTCGAATTTCGTGAGGCGCGCTGGGTCCGAAGGCCTGTAGGCCATGGAACCGCTGACATCCAGCATGATCACGACATTCATGTTGGATTCCATTTCGAAACGTTTGACGTAGTGCCTCTCGGTCCTGGCCAGCATTTTCCAGTCAATGAGCCTGGGCTCGTCGCCAGGCGCATATTCCCTGTAGTCCTTGAACTCCACGCTGTATCCGTAATGGGGACATCTGTGGCGGGAGGAATACATGCCCTCAACAAGCAGCCTTGCGGCGATATCGAGCGAGCGCAGCGACCTCAGTATTTCCGGGTCCAGAAACTTCAACGGCGCCTGGGTTGGGATGGGCATTGCGCGCAGCTCCAGGTCTGACTATGGCGTCTCCGGAACCGCTTCCAGAAGCCGGTCAACCACCATATCCGCGGTCACTCCATCGGCGACAGCCGCGAAATTCGTGACTATCCTGTGTCTCATAACCGCATGCGCCACGAACCGCACATCCTCGACCGTCGCCTGAAGCTTTCCCTGTAAGAGAGCCCTGCTCTTGGCCCCAAGAGAAAGATACTGACCGGCGCGGGGTCCGGCCCCCCACTCCAGGTACTTCGATGTCGCCTCGGGGACGCCCGGCTTCTTGACATGAGTCGCGGTCACAAGCCGCGTTATGTAATCCAGAACATGATCGCTGATCGGTATTTCCCGAACAAGGCGTCTCATCTCCATAACATCGCTCCCGGCCAGCACCGGCTGCGGTTCCTCAAATCCGCGCGATGTCGTGGTCTTGACGATCTGCTTCAGTTCCTCATCCTTTGGATA
>Ga0272448_1006737_pt1 | contig 12327 bp, 8 predicted proteins | sample YNPCB0191_FD_202220 | JGI IMG/M metagenome (GOLD analysis project Ga0272448, IMG submission 202220) | Hot spring sediment microbial communities from Yellowstone National Park, WY, United States - YNP-CB-019-1 | ecosystem: Environmental > Aquatic > Thermal springs > Hot (42-90C) > Sediment... | reverse complement strand
GGTAGGCGAAGACTTGTATACGGTTGTTACCGCTGTCGGCGATATACACCCGGCCGTTGCCGTCGGTGGCTATGCCTTGGGGCGCACGCATCTGTCCGTTGGCGCTGCCTGTCTGTCCCCACCATGTCACACAGCCGCCGCTCGAGAGCAGCTCCTGCACACGGTCGGCGTTCGCATCGCTGATGAGCAGATTGCCGTTGACAAGGATGGAGATGAAGGAAGGAGCATCAAACTCATCACAGCGCCGTCCGTACCTGCCGAAAGCACTCAGGAACCGCCCATCGGCCGTGAATCGCTGGATGCGGTGATTACCGCGGTCGGCAACAAACACTGTGCCATCGGACGCCACACTCACGCCCGAGGGAGCATAGAACTGGCCGTAGAGTGCCCCATAGCTGCCCCATTCGGTCAAACGTGTTCCATTCGTCCCATAGACGACCACCCGATCATCGTCGAGGTCGGTGACGTAGACAGATCCCCCCTGAACAGCGATTGCGGCGGGGATCACATCGGGCGTGTCCCAACCGCCGATCAGTACACCGTTAGGAGCAAATACGCGGATGCGTCTATTGCCCTGGTCGGTCACGTAGATACGATCATCGGCAAAGGCAACGCCCCAGGGATGATTCATCTGTGACGGCTGGTTGCCCAAACCACCCCAGGCCTGCACGAACGTGCCATCGAGGGCGAATTTTTGCAGGCGATGGTTGCCACTATCGGCCACGTAGATGGCATCAGCGCCGACGGCAACGCCGATGGGTGTATTGAACTGACCTGGTTGGCTGCCGCTGCTTCCCCAGGCAAACTGAAAAACGTACTCATGCTGGGGACCACCAGCCGCACCACCGACGAGCAAGAAGGCGATTGTGAGGATGGGGAGCAAAACTGCTCCTGCATGAAGAAGAGCCCTGATGGCAATGCTCCATATCGTTTTTTGCCATCGGCTCGCCTGGTCGCGGCCGACCGGATTGGGCATATCTGCTTCGCTCACCCTTGCCTGTCCTCCCCCGCCAGCGTAGTATAACCTGCCAGCGGTTGTTCTGTCAATCAATCATTTCTCCGGGTAACTGTTCACGGTTGGGGTAACAGGATTTTTACTGGAATGCCCCTACCCCGCCCTGCCACTTGACCCTCCCTCCCCCGCTCGTGAGGGAGGGAGAGGCGACACGCCGGTTGCTCCCTACCTGCGGGAGGGCATGCAGACTGGCGTGTATTGGAGACTACTGCAGGATAATACGCATGACGGGGCGGAGAAGGTACGCGCAGAGCAAAGAATCATCCTGTGGGCAGAAGATCAAGGGAATGTTGCTATCGCCTGGCCGTACGACGACCGGATGCTACCCATCCCATGCCCCCTGTGAGCAGCCGTCTTGCCGGGCTCGGTGCAGTCTGCTACAATGCTGCTGCATCAGCCGATCATCGGCAAGCAAAGGAGAATTGACAATGCCCACCCGACCCAACATTCTGATCTTCATGACCGATCACCAGCGAGCGGACACTATCTTGCCAGAGCACCCGGCCCTCACCCCAAACCTCAACCGTTTCGTCGAGCAAGGTGTTACCTTCATCAATGCCTATTGCCCATCTCCCCACTGCTGCCCGTCGCGTGCCACCTTCTTTACCGGCCTCTACCCATCCAGACATGGCGTGTGGAATAATGTTCTCAACGATCGAGCGTTGGCCCGAGGCCTGAAGGCTGGTGTGCGCTGCTGGAGTGAAGACCTGACCGAGGCAGGGTATCAGTTGCATTTCTCCGGCAAGTGGCATGTCAGCGCCGAAGAATCGCCGGCCGATCGTGGCTGGATCGAGCATTATACCAGCGCCGTCAAGGGCACACATCATGGTGTGGCCTGGGAACACTATCGCCAACATGCGGGCCGGCCAGAGCCGTCGGAGCGTAGTGCGGGAGAGATTCTGCGCCCAGGTTATGGTGCCTACACGCTGTACAGGGACATTGCAGAGGCTACTGATGGCCACGACGAGGTTGCAGTCAGCAAGGCAATTGATGTGTTGCCCGTCCTGGGGCGAGCCAGCGATCCGTGGTGCCTGTACGTTGGTCTGATCGGACCGCACGATCCCTATGCTGTGCCGAAGAAGTATGTTGCCGCGTATGAGCTGGAAGGCGTGCCGCTGCCTCAAAGCTATGCCGACACGCTGGAAGACAAGCCAGGCATTTACCAGCGCATGCGCCGACAGATCTTTGGCCAGCTTTCTGAACGCGAGGTGCGCGATGCTATCCGCCATTACTGGGCTTTCTGTAGCTATCTTGATGAGCTGTTTGGGCGTATACTGCATGCGCTGGAGCAAACGGGGCAGGCGGAGAACACATTGGTTCTCTATACCTCCGACCATGGCGATTATTGCGGCGAGCATGGGCTCTTCTGCAAAGGTATCCCCAGCTTTCGGGGAGCATACCACATTCCGGCGGTGGTGCGTTGGCCGCGGGGTATTGTTGCGCCTGGACGTAGGGTTGATGCCTTTGTCTCGCTGGCCGACTTTGCCCCGACATTCCTGGAACTTGCCGGCGTGGCCGGCGATCATCATCTGACCGGTCAAAGCCTGCTACCTTTCTTCCATGCCACGCAACCCGCGCAGTGGCGCGACGATATGCACAGCCAATGCGACGGTATAGAGCTCTACTACAGCCAGCGCTCTGTCACCACCAGAGACTACAAATACGTCTTCAACGGCTTTGATCTGGATGAGTTGTACGACCTGCGCACGGATCCCGACGAGATGATCAATCTGGCCGGCGATCCAGCCTATGATGCTGTCAAACGCGACCTATGTCGTCGAATGTGGCAATTTGCCTATCGCGAGGGCGACACAATAATCAATCCGTACATCACTGTGGGTCTTGCACCTTATGGGCCGATGATCGCCTTCTCCTGATGGGCAATGGCAGACATTCTTGCCGGCTAACTATGCGCGGCCAGGGAGCGCATTGCCAGGTGGCTGACCATGGATTTTGGGCACGGCTGCTCGATGGATGAGCAGGCTCTGTCATACCCTCCCGTAGGTTTGGGTAACCCACAGGAGGGTATGTAGAACGCCGTCGGCAATCCGTGTTCCATGCCATTCGTGCATGCATCCGTGGCCAGCTCACCCCGTTTTCCAACCCTCTTACCTTAGCGGTGAACAAGTTACCCGGCCAGGTCACATTGACAGCCCATCGGCCCGTTGCTATACTACAGCCGTTGCCGGGGCTGTTCCCGCCACCTATGTGAGCTTGCTGTTGAGGAGGCTACCATGAAGATCTATCGTTGTTGCATCCCCGCACCCTTTACCGCCGTTCTTGAGCCGATTGACCTGGACACGGCTCTGTCACCCCAACAGGTCTTGGTCAAAACCCACTACTCACTCATCAGCCCAGGCACAGAACTGGCCCAATATACCCATACCCATGTTGGTTTCAACATCCCGGGACATTGGGCCAAGTACCCACTGTACCCCGGCTATGCAACCGTTGGAGAGGTGGTACAGGTTGGCGATGCCGTCCATAGTTTTCATCCTGGCAGCATCGTCTTCTACCGAGGACGCCATCAGCAGTACAGTGTGCTCTCGTTGGACAAAGATGTCGTGTTACCTGTGCCCGATGGTGTAGCTCTCAACGAAGCGCCTTTTGCCAGGCTGGCGCAGATTTCGTACACAGCAGTCGCCATGTCTTCACCGTCGCAGGGAAGAACGGTTGTCGTTCTTGGCCTGGGCATCATCGGCAACATGGCTGCTCAGCTCTTCGCCCTGCAGGGGGCAAGAGTGATCGGTATTGATCGCGTGGCCGAGCGCTGCCGCCTCGCCTCCGAGTGCGGTGTACCCACTGTTCTCAACATGACCGCTGAAGAAGCCGCGCCGGCAGTGCATGAGATGACGAGCGGCATCGGCGCCGACATCACGATTGAGGCGACAGGCGACCCATCGCTGGTGTCAACCGGGCTGCAGATGACACGCAAGCTAGGCGAGGTTATCATCCTCGGATCACCGCGCGGGACGGCAGAGATTGACATCTACGAGATGATTCACCGGCGGGGAATCAATCTGAAAGGAGCTCACGAGTCGCTCATACCGGTGTTGCCGCTCGACAACCCACAGGGGCAACGCGCCTTATCGGCACGCATGCTTGACTTGCTGCGCACAGGGGACCTCAAGGTGAAGCCGTTGGCGCCACCGCTCAGGTCGCCGGCTGAGATCAAGCAATGCTATGAGGACCTGTTGAACCGCAAAGATGAGGCAATTGACTATCTACTGGATTGGACAAGGGTGTGATGCTGATCAAGGTCGCACACGCGCTCTCTGGAGCACCACGCAGGCCGATACCTGACTGCTCGGTCACCGGTGCGATGGACGCGACAATGGCGCCATCAGCTGCCCGCTTTGTCCCATTCATAGCGTGGCAGGTTGTGAAAAGCCTGACGAATCCACTGATAGTTCTGCTCGCTCATGCCCAGGCAGGAATAGTCCTCGATGAAGGCGATGAAGGCACCGTTGATGCTGCCCAGTCTATCTTGCAACAGCCGGGCGTATGCATGGATCTCCTCTCGCGTGCCGGCAATTGCCCGGCGTTGGTGATCAACTGAGCAGGCAAAACAGACCCGACCTGCGTAGGCACCGGCAAGTTTGTCAACACCGATGACATCGGGCTGAAGTAGCTCGATGACGTCTGCTCCGGCGTCAATCAGGTCGCCGATGATGTCGAAAACCTGGCCACAGCTATGGAACCATACCTTCATGCCGCACTGATGTACCAGACCGAATTGCCGTCTGTAACGAGGGAGGAAAACCTCACGCCACTGCCGGGGCGAAATGATCAATCCACGCTGCGTCCCCCAGTCGTCACAGAAACGCAGCCCATCGGCCGGGCCCCCTGCCAGGTGTTGAATGAGGCCGTTCTCGAAGCCGAAAACAACATCAAGGACGGCCTCGGCGCGCTGACGGTCGGCGGTAAGGTCAGTGATGAAGTTCTCGAAGCCACGTAGAAACATGGCGGTGTTGGAACCGGTAATACCCATGTCAACGAGAACAAACTTGCCGGGGTAGTCGGCGGCCTGGGCGCCCACTTGCTCCAAACGCCCGGGGGCAAAGGGGTTCGGTGGCTTGTAGGATGCAAAGCGATCCCACTCTGCCAGTGGCTCTTTGGATGGTTGGCCCATGGTGGCATCAATCTTCTTCCACACATAGCCCCACTCGGTGAGCCCCGGCTCACTCTCGACGAAATCGGCTGCCTTACCATAGGGGATGGTTACGGTATCAGAGAACGAGAAGTCCCGGTTACAGTAGGAAACAGGAACACGCGGTGGATAGTTGCGTTCGATAGCGCACAGGACGATCTGTTTGGAGTCCATTGCCGGCACCTCCACGCCTTTCAATTGTGTGCGGGGTATTTCTGCGGTGGTTGTGCCACGACCTACACCGCGACGGCACGTAGCACGGCTTCGAGGACATCCACCGCCCGGGCGAACTCGGTCAGGTTCAGGTGTTCCTGAGGCGTGTGATCTAGGCTGGAATCACCAGGGCCGTAGGCAACGATAGGGCAATGCCAGCGTCCGGCAACCACATTCATGTCGGATGTGCCGGTCTTCAGCTTGAAGCGCGGCTCCCCGCCAGTGCGCCGGATAGCAGCGAGAAAGGCGCGTACCAGCGGGTTGGCCTTATCGGATTTGTGGGCCGTTTCTGCTCCGGAGAAGGACACAGCAGCGTCACCGGCAAAGCCCGCAATAGCTGCCATCGCTTCGTCCGGCGATAGGCCAAGCGGCAAGCGCAGCGCCATCGTGGCCTTGACGTGTTGGCTAAAGGCATCGTCGGCGCTGTTGATCTGACGCAGCGAAGGGTCAATGGCACCCCACTGGCCATAAACTGCGCCGTGTGCCTCGTTCCATGCCTGAGCATAGCGCACAAGGTTCTGCCAGAAGGTCACCGCCTCCTCGGCCGGCACTGCTTCACGGCTTGCCGTGTGCGCCATCGGTCGGCTGAGGGCATAGTGGATAAGCAGCCGCCCCTTGTAGCCCAACGTCATCGCCTGCCAACCACTAGGCTCGCCGATGACAACATAGTCGGGCGTATAGAGGTCCAGGACATGACGCGCCCCTTTCGACGTGACAGCCTCTTCCTCAACGGCGCCAACCAGGGTGATACGCCCCCTGAATCCACCGGTGGCCGCCAGCCGCGCCGCGGCGCAGATGAAGGAAACGAATGGGCCCTTGGCGTCAACGGCGCCGCGGCCGTATATGCTGCCTGCGCGTACCTCCACAGGAATGAATCCGGGCACTGTGTCAATGTGCCCAAGCATGACAACATGTGGTCGTCCCTCACCGATCTCGCCCACGGCGTTGCCGGCTTCATCGACGCGTCCGTTCATGCCACGCCCCGTCATTGCATCGGCCAAAAAGGTGGCAACAGCGCCTTCCTGTGTGGAGGGGCTGTAGAGAGCAAGCGTATCATATAGAAGTTGTTCGTCAGGTGATAGCATATCTGGTTACTGTGCTTTGCTGATGACCGTGCCCTCTCCGGCCAGGGCATCGCTGATCGGACGGGCGCGCCGGCCATCGCCGATGATGACGCGTTGCACGCCAGCGGCCAGGGCTTCCTTCGCCCCTAACACCTTCTTCTTCATGCGGCCCTGAGCAAACTCCATCACCTCATCAATCTCGTCCTGAGTGACAGAGCGAATCAATGTCGTTGGATCATGGAGATTGCGCAGCAGGCCTGGAACATTGGACAGAAGGAGCAACGTATCAGCCTTAAGCGCCTCGGCCAGCACAGCGGCGGCGCGGTCGCCGTCAACATTGATGGCGTCGCCCTCATAGCTGATTGCCGGTGGTGTGATGACCGGCAGGTAGCCATTGCTGAGCAAGATGTTGATGAGATGGGTGTTAGCCCGTTCTACCCGCCCTGTGAAATCGTCGCGCAGCACTTTCATCTTGCCATTCTCAATGACTTTGATCGTATCTTTCCGCCTGCCTTCGAGCAAGCGACCATCTAGTCCCGACAGGCCGACGGCGTTCACGCCCAGTTTCTGCAGTCGCTCAACGATGCTCTTGTTGACTTTGCCGACATAGGCCATCTCGAAGATCTCGAGTGTCTCACGATCGGTGTAGCGACTCTCCATACCTGAGACTGAGGTGACAAAGCGCGGTGGTTTGCCCAGTTTCTCGGAGAGCACGTTCGTCTCGTGCGATCCGCCATGAATCAGGACGATTTGCCTGCCGGCCTTGGTGAGCTCGGCCAGGTCGCGGCACACGGCATCCAGGTCCACACCTGCGCTGCCGCCAATCTTGGCAACAATCATGTTTGTGGCTCCAGCCTCCTTGGGAAATTGTCAGCTTGGTGATATGTATCTATCTGCTAATGAGTGCGCCGCTCAGCCCATTTCGATCAAAACTTTGATTGATTCCTTTGCCTCGCGGGTCATATCCAGGGCACGCTTGACATCAGCAAGCGCAAGACGATGGGTAATCAGGTCTTCAACGTTGATACGCCCGTCTGTCAGCAAGTCGAGGGCCAACCGCGTTTCTCCGGGGGCCGTAGAATACGTTCCCGTGATGGTCAGCTCATGAAAGAGAATGTCATGGGGTGAGATTGCCAGCCGGGCATCGGGCGGGGGCGGCGCGAAAATGAGGATGGTACCACCCCGCGCTGTCAGGCGCATGGCCAGTTCCATGGCCGGAATCGAGGCCGCGCAGACGAAGACGACATCGGCGCCGCGCCCCCCGGTCAACTCCTGCACGGCGGCAACGGCATCCTCACGAGCGGGATTGACGGTGCGCGCGGCGCCCACACGACGGGCGTAGTCAAGCCGCCAATCCTGCAGATCGAGGGCGGTAATCTGCCGGCCTCCCCATAGGCGGGCCGCCTGGATAAAGAGTAGACCGGTCAACCCCGCGCCGATGATCGCCACGGTATCGCCGTGCCGCAGACGGGCACGCTCCACGCCACGGATGATCGTACCCACCGGTTCAATGAACGTGGCCACATCGTAGGACATAGAGTCGGGTAGCTTGAGGACATCGCGTTCGACGTTGGGCGCAGGGACGCGCACATATTCGGCAAAACCGCCCGGATCGAGGTGGGTTTGCTGGAACATGGCACAGTTGCTATAGAAGCCGCGCCGGCAATAGTGGCAGACGAAGCAGGGAACATGGTGGTGCATGAAGACTCGGTCGCCCTCTCTGAAGGTGGAGATGCCTGAGCCGACAGCCGTGATCACACCGGCGGGTTCATGACCGAGCACGGCCGGCGCCTTCTTTTGCGTGTACCAGTCCATAACATCACTGCCGCAGACACCGCAGGCAGCAACACGGACGACGATCTCGCCAGGGCCTGGTACAGGAATGGGCATGTCTTCGATGCGCACATCGTCAACTGAATAGTAGCGAGCAACCTTCATGATTCCTCCATGTGAGCATGGGGAGTATAGCATGCTGTGGGCGCGAGCGTCAAGCTGGTGGCAACTGGCCGACTGGCAACCGTTCAGTGTTGAGGCAACAAGACTTTCACCGGAATGCCCGTACCCCTTACCTTCTCCCATCATGCGGGAAGGGGTACCAGGATCCGGGAAGCGGGAGTCGGGATGGAAGCATTCCAGCGAAAGTACTGTTACCCTAACCGTGAACAGTTACTTTTCGGTCGTGCTTTGACAGCAAGGCCAGCACTCTGGTACAATGCTGCTGACGGGCACGTATGACCGCATCATGGAGGGCTGAGCACATGGCAGACACATGGAGCATGTCCGAGCTTGACCGTAGAATCGTCCATGACCTAAGCGACTTCCTCCCCAACCACATTTTTGATGCTCACGCTCACCTCTACCGCCTGGCCAAACTGAACCGGCCACCTGATAGCTGGTTGCATTCTGGCCCGGCTGAGATGACGATTGACGGCTGGCGACACTACCTCGGCGAGCAGGTGGGCACACAGCGCCTGATCGGGGCATTGTTCATGATGGATCCCATCATGCCTACAGCCAATGTAGATGGCGAAAACGCCTACCTGCTCGACCAGCTTGGCCAAGACCCCCATAGCCGCGGTCTGCTGGTTATCTCGCCGGATTCGTCGCCTGCACACATTGCCCCGGGGCTCACCAATCCACAGATCCTTGGCTTCAAGCCTTATCACACCTTCAGCAATGAAAAGCCAACCATGCAGTCTTCCATTGCCGGCTTTCTGCCCGAATGGGCCTGGCAGATCGCCGATGAGCAGGGGTTGATCATCATGCTGCACATGGTGAAAGACCTGGCGCTGGCCGACCCCGATAATCAGCGTACGATCCGCCAACACTGTCAAATGTACCCGCGAGCGAAGCTCATCCTCGCCCATGCTGCACGCGGCTTCCATGCACCCAACACCGTCAAGGGCCTCCGGGCGCTGCACGGCCTGCAGAATGTGTGGTTTGATATGTCCGGCGTCTGTGAGGCAACGGCCATCAAAGCTATCCTGAATGAGTTCGGCCCGCGCAAGTTGATGTTCGGCAGCGATTTCCCTGTTTGTCAGATTCGCGGGCGATGCGTCAGCGTAGGCGATGGCTTCGCCTGGCTGGAGTGGGACACGGTGCTCTGGGATAAGGTTGCGCCGACCGGCCACCCGACGCTGGTCGGCCTGGAATCCCTGCGTGCCCTCAAAGAGGCTGTGGACGACTTTGGCCTGAACGAAGAAGACGTACAGGATATCTTCTGTGATAACGCCTTGCGCCTGCTGGAAATGCGCAGCGGGCCGGGGACATTGACGCAAGACCTCTATCGCCACGCCAGGCAGCGGCTGCCCGGTGGCACACAGCTTCTCAGCAAGCGCCCAGAGATGATGGCTCCCGAGCAATGGCCAGCCTACTTCCGCGAAGCCCGAGGCTGCGAGACCTGGGACCTTGATGGCCGGCATTACTACGACATGTCCTATAATGGCATCGGCGCCAACCTGCTGGGCTTCCGCGACCCCGACGTTACCCGCGCCGTGCAGCGCCGCATTGCCTTGGGCAGCATGTGCACACTCAATCCACCCGAAGAAGTCGAGCTTGCCGATCGGCTATGTGAGATCCACCCCTGGGCCGAGCAGGTACGCTTTGCCCGCTGCGGCGGCGAGAGCGGCGCCGTGGCCGTGCGCATCGCCCGCGCCACCACCCATCGTTCGCTCGTTGCCATTTGCGGCTACCACGGCTGGCAGGATTGGTACCTGGCCGCCAACCTGGGCGAGAATGATGCTCTCAGTGGCCATCTCCTGCCCGGTCTCGATCCTCTGGGCGTGCCACCAGAGCTGCGGGGGACGGCACTAACCTTCGCCTTCAACGACATCGAGGCGTTCGAGTCCATTCTCAAGACCTATGGCGATCGGCTGGCAGCCGTGATCATGGAGCCCTGCCGCAGTGCTGATCCCGCACCGGGCTTCCTGCATGCCATTCGCGAAGGGACACATCGGGTCGGCGCATTACTGATCATTGACGAAATCACGATTGGTTGGCGATTATGCTACGGCGGCGCTCATCTGAAATTCGGCATCCAGCCGGACATGGCAATCTTTGCCAAAGCGCTGGGCAACGGCCACCCAATTGCTGCGGTCATCGGCACAAAGCAAGCGATGAGTGGCGCCCACGGCTCGTTCATCAGCAGCACCTACTGGACGGAAAGCGTCGGTCCGGTCGCTGCCCTGGCCACGTTGGAAAAGATGAGCAGGATTGACGTCCCCACCCACGTCGCCGGCGTCGGCAGACGCATTATGGACTTCTGGCAGAAAGCGGCAGCAAAATACGGACTGCCGGTTGTGGTAGAAGGCTACCCGTGCCTGGCACACTTTCGCTTCGATCACCCGTTGGCGAACGAACTGCGCACACTCTACACACAGTTGATGCTGGAGCGCGGCTTCCTGGCCGGAACGGCCATCTATGCCACCCTTGCCCATACGGATGAAATTGTCTCGTTATACGGCCGGGCGATTGATGACGTGTTCGGGGAGATTGCCGACGCTCTCGGCAATGGTGAAGTCCAGAAAAGGCTGAAGGGGCCCGTTGCACATACTGGTTTCCGCAGGCTGGTATCATGACAACTATCGCGCCTGTTCGTGTTCGCCCGGCCGATGTGCTGTTCCCACTGGGCCTGGGTACTGCCCTATCGCTGATGGGCGATGCAACGCTATACACCGTTCTGCCAACACATGCCAGCGATGCTGGAATCACAGTGGCCAGTGTGGGCATCATCCTGGGCGTCAACCGGGCGATTCGACTGCTCAGCAACGGCCCGGCAGGTCTGGCTTACGATCGCTATCGCAGGCGGCCGATCTTCATCCCGGCTCTCTTCCTGGGAGCATTATCCACGGCTATGTACGCCACCGGGCACAGCTTCTGGCCGCTATTTGCCGGGCGTCTACTGTGGGGACTGGCCTGGTCGGGGATATGGGTGGGCGGCGCGACTATGATCCTCGACGTAACCGTCGCCGATGATCGTGGACGCTGGACAGGTCTCTACCAGACGTGGTTCTTCCTGGGCTCCGGACTTGGTTCCCTGAGCGGCGGCGTCCTGACCGATCGCGTTGGTTATGCAGCGACCATGTGGGCGGGAGCTGCTGTGACGGCACTTGGCGCTTTGGTTGCGCTCATCACTCTGCCCGAAACACACAACCTGCGCCGACCTGAGTCCGCCGCGACCGCCGGCAGGCCGGCAGCAGTCACTGCCCTGCGCCTCAACGGCAGGCTATGGGCAGCCGTCATTTTGCAGGGTATGAATCGCTTTGTCTTCTCCGGTGTTATGTCGGCGACCATTGCTCTGCTGGTTCAAGAACAGCTCAAGAACCCCTCACCATTGCTGGGCGTCGCCACTCTCACGGGCATTGTTATGGCCGGCCGCACTTTTGTCAGCATGAGCGCAGCCCCACTCTGCGGCACGGCGTCGGACCTGCTGAAAAGCCGCTGGCTGGTCACAGCCGCGGCCGTTGCCGCCGGACTGGTGGGTGTTCTGTTGATGGCACAAGCCAACGCCATCGGCCTTCTGGCCGGTATCATCCTCACATCCATCGCCAGCGGCGGTATACAGGTTATGACAACTACCCTGACGGGCGATCTGGTTAGCCACGCACAGCGTGGACGCGCCATCGGCCTGTTGCATACCTCGGGCGATTTTGGCAGTGCCGTCGGCCCAATGATCGCCTACGCCTTTCTGCCGTTTCTAGCACTGCAGGGCGTTTATATCATGTGCGGCGTGTTGCTTGCCGGTGGACTGGCACTGGCGTTGTGGTTTCAGTTGCAGTCTGCTATTTCGATGACGAGGTGACACTTCGATGCAGAAAGAGACAATATGGATCGGCAACGATCACGGTGGCTATGAGCTGAAGGTGAAACTCGTTGCCCACCTGGAG
>Ga0272448_1006736_pt1 | contig 12327 bp, 8 predicted proteins | sample YNPCB0191_FD_202220 | JGI IMG/M metagenome (GOLD analysis project Ga0272448, IMG submission 202220) | Hot spring sediment microbial communities from Yellowstone National Park, WY, United States - YNP-CB-019-1 | ecosystem: Environmental > Aquatic > Thermal springs > Hot (42-90C) > Sediment... | reverse complement strand
ATATCTTTTCTCGCCGGTCTTCACAACTGGTCATCCAAAGACTCAGTTTAGGCGCTGAGTCACCAGTGAAAACAAACCGGCCTGAAGGCCAGTCCGAACCTGCTGGAAACGAGCTGGTTAAAATGAAATTTAGCTTGCATTTTATGGCGTTATTTGCTACTTGAAAGGCGAACCTTGAAACGGCCTCGGCAAGGTAAACCGAGCGACGGCGCGGCTGCCACATCCTAACTGTCGCCGAAGTCGGAACAACTTGCCGATTAAACCCGGCAAGCCGAAGGCGTGGTCTCGGTCTGGCACCGAGCAGGCTGCGTAGGTTAAAACCGGGTTACACAAGGCCAAAATTGGCCTCTGTACTCATAAATGGGTGCAGTGGACCGGGACAAAACCGAGTTGGACGAGCCTATAATGGAGCCGGTTGCTACAGGCGTGCCCACGCCTTGCACTGAACGAGTCGAACTGCGCTTGGCACGGTTAGCCGCAGGAATCGGCTTATTGGTGTTTTGCGTTGGGACATATGGGTTGGTGAGTTGGGTAGCAACCCTTCCCATGCTCACCACATTCGGGTTAATGTCTGAGCCACTAAATCCACGCACTGGATTCGTTTTCCTGCTGGTCGGTTCAGCAATATTTTGCCAACTTAAATTTTCCAGCTCGCCCACGGCACGCTACTACGTGTTGGTTGCACTGGTTGTGGCAATCGCGCTGTGCCTGTTCTGCAGTTTGGCAAGCGTGCAGACGCCCCAACACAACCTAGCGTCTCCAATTCAACACACTGCAGAGTTGTTGGCCTGCAATTCATTCACTGCCATGTCCAAAATAAGCGGGCTGTCGCTTATGCTCGCATGTGGTCTTTTGGCTGCGCGCACATTGCACCCAGAATCCCGGATTAACCCTGTCGCAGGCAGCTTAGCGCTAGTAATCGTTCTGGTCAATTTCGTTGAATTACTGGGCAATTTGTATGGCTTGCCGCAGGTCTGGGGTGAAAAGATACCCGTGCCGCGCAATGCACTCGCAAGTGCAGGAGTAATTGGTGTCGGGTTAAGTCTTTTATTTGCCTCTGACCCGAGCAGCCTGCCGTTGCGCGGTTTCGTCGGTACATCGCCCAAGGCCAGGTTGATTCGGTTGCTTGTTCCGGGAACGTTTCTGTGCACAGTAGGCTTACAGCTAGCTTTCGATTTGCTATCCGGTTGGAAAATCCCAAATCCGGCTCAGCAGAATTTGTTTCGTGCATTGTTTGTAACCGGTATTACAGGGTTGGTGATTCAGATTACGTCCAAATCAATCGGCCAAACTTTGCCACGCACCGCAAACGATGGGGCTGAAACTTCCAAGTTGCCAATCGCCACAACTGATTGGGTTTACCAGACTCGGGCGTCGGATTCGTCAACACAACAACAGCTTCCCACCCGAGCGAGTGGCCAGGCGGCAGTACCTGTATCCAATGCTGCGGATAACCAAGCTGTTTTCGGTGCGCTTGAAGCGATTTTCCCTGTCCTCGTAATGATCTATCGCCAAGGTAAATGCGTCTACGCAAATAAAGCTGCTGAGCTGATCCTGGGTCGCACAAAAGACGAACTCCGAAATTGTCATGCTTGGGATTTGGTCCATCCGGACATGCGCGATGTAGTCCGCGACCGTATCCTGCGCCGCGAAGCCGGTGAAGAAATGCCACTCAGACGTGAGTACCCGGTCGTGGCCGGGAACGGCCAAATCCGGTGGGTTGACCTTGCAGCCACACGGATCGAATTCGATGGCCAACCTGCCGTTCTGGTATGCGGCCTTGACGTGACACAACGCAAACAAATCGAAGAAAAGCTACGTGCACAAGAGGAACAATTCCGGCAAGTGGTCGAACACATACGCGAAGTTTTTTGGTTGCGAGATCACCCGAGTAAAAATTTCATTTACGTCAGCCCGGCCTACGAAACCATTTGGGGCTGTAGTTGCAAAAGCCTTTATGAATCGCCAAAAACATGGTTCGAAGCCATTATCCCCGAAGACCGTGTCCGCGTTCAGAAAGCCTTCGCCATCCTCAAAGCACTCGGCACTTACCATGAAACATACAGGATCGAACGCCCCGACGGTGCAATTCGCTGGATCGAAGAACGTGCCTTCCCGGTGTTGAACGAACGCGGTGCAGTCTATCGCATCGCAGGCATAGCAGAAGATATAACTGAGCGCAAACGCACCGAAGCAGCACTTAAAGAGTCTGAGACGACATTCAAAACCATTTTCGCCAAAGCCAGCGAGGGAATGCTTGTGTTAGACTGGGAAAAACGCGCGCTGTTGATGTGTAACCCTGCTTGCTCAAAACTGCTCGGTTACAAACTCGAGGATTTCTCGAAGCTCGACATTGCACAACTTTTGCATCCAGAAGACTTCAGGCCGTTTTCGGACCAGCTAGCTAAATTCAACAAGGGAGGCCGTTGGCAACCGCGCGATTTCAGATTCGTACGCAAGGACAAGTCTGTGATTTTTGCCGATATCAGCCCGGCCGCCATCACTTTGGCGGGTAAAAAAGCCGTCCTGATCAGCTTCAAAGACATCACAAAACGCAAGCAAATGGAAGAAGCGCTTCGCGCCAGTGAAGAACAGTTCAGGACACTGTTCGAATCTGCACCAATCGGCGTTGCATTGCTCGCGCCAGACGGTGCTTACATCCAAGTCAACCGTGCCTATTGTTCAATGCTGAACTATACCGCAGACACACTGCAAAAATTGAAGTTATACGATGTTGTTCATCCGGATGATGCCACTATCAGCCGGCAGTTGGTGGCCGAATTCGAGACTGCAAATTCCGTGCATTCCGAGCGCGAAATCCGCTGCCGCACAAGTGACGGACGCACCTTAAACGTATTGTTAGCTGCGTCAGCTATCCGAAATGCCGATGGCCATCTACATTACATCGTTTCAACTGCAATGGACATTACCGAAGCAAAACGCCTGCAAACTGAGATACTGGAAATCAGTGAACAAGAACGGTCCAGAATCGGCCATGACCTCCACGATGGCTTGGGTCAGTACCTTTCTGGCATTGCACTAAAAGCGAAATGCTTGCATGAAACGCTCTCGGACGTTTTGCCTTCTGAAGCTCAGGCCGCGGCCGAACTGGTCAGGTTGATCAAAACCGCAAATGCAATCGCTCGCGCCGTTGCCAAAGGTCTCGATCCGGGCGATATCGAAGCAGATAATTTGGTCCCTGCCCTGCGCAGACTTGCAACCGATTGCGAGCAAATTTTGCCCGTTCAATGCAAGTGCATGCTGCCAACTGAACCGCTCCACCTCGACAACGGAAAAGCGAAGCACCTTTACATGATCGTTCAAGAAGCAATCACAAACGCAGTTAAACATGGTAAAGCGCGTAATGTAAACCTCGAGCTAGCCGCTCAAAACGGTTCGTTGCGCCTTGTTATACGCGACGATGGGATTGGATTTGACCCCGGCTGCAACCCGGATGCCGGCTTGGGCTTGCGCATAATGAAATACCGCGCACGATCAATCGGCGGCAGCATCAACATGCGCTCTCAACCTGGTAAAGGCACAGAAATCGAGTGTGTACTACCTTTGGCACACGGCTCTGAAAGGCATTCCACCGACCAGACAGACTCGCCATGAAACACGCTTGCGATAACTCTACACGTAAAGCGCGTATATTGGTTGTTGATGATCATCCGTTGCTGCGCGAAGGCGTATCGCAACTGATCAATCGTCAACATGACCTAGAGATTTGCGGTGAAGCTGACAATGTAACAAACGCTTTTGGAGCAGTCGAAAAGACAAAACCTGATGTAATTCTTCTGGACCTGCGCCTCGGGTATGGTGATACCCTTGAGCTGATCAAATCAATCAAGGCGCGCTATCCTGATGTGCGCATCCTCATGCTTTCCCAATACGACGAGGCAATTTACGTCGAACGCGCCCTGCGCGCGGGTGCAGACGGATACGTCATCAAACAAGAAGCCGCTGATGAAGTGTTGGCTGCTATTCGAACCGTGCTAGCAGGCGATATGTACGTCAGCCGCAAACTTGCCATCCTCGTGCTACATAAACTGCTTTCCAAGAGAAATATCGGTCCGGGACAAACTCTCGAGAATCTGACTGACCGCGAGCTTCAAGTATTTCAATTAATTGGCTCGGGCTTGACTACCAGACAAATAGCTGCTGAGTTGCGTCTCAGTGTGAAAACGATTGAGGCGCACCGCGAAAAAATCAAAAGCAAACTCGGCTTGCGTAACGCATCGGAATTGGTACGTAGCGCAGTCACCTGGATGCAAACAAAAGGCCCAAATTTCCCCGCTGAACAGAATAATCCGCCACAAAGCCCGCTAGCGCATCCATAAGCACGTTATCGCAAAAACCGGAAGAGCTTTCGCCTGCTAAACTCTACCAGAATTCGCCCTTACTTGGTCCCCGCTCGGCCCAAAAACCATGTCGAACAAAGTGGGTAACAACAACAGCACACTAAACAAACAACCCGGCTTTCCGGTCGCCACGTTTCTCAGTCCTTTGCCCGTCCGATGCAGCAATAGCCCACATTTGAATGAATTGGCACCGCGACACCACACCACAAGCCGATATCTCCAAAAGCACTATTCTCCATTTTGAATTCGACCGAATTCCACAAACAACCGCATTGCGGGTCTCTCTCACAACAAGCCCAGCAACGAATGCACAACGCGTACCGGACACCCATCCACCAAACGACTACGGCTTTCTCCGCGCCCGCACACCCGTAAGCCCCGTTTTTACTGTAAACTGTAAAGAGAAACGACGTATTCGCCAATTTCAACTTTCGGCCCTAACCGGCTGATTTATAGGGCTAAACTTGCCCGTAACAACACAAGAGCCTTTCACCTTCCCAAAACTGTCAGCCAGGCTTTACACAATCAGCTCCGCACCGACCTTAAAAATAACTCGGTTCAAGTTTGCATAACAGCCTGCAAATCAGCAGGTTGTTACGCTCTCCTGTGTAACTCGCCGTTCTTGGCACAAAGCTAGCTTGCAAGAAGCAAGCGCGCAGATGAATTAGTCTGCGCGCGATGCAAAAACCAAAACCGAGACACAGTTAGGTGATATGAAAAATAAAACTAAATTGGCGTGCATTGCTACAATGGGGCTATTGGCCATATCAGCAATACAGGCAAATGCCCTTACGGTTGTTGTAACCCGGCTAGATGGCTATTATTCTGGTCGAGGCGGTGAGTTTACGGTGATGCCACGCGAAACTTTTTGCTGGGGCGATTACGGGCTGCTAACGCATAACCAGCAAGGTGCACAACTTCCAAACTTCCAAAGTTTTTGCTTGGAAAGCAGTGTAAGAATAGATCTAAATACACGATACGCAGCGCAAATAAGCGATAAAGCAATTGAGGGTGGTGTCGGCCCACAAGGCGATCCGATTTCCATCGGGACAGCGTGGTTGTATCAGTCGTTTGCCAAACAAACCCTGCCAGGTTACCAATACAGCCCTGGCACAGACAGGGCGAAGATGGCAGGTGAGCTGCAAAAAGCCATATGGTGGCTCGAAGACGAGAATGAGGGGATAGTTGTAGATTGGATCGCGGAGTTACTGAAAAATCAATTTGGAGATGACTGGCAAACAGTCGCAAAGCGGGACAAAGGCAATATGTACCCGAATGTTAGAGTGTTAAACCTTAGCCCAGTCGGCCGGTGCGGCGATGTGCAAGATATGTTGGTCCTGACCGTTCCCGATGGCGGTCTAACGCTTATGCTGCTCGGCGTCAGTGTGGGCGCGTTAGCACTCGTTTCACGCAAGATGCGTAAGTAAAGTGTTCAAGGATATCCTTTTAGGATTACGAAATGGGCGGCGCAAAAAGCAGCCGCCCGTTTTTTTGCGGTCATAACACCGACATCGCAACCGTTCGCAGCTAAAAGCCTAACGCCCACAAGCCAATTGCAATAAGCCAGCGCTTCGTAAAGTGTAAAGGCCGCTTTACAAAACGGCGTATGCTGAAAGCAAACATTCATCAATGCATAATAACGCTAACACGCTCAGTATCAGGATGTTACGTACTTTGGCATCGAGCAGAGTTATTTGTGGCACATGTGGTGCTATTTTTTAGGTAACGCATCGCCAAGAGAGGCGTAATGCAAAAAACCAATTACCGAGAAATGCAAATTAGTAGTATGAAAAACACGACAGCAAAGTTCGCAACTATAGTCGGAGCCGCGATTGTATTATCCGCCACACAACTGGGTGCCATAACGGTTACGGTTAACCGTATCACAGGTTACTATTACGGCAACGCAGGTGAGTTCACGCTTACGCCCTCTGCGGACCTCGTTTGGGGCGGCTATGGCGCAAAGACACATAACCAGCTTGCACCAAATCCACCAAACGATTTCCAGACATTCTGTTTGGAGAGCCAGGAAGAAATCTCAGACAGGAGCGCCACTTATGTAGCCTATCTCAACGACAAAGCTATTTGGGGAGGTGTTGGGCCACAAGGCGATCCGATCTCAGTTGGCACAGCATGGCTTTATTATTTGTTCGCCACTGAAAATCCGGTACTAGGATACAATTACTCGCCCGGATCAGCTCGTATAACATCCGCCAGGGCGCTCCAAGCTGCTATTTGGTATTTGGAAGGTGAGAGTGGTGGGTTTTTGACATCCGCGATCCAGACACTACTCATAAATCAGTTCGGCAGCATCGCAAATGCGAAGCTGGATAACGCCGGCCGGTACCCGGTTAAGGTTTTGAACTTGTACTTAGAGACTCAGTGCGGGCAAAAACGGCGTCAAGACATGCTGGTGCTATGCGCCGTGCCTGACGGCGGTTTGACACTAATGATGCTTGGCATTGGCATCGCCAGCCTGGCTGTCGTCTCACGCAAGTTGCGCAAGTAAAACAGGCACTTACAGGTTTCGGTTTAACAACAAGGGGCAGCAAATCGGTGCTGCCCCTTTTCGTTTACTCAGCTTGCGCGGGCCTCGCCGACAAAAACTTCTTCGCGAAGCCCGTACTCGGCGAAACCAACCCACTATACCCATGTGCTAACCAGCCAACTCGGCCATCCTGCAGATGTGGCCAGGTTCGCGGTGGGTGCACTATGACATGGGCACGCGCGGCAGGCCCCGCAGTCTCATTTATCGTGCGTACCGACCTTTGATGAAGGCAGGTTTTTCGATCAGCTCGGTCCCGGCGTCCGCCGGAACTCCACGAACAAATTTTCGCCACAAAAACGCATGGCCCTGATCGGTCCCTTCTTTCCGACTTACACGTTTAACCGCAAAAACCCAAGGGCAAGCCAGCTCATTTAATTGTCCGAATGAATAATAGCCTGCTGCCGGTGTCTCGCCGTCAGATACGAAGATACGCCTGCGCGGAGATTAACAGGCTGTTGAAAAAGGGCTGTTTTGAAAGACCAACCCTCCAAAACATTTCGGTTTTTGCATGCTTTTTCCTCTGAATATGACTCTTTCAACGCCCTGTTAAGTAATCCAGGCAAAGCGCCCGGCTTGGCCTCGTACACGCACGTGGCCAAGCAGTTTTTCGGGCATAAATTGCTCGGCATTCTGCAGCGGCAGTTCCGAAAAACTCGGGGTCTCTCGAAAACCTGTCGTCCAATGCATTAACGACAGCGACCTAAACTTGAAGAGTTAATTGGAACGGCCTAAAACATCCGCCATTTCCGGCCGCCGTTCTGCCCGCGCAAATCCACTACGATCCGATCCTGCCAAAAACCAACTTGTCCCGTGAGCCAGTTTGTACCGACTTCATCGTGCGCAAAAGTCGGCATCTGCAACTCACGGGACAAGCTACTCTTGTTCCGATTACTAAAACCCGGGTCTATATGAAAACGTGGTTGAGCATTAACATATTAGCTGCGCTGGGACCGAGTCAGGCTGCGTGTGGTTATATCTCTCGGTGTTAAAACAGACTAGCAACATGGTGTCTTTGCCGATGTTTTTGAATGCATGAGGCACGCCAGGCGGGAAAATGAATCTGAATACTTTCCCGTCCGGCACCTCAATGTCGCGGTCAGCACCGTTCACCAGAAATCGGACAAATGCGTGCCCGAACACAATCACGGTTTCGGTGCCGCGCACATGATAATGGTTGCCTCTAACACAGCCTGGCTGGGTAAGCACCAGATGGACGTTATTTTGGCGCCCTACCACGTGCGGCTGGATCGGCTCGAACACCAGCCCACGCTCATCGGCTAACACTTCAACTGGTTCAACTACAACGTCGCTTTTCATGTATGGCTATCCAAACCAAATGACGCAGTTCGTTTTCGGGGAACGCATGTAGCTCGGCCTACACGGGCTTTGCACCAACATAGCATTGCTGCATGCGCATGAAATGTTGAGATGCAGGCGCAAGCATCTTGCCTGCAGATTAAAAACGTTTTATCGCAGCTTATCCTCCACCCTCAGGCCTTTGTTAGACACGAGAATGAAAGCGTCTCGTGCAACGGGAAAAAACGCAAAGCCGCAATGACGCCGAGAGGATCAAAAAAAACCAAGCAAAAACAACGTGCTGCCGACATCGTGTCGGCAGCACTTAGCATGAACACCCCTATGTTGCCTGCCAAATCAAGTTACGCGAATTAAAAACTTTCCTCAAATCTAATCGCGCAACTGCCAATTATTCTCCCCATCAGCTAAACTCAGCAACATCATTTAATCGCGACTCTTAAGGTTCATGAATCTTCGGTATCCGGTCTTTGGATGTCGTACTTGGCCATTAATTCGTACAAAGTCGGTCGGCTCACATCTAACTCGGCTGCTGCACGCGCAATTTTCCATTTGTGACGCTGGAGCGCAGCCAGGATGACTTCGCGCTCCGCAATCTCGCGCGCCTGTTTGAGTGTTTGTTGCGGCACTGCCGATACACCCCTGGGCAACTCGAGATCCGCAGGTGTAATGAGCTTGCCAGACGCCATGATAACCGCTCGCTTAACTCGATTCTCCAGTTCACGCACGTTACCCGGCCAGGGATAATTTTCCATTGCACGGATCGCAGCTTCACTGAACCCAGCAACCCGTGCTGCGCCATTGGCCGCGAGGCATTTCTTGAGAAACGCATTCGCGAGCAATGGGATGTCGCCCGGCCTGTCCCGAAGCGGCGGCATGCAAATCACAACAACAGCAAGCCTGTAATACAGGTCTTCGCGGAACAGACCAGACTGCATTGCCTTCTTTAGGTCGGAATTAGTCGCCGCTATTATCCGGGTGTCAACATTGATCTGTGTCCGGCCGCCTACACGTTCGATGACTTGGTCCTGCAGAAACCGCAAAAGTTTGACCTGTAAGCTGGCCGGTAACTCACCTATCTCATCCAAGAACAGTGTCCCGCCATGTGCAGATTCGATTCTGCCCTTGCGTTGTATGTGTGCGCCTGTGAAGGCGCCTTTTTCATGCCCAAAAAGTTCGCTTTCCAAAAGTGTTTCGGGAATTGCGCTGCAGTTAATTGCTACAAAAGGGCCTGAGGCACGCTCACTGCGTCTGTGGATTGCCAGCGCCGCCATTTCTTTGCCGGTGCCACTTTCGCCAAGTATCAGCACAGGCACATCCGTAGTTGAAACCTTCCGAATCGCGTCAAACACAGCCTGCATAGGCTCGCTGTCGCCTAACATACCCTCAAATTCGCCCACAGCCATCTTGCGCTGTACCTGCCGATATTCACGTTCAAGCCCGGCTACGTAGTAAGCCCGTTTGAGGATCAGCTTTAGCATGTCAACATCAACCGGTTTGCAAAGCAGATCGTATGCGCCACAACCAATTGCGCGAAGCGCATTTTCACGTTCGCTTTGGCCCGTGATAATGATTACTTTTGTGGACGAATCTGCTGCTAGCAGCTCGGCAAGCGCCGCTAGGCCTTCCTCAGGTTCAGACGGACACGGGGGTAGCCCCAGGTCCAACAATACAACCATCGGGTGGGCAGCGGCAAACGCCTCAAGTGCGGTGGCGCGGTCACCTGCCAAAACAACATCGTACTCATCAGCCAGTGCCCATTTCAGTTGGCAGCAGATATCCTGATCGTCGTCAACGACGAGTAATACTGGTTTCATGTTCGTCATACCTCCACGATTCAGCCAAAGGAAGCCAGACGCGTACTGTGGTACCTTTCCCGACCTCGCTTATCACCGTGATTCGGCCACGGTGCGCCTCGACAATTGCCCTTGCCTGGTACATGCCGATGCCGAGACCGTTCTTCTTCGTTGTGCGAAACGGTTTGAACAATGAGTTTGCGATAAACTCCTCGCTCATCCCACAGCCGTGGTCTGACACCGCAACAAAAACGCCATTGTCATGTGCGCCTGTCTCTACAACGATTTCCGAACCGGGCGCAGAAGCCTCACGCGCGTTTACAAGCAAGTTCACAACCACAGATTCGAACTGTTTTGTATCCAGCATAACCGCCGGCACAGGCGTAAGCCGTAGCTTAACGACAACTTGCGGGTCGTTGCCTGCCGACTGTGCTGCGCTTGTTACCACCTTGTTTACATCAGCCAAAACTGGCTCGATTCTTAGGCTTTGCCGTAAAGTTGTCAGGCGCCCAATCAACTGGTTAATGTGGGCAACACTTCTTTCCAATGTCTGCATCGCTTCAGCGCGGAATTCGGGGTTTTCAAGATGCTGTTGCATGTTCCGAACCGTAAGCGAGAGTGTCGAGGCAGTGTTTTTCAAGTCGTGCACAAGAAATGCAGACATCGCCTGAAACGCCTCGAGTTCACGCGATTGAATGACCTTTTCGGAAAGTCCGATGTTTTGCAGGCCGGCTGCGATATGGTTGGCAAGTTGTTGTAAAAGCTCCAAGTCCTCTGCCGTAAACGGTGTACCGCGTACACGATCGCCCAGCACAATTATCCCCTCAAATTCACCTCGAGCAACCAACGGCATGCAAAATCTGTGGCCGCCGCTCTTGAAGAGGCCGGGATTGCTTTGGCGCAACAGTTCACACCACGGCTCTGGCGATGCGTCAATATCAATCGGGCCATGCGCCCTGGCAACCGCACCCGACAACGCGCTTGTCACTGCGCCGTTCAACTGCGCAATTTGCCCATGCTCGGAATCCAAAGCTGTCGAAGAACCAAATACAAGTGTTCCAGTTGCCTTGTCATGGAGCCAGACAGTAACCGATAAAGCTTCAAACACTTCTGAAATGAGGCCTGTTACAGCACGCGCATAGACCTTCCGGTCAAAAATGCCCGATGTTCGTTTTGTGAACTCCGACCACACATGCCGGTAATCATGCAACGGGCGCTTGAAATGCCGGCTGACAAACGCCCTGGTTGCCTGCCGAACACGGTCTGAAAACAAAACAACCCCAACTCCCGCTGCACCAATCAGAATGAACAAAGCGGTGACAGGTAATGCGCGCTCCCTGCCGAGCGCAGTCACAATACGTGCAACCAGGCCCGTCGCAACAAGATATCCCGCAACCAACAAAACCGTTACCGACCGCTGCAAAACTGCTGCTGAAGGGTAGATATCAACTTTCGAAAACCTGCTCCTGTAAAGTGAAAACGCCAGCATCAAACTCGCAAGAACAAGACCAATGCCGTCCAATAAAATAAATTGCCCCCTGTTCGCTGAATAAAGCACCGCTTGACTGCTCGTATAAAGCCGTTCACCGAACAACAAGCCGAGACCGAACACAGTGTACTTGATCTTCCACCGCGCCGTGCCCACTGCAGCACGGAATGTCCACTCCAGATTCATCAATGCCAATACAACCCCAAAAATAACACCCCCATGCAATAACCTCGCCGGCCATGCAAGTTGAAACACCCAATTCCCGGCTTCAGCAGTCCATACCGCGTCAACCACAAGGTTGTTCCTCGACAAAAATGCAAAACCGAGCAGTAAACCACCAAATGTCAGCAACACAGCCAGCCATTTCTTCAGCAGTTCAATTCCGTTGCCGCGCGCATACGTAATACTGAAAACAAGCCAGCAAACCGGCACAATTGACAAACATACCAACGACCATCGCTGACATGTTACCATGTACGGTACTGCATCGGCTTGCCAGCTCAACAGATGACAAACCCGCTCAAGCCCCAAAAGCAGCATGCCAATAAAAAACGACCACTCTGCTATTGTGCGCTGCCGTGGGATTAAAACGCTTACCCCGACTCCAAACGCACACACCGCAGCTATCAATTGCGTTAGTTCAAACAACCCCATCGCGTTCCTTCAAGCCAACGCAGTAAAATAGCACTTGCATTCAATTATCGCATGTCATGCTTAAACCTCGGAGTAACCCGAGTCCGCACTCCGAACGACGTAACTTCGTCTTGGCCCCCATCGCGCCGTAGCTCTGGTAATTGACATTAGCAAATGGAAGGTACC